>Ga0210391_10002328_pt1 | contig 16558 bp, 12 predicted proteins | sample IncBWC12OmetaG_FD_160573 | JGI IMG/M metagenome (GOLD analysis project Ga0210391, IMG submission 160573) | Forest soil microbial communities from Barre Woods Harvard Forest LTER site, Petersham, Massachusetts, United States - Inc-BW-C-12-O ... | reverse complement strand
AGGTTTGGATCAGAGCGAGGAAATCTGGGGCGCGTACCTGTTCTTTCGCGACAATCCCAAGGGACTGCATCTTGAGCGCTGGCGTCACACGCAGGGCTGCGGCCAGTGGTTCAATCTGGCGCGCAGCACCGTGACCCACGAAATCCTCTCGGTGTACGCCATCACCGATTCTCCGCCCCCATGACCTCATCGCGTCTCGCGGCACCCTTCGGACAGCGGATCGACCGATCGCAGCGCCTGTCCTTCGAATTCAACGGCCGGCCTATGAATGGTCATCCGGGCGACACGCTGGCCTCCGCGCTGCTCGCGAACGGCGTACGGCTCGTCGGCAGAAGCTTCAAATTGCACCGGCCGCGCGGAATCTATTCCTGCGGCGTGGAGGAACCCAACGCCCTGGTGGATTTAGGCGGCGGCGCGACGCGCACTCCAAATACTCGGGCAACGCAGGTGGAGCTGTACGAGGGTCTGGCCGCAGCCAGCGTGAACTGCTGGCCCAGCGTCGAATTCGACTTCGGCGCGATCAATAGCCGCATCTCCGCGCTGCTGCCGGCGGGTTTTTACTACAAGACTTTCAAGTGGCCCAATTGGCATTTGTTCGAACCCGCGGTCCGGCGCATGGCAGGGCTCGGACGCGCCTCCGGCGAGCGTGATCGCGATCGTTATGAGGAAGCGGCTGCGCAGGCAGAAGTACTGATCGTAGGCGGCGGGCTCGCGGGCTTGAGCGCCGCCGTTGCCGCGGCGGAGGCGGGCGCGGACACCCTATTGCTCGCGAGCTCGCCGGCGTTGGGCGGCGCGCTCGGTTGGCAATCCGATCCGGAGATCGACGATCTGATCTTGCGCGCCCGGCGCAGCGGCGTGCGGCAGATGACCCGGACCCTGGCCTTCGGCATTTACGATCACAATCTCGTGTGCGCGCGCGAGACCCTGCATTCGCCGGCCGCGCGCGCTCCCGCCGGAGGAGTGCTGCGTGAACGGCTGTGGAAGATTCGCGCGCGCGCCGTCATCGTCGCCGCAGGCTCATTCGAGCGCCCGATGATCTTCCCGAACAATGACCGTCCTGGTGTGATGTTGGCCGGCGCCGCGGAGAAGTATGCACACGCCTTCGGGGTTGCCTGCGGTCAGCGGGTGGTCATAGCCGCCAACAGTGATTCGGCCTATCGAGTGGCAGCCTCCATGCTGGCCGCGGGAATTGATGTGATCGCATTGGTCGATCGTCGGCCGCAGGCCGACATTGCTGCCGAGGGCGTGCCGGTGCGCACGCTGATGAGTGCCGGGATCGCCAAAGTCGGCGGCACGCGGGCGGTGGAAGAGTGCACCGTGATTTCGACCGAGCTCGACGGGGTTCGCCCTGAGCGGCTGCAGTGCGACTCGATCTTAAGCGCCGGCGGCCATGCGCCGGCGGTGCACTTGCATTCCCAAGCGGGCGGAAAGCTGCGGTGGCTGGAGGAGTCCTCCATGTTCGTACCCGACGGCCCCGCACCGGGAGTTTGGAGCGTGGGGGCTTGCGCCGGTCTATTCTCCCGCGACACCGTGGCGAATCACGCTGCGGAACTGGGCCTGGCGCTGGCTCGCGGCCTGGCGCCGCCGCCGGCCGCCGCCGCCGGCGCCGGCCGATCGCTTGCCGCGACTCATGTACCCGGACTTTCGGGCAAGCAGTTCGTCGATTTACAAAACGATGTCGCCGTCGGAGACATCGGTCTCGCCGCGCAGGAGAACTATCGCTCGGTCGAGCATTTGAAGCGTTATACGACCACCGGCATGGGCACCGACCAAGGCAAGACCAGCAACGTCAACGCCTTGGTGTTGATGGGCGAATACACCGCACGCGAGCCTGCGGAAGTGGGCACCACGAAGTTCCGCCCGCCCTTTGCACCGGTCACGCTCGGTCTGCTTGCGGGCCGGCGCGTCGGCTCGCTGTACAGGCCGCTGAAGACGCTTCCGGCGCAGGAATGGCATCACGCGCGCGGTGCCTTGTTCGAGCAGTTCGGCAATTGGGTGCGGCCCGCCGCGTACCCCCGGGCGAACGAATCCCTGGAATCCGCGGCGCGGCGGGAAGCCGGCGCGGTACGCAGGGCCGCGGGCCTGCTCGACGGTTCGCCGCTCGGCAAGCTCGAAATATTCGGGCCCGACGCGGCGCACTTTCTCGATCTCATGTACGTAGGAACGATGTCGAACCTCAATCCCGGCCAGGCCCGCTATGGATTGCTGCTCAATGAAAACGGCGTCGTCGTGGACGACGGCATCGTGGCTCGCCTCGGGCCGCAGCACTACTGGGTGAACACCACCAGCGCGGGAGTCGAGCGCACGGCGGCGGCCTTCGAGGAATGGCTGCAATGCGAGTACACGAGCTTGCGTGTGCTCGTGACCCCGGTCACCTCCCGTTGGGGCAATGTGACGGTGGCCGGTCCCCGCAGCTGGGCTTGGCTGGCGGCGGCGGGCTTCGATCCGGCACTCGCGCCCGGTTCGATGCGGCACATGAGCATTCAGGAGAGCAGTCTGGACGGCGTACCTTTGCGAGTGCTGCGGGCGAGTTTCAGCGGCGAGCTGGGTTATGAGATCAACCTGCCGGCCGATCAAACGATGGCGCTGCTCGACCGCCTCTGGGCGCGCGCCGACGAATTCTCCGCGGTGCCATACGGCATCGAGGCGCTCGAAATCATGCGCACCGAAAAGGGTTTCATCCATATCGGCACCGATACCGACGGCACCACACTGCCGCAGGACATCGGGTTCGCCCGGGCCCTGGAGCGCAAAGCGGCGAATTTCGTGGGCCGGCGCTCGCTGCTGCGCCCCGCGGCACGCGACCCTAACCGATTGCAGCTGGTGGCGCTGTCGCCCGCCGATGGACGCACGCTGCTGCCGGTGGGCGCGCAGCTCGCAGCGGCGCTGCCGCCCACGCAGACCGAAGGGCACGTCACTTCGAGCTACTGGAGCCCCGAACTCAACCGGCCCGTTGCGTTGGGGATGTTGGCGCGCGGCACGCAGCGGTTGGGAGAGTCCGTGCGGGTGCATCATCTGGGCAAGGTCATCGACGCCCGGGTCGTCAAGGCCCCGTTCATCGACCCCAAGGGCGAGCGTCTCCATGGTTAGCTCCCCGGCTGAATCCAGCGAGGTGGAGGTGGCCGGCCTGTACGTGCGCGTGCAGCGCCAGGTCGAGGTGGCTTCACTGCGCTACTTCGATGCGGCGGACCGCTTTCTCGCCAAGGTGCGCGAGTTTTTGGGAGGGCCGATGCCTGCGCCCTTACACGCTCTGCGCGTCGACGCAGCGCCCGGCGCACGATTCATTCTGCTCTGGCGCAGCCCGACCGAGACTTTGCTACTGAGCTACGATCCGGCCGCCCTCGCCGAGCTCGACGAGAGGGTGGCGTCGGAGGTAGATGGCTGCATGGTGGTTCAGACGGGCGGCATACGGGTATTGCGCGTGGCGGGACCCAAAGCGCGGGATCTATTGCTGCGGCTGGGTTCCGCGTCAGCGATACCCGCCTTGGGCGAGGCGCATACCGGCCGGTTCGCGGAGCTTCAAGTGCTGACCGCCTGCGTTGAAGCCGGGGAGTACCTCCTGCTGGTCGAGCGCGTCTATGCGAATCACTTGCTCGACTGGATTCGGGCCACCGTCGCGGATTTCTGATCGAGCAGGATCTCGAGTTCGGCCCGGCATTGCCGAGCGTCCCGGAACAATACCGTCTGCAGTCCGAGCGCCCGGGCCGCCTCGATGTTCGGTGCGTGATCGTCGACGAACACCGTTTCCGCTGCAGACAGCCCATAGCGGCGCAATAGGTAATCGAAGATCTCACGCTCGGGTTTCATCAGCTTGATTTGCCCCGAGATCACGATTCCGCGAAACGCGCTCCAGAAGTCGTACCGGTCGCGCAGGTAGGCGAAGGTGCTCGCCGGCATGTTGGAGAGACAGTAAAGCGGGACCTGCCGCCCGGCGAGGTCCTTGAGGAGCGCCAGCGTATCGGCCTTGGGCTGAAGCGATTTGCGGATCGCTTCCATGAGCCCGGCCAACTCGCCGTTCGCGATGCCCGTTCGTTGCGCGAGGCGCTCGATCACCTCGGATTCGCTGAGCGTACCCCGGTCCATCTGCACCCAATCGGGATGCTGAAACAAGGCGGCCTTCATTCGCGAGCGTGCGCCCGGGTCGGTGTAGTAGTTCTCGAGAATGGCGTCGGGGTTCCATTCGAGGACGACGCCCCCGAGATCGAAAATGACACTGTGCACGGCTGTCATCGTACCGAAGTTTCGTGCTCCAATCACCGCATGATCCCGCTGACTTCGTGTCCGCATCGACCGCCTTGCCCGGGCTGCCCCAGGTTCGGAGAGCCAGGCATTGCCCCGGCGGCGCGCGACGCGCTCGATCAGCTCGCGCGGGCCCACGGATTGCCGGAAGTTGCCGTGATTTCCGGTCAAACGGCCGGGTATCGGCTCCGTGCGCGGCTCGCCATCCGGGGCCGGCTGGGCACGCCCAAGCTGGGGCTGTTCGCGCTCGGGACTCATCGCGTGGTGCACATCCCCAACTGCAGCGTGCACCACCCCCTGATCAACCGGGTCGCCGCCGTCGTGCGGCGCGCCCTGGTAGAGACTCGAATGACGAGCTACTCGGACAAGGCCCACTTGGGGTTGGCGCGCTATCTGCAAGTTGTCGTGGAGCGAAGCTCACAGACCGCGCAGGTGGTCATCGTGGCCAACAGCGACACGCCGGCGCCCATGGCAGCGTGTTTCGATTTGATCCGTGAACGGCTGGGGCCGCAGCTGCACAGCCTATGGTTCAACGGCAATCTCGAGGCCTCGAACACCATACTCGGTCCCGAATTCCACAACTGGTGCGGCCCCCCGAGCGTGGTCGAGCGCTTCGGCGGGCCGGCGGTGCACTATCCACCCGGCGCGTTCGGGCAGAACAATCTCGACATCGCACAGCAGATCATCGAGCACGTCCGCGTCCAGGTACCGCAGGGTGCCCGAGTCGCCGAATTCTATGCCGGGGTCGGCGCCATCGGGCTGTCGATACTGGCCAACGCCGGCGAGCTTCGCATGAACGAAGTCAGCCCGCAGTCGCTGCACGGACTTGAACTCGGGTTAAGCGAACTCGACCCGGCGGAGCGGGCCAAGATTTCGGTGCTTCCGGGTCCGGCGGGGGCGGCTTGCTCAGCCGCCGCCGGCGCTCAGACGGTGATCGCGGACCCGCCGCGCAAGGGCCTCGATCCTGAACTCACCGTTTATCTATGCGAGCAACCGCCGGAGCGTTTCGTGTACATCAGCTGCGGGCTCGACTCCTTCCTCGACGACACGGCAAAGCTGACCGCGCGCGGCAAGCTTAAGCTGGTTGGGCTCACCGCATTCAATCTGATGCCGTTCACCGACCACGTTGAAATCGTCGCCCGCTTCGAGCCGGCCTGAGTTCCGGAATCGATTGTCTTAGGGAAGGATGTACGCGATCGACGCCGCACCCCAGTGCCTGCCGCGGATCCGCACCGGCGCACCGGCGGTCTTCATCATGACGAATTTACCGCCCATCTCGCGGCGCATGGTCTGCAACTGCACCGGCTTCTGGCTCTGCGCCGCCACCAGCATGGCGCGATGCTTGAAGAACCGGCGGTTACGGCTATTGGCGTCATTCCACTTGGGATCGGAGCCCTGCGGCTTCGAGCAATACAGATTGTGCGTGGCGACGTAGCAATTGCGGTCGATGCAGCGGCAAAACACCACGCCCGGCAGATCCTTCAAGGCCCGTTCCTGGATCGGCGTCAAGCGGCGGTCGGCCACCTCCGCGTAGCGCGACAGGAACTGCTCCGGGTTGGTACCGGGGATCGGGGTATAGCGATCGTCGAACAGATCCTCCAGCGTCAATTCGCCCTGATTGATCGCCTCTTCGAACGTGGCGGCGACTTCACCGGCAATCCTGCGAATGGCGTCGAGATAGGGCGTGTCGGCGGTGCGCACGCCGTTCGTTGCCACCGCATCGACGACATCCTCGAGTTTATCCAGCAGTTGGGTGACCTCCTGATCGGCGGCGCGCAGATTCTTGGAGGCCCCGGCGACGCCGCCGTCGAGCGTGTCCAGTTCGGCAATGAGCGTGCTGCATTGATCGAGGTTGCCGCGTGCCGTGGTGGCGACTGTTCCACTCAAGTTGGTGAGCGTCGCGAAACTCTCGCCCACACTCGTCACTGCTTCTTCGATGTGGCGGGTACCGTCGCGCGTTGCCATGGCGTCCGCGGCAGCGCCCGCCGATTCCGTGATGAGGGTCGAGATCTGATCCGAGAGCGTGCCTACCGTCTTGCCGATGGTGAGGGTCGCCGTGCGCGTCTCCGCCGCGAGGGATTTGACTTCGACCGCCACCACGGCGAAGCTGCGGCCCGCCACGCCCGCGCGCGCCGCCTCGATGGTGGCATTGAGCGCCAACAGGTTGGTCTTGCGCGCAATGGTATCGATGGTGCCGGAAACGCCCGCGACCTCCTTGAGCGAGGTGCCTATCTCGCCGAGACGCCGCTCGATGCGCTCGACCGCATCGACGAGGGTCGCAACGCGCGCGATCGCCTGAGCGATGGTTTCGCGCGATGCTTCCAAGGCCGCCCGCGCGGATTCAGCGGTGGCATGCGCCGTCGCGGTTGCGCGGTCGATCCGCGTGTTCGCCTCCACCATGGCCTGGGCGCTGGCGCGCAATTGCCGCAGCTGCATCTCCTGGCGCTCGAACTGTTTGGCGACGTCGGTGAGGTGGCTGGCCGCATCATGTGCGTCAAGGCCGATGGTGCCGAGCTTGCCGCTCAGCGACTGGACGAGAGAGATCGCGGCCTGCGACTCGTCGTCCGGCAGCTCGGCGGCTCGTTCAATTGGCAGGGACATGGCGCAAAGACTAGCATTTTATCGCGGCGCTCGACATGCGCTGCGCCGCGGTGATGGTGTTCGCGAGCAGCATGGTAACGGTCATCGGGCCCACGCCCCCCGGAACCGGCGTGATGTGGGATGCCTTCTGCGAGACCCCGGCAAAATCCACGTCGCCGACGATCCTGCCGTCGGGCAGCCGATTGATGCCCACGTCGATGACCACGGCCCCGGTCTTCACCATTTGCGGCACGATCAGATTGGGCTTGCCCGCCGCGACCACCAGGATGTCCGCGAGAATGGTGAACTGCGCCAGATCGCGCGTCTTCGCGTGACAGATACACACGGTGGCGTCGCGCTGCATCAGCATCATGGCGGTGGGTTTGCCCACGATATTGCTCGCGCCCACCACCACCACGTTCTGGCCCGCGATCGGTATCCGTTCCGCTTCGAGGAGCTTCTGCACTCCATAAGGAGTGCAGGGCGGAAACACCGCCGTGCCCAGGGCAAGGCTGCCGACGTTGTAGAGATGGAATCCGTCGACATCCTTTTCGACCGCAATGCGCTCGAGAACCGACTGCACGGGCAAATGGGAGGGCAGCGGAAGCTGCACCAGAATGCCGTGCACGGAGGCGTCCTGATTCTGCATTTCGATGACGGCGAGCAGTGCGTCGAGCGGCGTCGAAGCCGGGAGCGCAATGACCACCGACGCTATACCGACGTCGCGGCAGGCCTTGGATTTGTTCGCCACATAAAGGCGCGAGGCCGGATCGTCGCCGACCAGTACCACGGTGAGCTTCGGTTGAGCGCCGTATTTCGCCGCGAACACATTCGCCTCGACACGCAAGGCGTCGCGTAGTTCCCGCGCGTGGCGGCGTCCGTCGATGATCTTGGCGCCCGGCGGGTCCGCCAATCCGGTTGCCGGCAGCACTTTACTATCAAGCATATTATTTGCGTGATAGTAACGCGGGCGGCGGCAAAATGCGATAGCGCACTATTAACCGATCGGAGGGAATCTCGCCATGGCTTCCAGGTCGCCCAGATCCTGATCGTTCCGCACGTAGAGCCGGCTGGCGTCACGCACGGGCTGGTAATCCCAGGGCGTGTAGCGGCCGCTGCGCAGTGCACCGTAGACCAGATGCCGGCGCTGCTGGCTGGCGATGACCGCGGAGTGCAGTGTTCGCATATCCCAGCGCCGCGCCACTTCCGCGCGAAACTCCTGAACGCGCGCCGCATGCTCAGGCAAGGCCGCGAGATTTCGCACCTCGTCCGGATCGGCCGGCAAATCGTAGAGCTGATCGGGATCGGCGGGAGAGTGCACGAACTTATAACGTCCGCGCTTGATCATCACCAACGGGGCGATCGCGCCCTCCGCCAGATACTCGCCGATCACCTCGTCGCGGCCCGCATCTCCCGCGAGCTGCGGGACCAGGCTGTTGCCGTCGAGCGGTGTGGCGTAGTCGGCAGACGTGACGCCCGCCAGCTCGCACAGGGTGGGCAACAGGTCGACCAACGAGGCGGAATTCGCAACCCGCCGCGGCCCGAATCGAGCCGGCGCATGCACGATCAACGGAATCCTGCAGGCGGGTTCGAAGAAGCTCATTTTGTACCAGAGCCCACGCTCGCCCAGCATGTCCCCGTGATCAGCGATGAGCAGCACGATGGTGTTCTCCGTGAAACGTGCATCGGCGAGTGTTGCCAGCAGCGTGCCGATTTGGTCGTCCACGTAGGACACGGCGCCATAGTAGGCGCGGCGTGCCGCGCGCATCTGCGCCTCGTTCACTTGTGTCAAATCGAGTCCGCAAACGTGACGCAGGCGCCGCGAGTGCGGATCGAGCTCATCGGCAGGCATGCTCACTCGCGGCAGGTCGATATCGACCCCCGAATAGCGGTCCCAGTAGCGCTGCGGGATCACATAGGGATCGTGCGGGTGGGTCATGGACGCCACCACGCAAAACGGCCGGCCGTCCTTGGACCGCGCCATGTCGAACAGCTTCTGACGCGCCTGGAACACCACGTCGTCGTCGAAGTCGATCTGATTGGTGCGCGTGCAGGGCCCGGCCTGGGTCACCGAATCCATGGTGTGATACCAACTCGGCCGCTCATCGAAGCGAGTCCAGTCCGGCGTCCAGCCGAAATCCGCAGGATAGATGTCCGTGGTCAGGCGCTCCTCGAAGCCGTGCAGCTGATCGGCACCGCAGAAATGCATCTTCCCGCTCAACACCGTGCGGTATCCGGCGCGCCGCAAATAGTGCGCGAACGTGGGCACCTGCGCGGGAAATTCCGCCGCGTTGTCGTAGGCGCCGATGGCGGATATCTGCCGGCCGGATAGCATGGAAAACCGCGAGGGGGCGCACAGCGGACTATTACAGTAGAACGAATCGAACACCACGCCGCCGCCCGCCAGCGCGTCGATGTGCGGCGTCTTGGCGATGCGGTTTCCGTAGGCGGGAAGGGCGCGCGCGGTCAGCTGATCCGCCATGAGTATCAGAAAATTGGGACGATCGGACAAGGAATTCTCCCCATGAGTACCGGTGCGCGGCATTATGCCGGTCGTGCTTGCCTTGGGGCGACCCAAAGCGGCTAGAATCTCACTATGAATCCCACATTTGTCGGCGTCACCGGCTTGCCGAGAGCCGGTTCTACCCTGCTGTGCCAAATGCTCGCCCAGCATCCCGAAATCCAGTGCGAAGGACTCAGCTCGCCGCTGTGCAACCTGGTGCTGGGCATCCGGCGCATGGTCAGCAACGACCGATTCTTTCTTGCGCAGCTCGATCAATCATTCGAGAGCAGCTATGCGCATTTATCCGCGGCCATGCAAGGTTTTTTGCGGGGATGGAATCGCGACTGCACCAAAAAGGTGGTGGTGGACAAGAACCGGGCGTGGCTGCACGCCGTCGAGTTGCTGCTGCAGATCGAGCCGGAAGCCAAGCTGATTGTCTGCGTGCGCGAATTGGGGCAGATCTATGGATCGATCGAGGCGCAGCATCAACGCACGATTCTCGTGGATTTCATCGACCATCTGGCCGATTTCGATCGCGCCGGACGTGCCGACGCGCTGTTCGCCAAGGATCAAGCGATCGGCGCCCCGCTGATATCGCTGCATGCGGTGGCGGATTTGCCAAAGGCGGTGCAACAACGCCTGTATATGATCCGCTTCGAAGACTTGGTCGAACAACCCGCGGCGCGGATGTCTCAGATATATTCCTGGCTGGGTCTGTCCCCATTCCAGATCAATCCCGACAAGCTGGTGCTCATGGGGTCACAGGAAAGCGACAGCCACACCGCCATGAAGTACTTGCACACGCAGTCCGACCGTATCAGAAAACCCAAACCGCATGACATTCCCCCCCGCATCCAGGCCCAGATCGAGACCGGCTGCGCGTGGTACTACAATTATTTTTACCCGAAGAACGGACCGTCGTCGGCCGGACCGCAACAGCGCGGCGCATGAGTCTGTCTGAGTATTCCGCGGGCGATCAGGGCTCGTTCGCGACCGAGGGATAGCCCGGCACGGCCAGCGCCGCGGTTGATTCGCGGCGTCCGAGGAAGGGAATCGCCAGCAGCGCCGCCACCGCGGCCAGCATCACGTACCACGCCGGGGAATAGATGGAACCGCCCGATCGCTGCGTGAGCCAGGTCAGTATCATGGGCGCGAAGCCGCCGAACAAGGTGAACGCGCCGTTGTACACCAGCGAGGTTCCGGTCGAACGCACGCCGGTGGGAAAGATTTCCGACAATGCCGCGGGAGCCACGCCGACGAAGCTCGCCACCAGGGTGCAGACGATGCACTGGACCGCAATCAAAGTCGGCAGGGTCGGCGACGCCTTCAGCCACATGAACAGCGGCAACACCAGCACGAGGAGCAGGGAGGCGCTCAAAAAAAGGCTGGTGCGCCTGCCCAGTCGATCCGACAGCGAGCCGAACCAGACGCAGCCGACGACGAAGGGAATGTTGCCGATGAGAGAGGCACCGAAGGCCTGCCGCGCGCTGAAGTTGAAGGTGTCCGGATGCTGCACGTAGGTGGGCAGAAAAATCATCAGCACATAGACCGCGACGGCCCATAGCACCGCCACACAAAAGCCGACGAAGAGGCTGCGGCGGTGATCGCGGATGATCTCCGACAGCGGTGCCCTGCGGTGCCCGGCCTGGTCCGCGGCGCGGCGCGCCGTCTCGGCTTGGAAGGCGTCGGTCTCTTCCAGAGTGCGGCGCAGATACAGGCCCACCGGCGCGATCGCGAGGCCGAAGATGAAGGGAATCCGCCAGCCCCAGGATTGCACCTGGTCGGCGCGCAGCAGGGCGGTGACCGAATAGGCCGCCAGTGCGCCCAATACGTTGGCCATTCCCATGCTGGCCTCCAGCCATGAGGCGGCACGTCCGCGATTCTTCGCATCCGCGCTCTCCAGCAAGTAGGCCGTCGCACCGCCCACCTCGCCGCCGGCGGAGAATCCCTGCAGCACGCGTCCCAGCAGCAGCAGCAGCGGAGCACCGACCCCGATGGATGCATAGGTCGGAGAAAACGCGATGACGCCGGTGCCCGCGGCCATGAGCAAGATGGTCAAAGTGAGAGCGGCCTTGCGGCCGGCTCGGTCACCGAAGTCCCCGATGAGCACGGCGCCCAGGGGGCGGACCACGAACCCCAGCCCGAACACGAGAAAGGTCTCGAGCAGGCGGGTGTTCGCGTCATGGCTCGGGAAGAAGTTTCCGGCGATGTAGCCCGCGAACAAGGCGTACACGGTGAAGTCGTACCACTCCAGCATATTGCCGATCGAGGTCGCAACGATCGCGCGGGTTTTGCCGGGCAACGCGATGCTCTACAGAGTGGGATGCACGGGACTGAACACGGGAGCCAGGAAGTAGTGCCGGGCGAGCACGGCATATCCCCGGTAGACGAAGTGCGCGTTCATCGCCAGAAGATCGGTGCGATTTTCCCGATAGAAGCGCGGGATTTCGTACCAGGGCATGGCCGGCTTCAAATGGTGCGCGACGTGCAAATTGTTGTACAGGTACAGCACGCCGAAGAGCGCGTTCGATTCCACGGACGCGGTTCTTTCCTGCGAGTCTTCCGCCGCCCGATGCTCGGTGAAGGCACGCAGCAACCCCAGGCTCAAGCCCGGGTAGGCGATGAGCAGGCAGTACTGCCACCAGGGAAAGCCGCAGACGCCGGAGATGAACCAAAACAGCAGCCCGACCGCGACCACATGCGCCGCCCAATGCGGCAGATGACTGGTGTCACCCTGGGCCACGCGGCGCGTCTCCCGGGTGACCATGGTCCACAGACGCAACAGCGGCCCGATCAACAGCCGCCCCGCCATGGTCTGATTGAAGATCAGCAGCCGTCTCCGCACGGATCCCATGCGCGCCCAATCGGCTTGACGCACGTAGTAGGACTCGGTATCGACTCCGGGAATAGTCAGGTTGACGTCGCGATGATGTGTGGTGTGGCTTTTGCGATAGAGCGGGTAGGGAAACCACAACCCCAGCGGCGCAAACACCACCGCGAATCGCAGCCATGCGGGCACGCCGCGAAACGAATGAATGGCCTCATGCTGCAGCGAGAAATGCCAGGCGACGAGATATGCGCCGACGGGCATGATGACCCACCAGGGCAGGCGGGCGTGGAACCAGATCAGAAGCACCCACGCGCCATACAGCACCGCGGCCACCAACCACGTGGGCCCGTCGATCTGAAAGAATTTCTGTCTCAAGTGATGCACGGCTTCAACCTTGCTGCGAGTTTACCGGCGAACGGTCAACTTGCGAAATTCACGGAATCCAGCGCGAAGCCGGGGTGCACGCGGGCGGCGAGCGGGTGCTCTCTCCAATACTGGGTTGCGGCCTCGAAATTCAGTCGCAACGCATCATAAACGCCGGGATCGGGATGGACGAATCGCTCCAACAGCAAATCCGCCATCAGGGGCGCAATGCCGGCGATGTGGTGCGCGTCCAGGAAAGCCGCGCGCAGGGCTGCCATTCCGGGCACCGATGCCACCAGCGGCGGGATCGGCGTGCGCGGCGTGCGGGCAACGATGCGCAATTGGGACGTCAAGTCCCAACGATATTTTTGCAGCAGGCAGTACGCGTAGGAATCAATGGGCGCCACGTCCGCCGCGCCCTCGATGACGGCGGACATCGCGCCGACGGGAGTCACTTGCGGCGCGATGACCTCGCGATACAGGGGAAATCGATTGGCGACGCTCATGAGGTAGTGCGCCGCGGCCCAACAACCGGACTGTGAGTCGGGCACGGTCAGCGCAATCCGGCCGCCGAACGTGTCCTCGATGGTGTGAAAGGCGCTGTCCTTGCGCACCACCATGGCGCTCCAGTATTGCGGCAGGCCGCGAAATTCGGGCGGTGAGGGAACGGGCGCCGCTATGAGCTCGAGGCGCGGATTGGAACGGGAGTACGGCAATCCGCACATGAACACAGCCGCCTTGTCGGGGCGCTGCCACAGTTCATCGATGGGCGCGGGTTCGGTGTGTTCTAGCAGCCGGATATCGAGGCCCGCATGCTCGATCACGGCGGTCAGCAGCCTTCGCCAAAGCCCGGCCGCCTCGGGGCTCACCGAGTACATCCGCGCATTGGCGATCATTCGGCGAGCGCCGCCGCGGGTTCGCGCGCGTTGTTCTCATAGAACGTCTGCGCCTCGTTGCTGCGGATGAACGAGGCGGCTATTTCGTGGATGGGCTGCGTCGCCGAATGGGGCCCGACACCATTGAACGGCAGCGCGGCGCGAAAAGCGGACCACAGGGCCGTGGGCGAGGCGCCGAAGGCGCGGCTCGGATTCTGCGCCTTGCGCAGGTCGAGCCAGTAAGTGCCGGTCAGCAGATCCTCCGCCAGAAGCTCGATGGTATCGTCCACCGCCGCCCGCGCCCGGGTGACTTTCAACCGGGTCTGGGTCTGCAGGTCCTCCACATTTTGAATCAGCGCATTGCCCTCGGGCGGCACCGGATTGATCAGCCCTTGGATTTCCTGCATCAACGCGACGGCGTCGATTTCGCTGCCCTGAGTCAGGTGGAAGCGGCCGGGCTCTCCCGGCGACTCGTCCGACGGGGCGATGACGGTGAAGAATGTGCTCGTGAAGCGCAGCAGCCTTTGCGCGATGGCCGTATCCATGTTGGCGATCGCGATGGTGAAGGCCTCGATCTCATTGGCCATGGGGTAAGGATCCCAATTGGCGTTCGAGAAGATGAAGCCGTGCTGACCGTGATTGCGCGCGCTGCCCTTGACGTAGAACTGCTGCAGCTGCGGCGTGCCGAGCTCCCACGAATCCCCCGGAGAGGCGCCGACCCGAACCGCAGGATTGTGGTCCGACGAATTCATCTGCACACGCACCGCGTCGCGCAGGTGCGCCCACGCAGTCCAGGCGGAGCCCTGCCGAATCGCCGAGGCGCGCAGACTTTCCGGATCTTGGATGATCCGCTTGTCGTCCAGTTCGAACAAATAGCTGCCCTTCAACATCTCGAGAACCCGCGCGGCCTCCCAGTTCAGCCATTTGAACGGGCGATTGGCTTGGACGGGCTGCGACAGGGGCGAGACACTGCTGTTCATGCCGTTGAGGTCGATGGCATACGTGAGGTCCGCCCAGGACAGCGCCTCGCGCGCATCGTACAGGAGCAGCGCCGCCTGGCCGGTGGCGTAGGCGTTGGTGCTTTCCAACTCGCTGTCGTCCGCCCCAAAGGGTGCGAGCGGAGCGAGCCCCGCCTGCTTCAGCGCCTCCGCCGCCGGTATCCGCACGCCGCGATAGTAGGCATAGCCGGCGCCCACCATGGCCGCGCCTACATTCGTGAACGGCCCCAAATCTCCCTCGCCGACGGTGCCGCGCGATTGCACCACCGGGGTGATGCGATAGTTCAGCAAATCGAGCAGCCGCTGGGTAAGTTGCGGGCTCGCCGCCTCGAAACTCATGGTGTTGGCCCGCACCACCAGCATCGCACGCACGATTTCTTCTTCAGCGATTTCCGGACCCATGCCCGCGAGCGCGCCGCGCCGGAATATCGCGAGCTGTCGCTCCTCGAGAAACTTCCTGTTCTGCGGCGAGAGGGGATCGCCCGTGAAAATATATTTCTCGCGGCCCGATCCTGAACCCCGGTTGAACCAGTATACCGACACCCCCTCGGCGGCGGCTTCGAGCAGCAGGGCATGCGCATCGGCCGAGCGCTGCCGCGCCTCCGGGGTCAACTCGACCTTGGCGCCGTAGCGCGCCACTTGCACGACCTCTTCGATCGTCAAATCCCGACCGGTGAGTACGACAGTCTTGTCCGACAGGCTCGGCACGATGGGATGATAGGTGGGCGCAGGCGCTGCCGCCGCGCTCAAGGCGCCGAGACAGCACGCCGCGGCCGCGCCAAGACCGCCGAACCACGAGACACGCGAATGGAAATGCATCATGAGTACCTGAAAACCTGAATTGTTTTATTTGGCGGCGGACTTCACGGGTCCGCCGCTACGAGTATCGGCCGCAGGCGCCGCATAGGCAATCGCTGCGCCAAAAGGCAGCGCCTCGCCCGGAATTCTGCACCCGATCTGCGCACGGAAGGAACCGCCGGCACGCCACAGCGCGATTTTGCATGAGCTAATCCAATTTTCTCGATTGAATCGCCCGCTCGGCTATGAGAGTCTTGGTCCGACGCCTCGGGCCCACGAACGGTATGGTTCGTTCGGCACCCAGGCCAGGGATGTTCGCGATTTGCATATCAAGGAGGAGCCGAGATGCGTCGGTAAGGGAGCGATTTGTCTAAAGGGAAGTTTCTTGACCATCGGCGTCACCGCCATCGGTGCCGCCCCAGAGTTAGAAAAAATAGGGAGACCGACCTTTGAAACCCAATACCAAGCTGTCCTATGCGATCTGTTCCATTCTCGGCCTGAACGGCGGTGCGGTCGCGGTCGCGGCGGACACCTCCGCCGAGAACAACTCCGAGTCGCTCGCCGAGGTGGTCGTCACCGCGCAGCGTCGGGTGGAGAACATCCAGAACGTGCCGATCTCGATCGAGGCACTGACCAGCGAGACGATTTCGCAGTTGAACGTCGTGAATATGGACGACATGATCAAGTTTCTGCCCAACGTAACCCAGGCCACGAACGGTCCCGCACAGGCGGATATCGTCATCCGCGGCCTCAGCGTCGGCGGCGGCGGCGGTCAGGGCGGCGGCACCACGGGTGCATTTCCTGCGGTTGCGATCTATCTCGACGAGCAGTCGGGACAGTTGCCCGGCCGTAACCTCGACGTGTATGCGGCCGACCTCGAGCGCATCGAGATTCTCGAGGGCCCGCAGGGCACCTTGTTCGGCGGCGGCGCGCTCAACGGCGTGCTCCGATATATCACCAACAAGCCCAAGCTCAATGTCACCGAGGCCAGCGTCGATGCCGGCTATGGCACCACCGCTCACGGCGACCCGAACAGCAACCTCACCGCCGTGCTCAATCTGCCGCTCATCGAAGACACCCTCGCGGTGCGCGCCGTAATCTACAACGACCGCCACGGCGGTTACATCAACAACGTCCCGAGCGAATTCTCGCGGGCGTCCACGGACTTAGGCATCGCTAGATACAACAGCGGCGTGGTGCCGACCAACAGCCTGTCGATCAACAATAACAGCGTCGTCGGCAATGCCATCAACCCGCTCACCTACACGGGATTTCGGGTGGAAGCCCTGTACAAGATCAACAGCGACTGGGATGCGCTGCTGACGCAGTCGTATCAAAATATGGACTCCCAGGGCGTTTTCTCCGAGATGCC
>Ga0210391_10002327_pt1 | contig 16561 bp, 12 predicted proteins | sample IncBWC12OmetaG_FD_160573 | JGI IMG/M metagenome (GOLD analysis project Ga0210391, IMG submission 160573) | Forest soil microbial communities from Barre Woods Harvard Forest LTER site, Petersham, Massachusetts, United States - Inc-BW-C-12-O ... | reverse complement strand
CTGGTCGCCATCTATCGCGACCTGGCCGCGAAAACCGATCAGCCGCTGCACCTCGGCCTCACCGAGGCAGGCATGGGCGCAAAAGGTCTCGTCTGGTCCTCCGCATCCATGGGGATTTTGCTCGATGAAGGCATCGGCGATACCATCCGCGTCTCGCTCACGCCGCGACCGGGCGGCGATCGTCGCGACGAAGTTTATGCCGCCTGCGAACTGCTGCAATCGCTCGGCCTGCGTACTTTCGCGCCCAGCGTCACTGCCTGCCCCGGCTGCGGACGCACCACCAGCACCACTTTCCAGGAATTAGCAGAAAGCATTCAAGGCTACATTCGCGACAAAATGCCCGAGTGGAAGCGTTACTACGAAGGCGTGGAAGATATGAAGCTCGCCGTCATGGGCTGCATCGTCAACGGTCCCGGCGAATCCAAAGCCGCCAACATCGGCATCAGCCTACCCGGCACGGGAGAAGCCCCCCGCTGCCCCGTGTACATTGACGGCAAACATTTCAACACCCTGGAAGGCAACTACGACGAACTCTCCGCCGCATTCCAAAAATTAGTAGACGATTACATCTCCACAAAATACAGCAAGCGCGAACACCCGCTCCCAGAAGTAAACGTCCCACCAGTGGCCGCAGCCGCCGCCAAATCATCGCTCCGCGTACTCGCGTAGCGTGGCACAGCCGCTCCCGGTTGTCCGCTTCCATTCCTAGGTGCTCCTCCAGATATTTCACTGGACAGTAAACTCGGCTTGCGCTTTAATCACCGCGCCATGCAAACGCTCGGATTGTCCGATTCAACTCCTCGTACTGAGAGCCGAATAAAAACTCTCTTCTGGCCGTCTATCCAGAGCGGCAGTGACGTGGACTACCTAGGCGCCCAGGGATATTGGGTTTGCGCAATCGTAGCGGTTGTTTCCGTCGTCGTCTTGATCTTCAGAGGCAACACGATTCTCGGTCCGCTGGTTTTCTTGTTTTACTACGTCGGCGGCGTCGGCGTTCGCGAGCGCAGCCGTTACGCAGCCGCTGTCGTCCTGTTGATGTACGTTCTGGACGCGCTGTTCGCCAGGCCCGGTGTTCTGACAGTGTTGTTTGCTGCGCTGTTATTCTCAAATCTTCGGGCTACCTGGATCGCGTCCTCGTGGAAGCCTGACTCAGAAGCGGCAATATTACCGCCGCGTTTCGGCGACACATGGGGTGAGAAGTTCGCCGACAAATTGCCCGCGTTTCTGTGGCCTAAGGTGCGGGTGCTGTATTACGTTTTTTCTGGTGGCTATCTAATTTTCATCGCTTTTGGGCTCGCAATACTTTTCGCGCGCCGGGTCCCACACTAGCGCCACAAACTAACCCCGTCGTCCGCAAGAACAAACGACTTCCAACGTTTTCACTCATGCCGCAACGCATTCAACGGATCCGTACGCATCGCGCGCCGCGCCGGAATGTAACTAGCCGCAAGCGCGACGCACGTGAGCAGCACCGCGACGCTCGCAAACGTAACCGCATCGGTGGGCCGCACGCCAAACAACAAACTAGCCATCAATCGCGTCAAAGCTAGAGCCGCCACCACTCCCAGCGCCACGCCCGCCAAAACCGCGCCAATCCCCTGCCCCATCACCAGTTTCAAAACATCCGCAGGCTGCGCGCCCAAGGCCATGCGTATCCCAATCTCACGCGTGCGCTGCTGCACCGTGTACGAAATCAATCCATACAATCCAATCATCGCCAGAATCAGCGCGAGGCCCGCAAAGCTCCCAATCAAATACGAAGGATAACGCCGCAAAAATACCGACGCAGTCTGATCCGTGAAATGCTCCATCGTCTGCGGCTGAATCAGAGGCAATTGCTGATCTATCTCGTGCAGCGCCGCTTGCGCCGAACCCACAAACGCCGCCGGATCGCCCGCGGTCCGCACCATGTAGGTCAGATACGTCGAAGGCCCCTGCTCGTTCGCCACATAAATCACCGGCACCGGCGGGCCCGCCAGATCATCCTGCGCAATATTTCCCACCACTCCCACAATCTCGCGATAAGGTTCCTTCGCGTCAAAAGTAAACCGCGTGCGCTTCCCCACCGCCTGTTCGTTCGGAAAATATTTATTCACGAACGCTTGATTCACGATCTCTACCCATGGCGCATCGAACTTGTCCGTCGCGGAAAACATGCGCCCGGACACTAGCGGCACTTTCAGCGTCGAAAAATAATCCGGCGTCGCCGTAATGATGTCGCACTCATCTTCCTGCCCCGCCCCAGTGGGACGCCCCTGAACCAAAAACCGTATCGTCCCACCACTTCCGCCAATCGGCAGCGCGCTGGTCACTCCCACGCCCTGCACTCCCGGCATGTGGCGCAGCTTTTCGCTGAACTCGTGCTCGAACAATCGCGCCGCAGGGCTGTCGTTCGGATATTCCTTGCCGCTAGGGTAGGAGCTGTCCGGCAGGTTCACGGAAAACGTCAGTAAATTGCGCTGGTCAAACCCCGCATCCTGATGCAGCAGCGCGTGCAAACTCTGCAACATCAATCCCGCGCCCACCAGCAGCACCAGCGACACCGCAATTTCCGCCGCCACCACCGCATTCCGCAAACGTGCATGCGCGGTGCTCGTTCCTCCGCGCGATTCGTCCTTCAGAGTGTCGCTCACTTTCGTCTGCGACATCGAAAGCGCCGGAGCCAATCCGAAAAGCACCGCGGTCAGCAAAGTCACACCACAAAGAAACGCCAGCACCGGCAGATTCGCACCCGCCTCGCGCAAGTTCGGTAAGGTGCTCAGCACGGTCTGCGGAATCGCGTCAATCAGCAGATTCACGCCCCACTGCGCCGCCACAAATCCCACCACCGCGCCCAGCCCGGCCAGCAACAAGCTCTCGGTGAGCAACTGCGCGATCAATTGTCCGCGGCTGGCGCCCAGCGCCGTTCGTATCGCGAATTCCTTGCGCCGGACCGCCGCGCGCGTCATCATCAGATTCGCCACGTTCGCGCACGCAATCAGCAGCACAAATCCCACCGCGCCGAAGATTACCAGCAGCAAAGGCTGCACCTGCCCCACAATCCTGTGCCGCAACGAACCGATGGCCACAAACACCGACCCATCCTGCTGTGGATATTCCCGCGCTAGCTGCGCCGTGATCCCGTCCATTTCCGCCTGCGCCTGCGCCGTGCCCACTCCCGACTCGAGCCGCGCAAATACATTCATCCAGCGCAGATTTCGCCGCGTCAGCAGGTCCTGCGTGGCGTGCATCGGAACCCACAACGGAAATCCATTCGACGGCGCGAATTGAAAATCGCGCGGCAGCACACCCACGATCGTCACCGGCTTGTTATCCAGCGTGATAGTGCGGCCAATCACGTCCGGGTCGCCGCCAAAATCGCTCCGCCAGTATCCATATGTCAGCATCACCACGTGCGGCCCGTCGCTTACGTCTTCGCCATCCACAAATCCTCGGCCGAGCGCGGGCTTCACTCCCAGCGTCGCAAAAAAATTCGGCATCGCCTGTATCGCGAAGACGGACTTCGGCTCGCCGTTCCCCGCCAAAGTAAAAGTGTCGAAGCTGTAAGCCGTCAACGACGCAAAACTTTTTGCGGACTTCTTCCAGTCCACAAAATCCGGGTAGGAACTGTTGCGACTCACCAGTTCGTTATCCCGCGTCTGCGTGCGGCCTTCGCCCAGCGTCACCAGCCGGTCCGGCTGGTAATAAGGCAGCGGCCGCAGCAGCGCCGCATACACCACCGAGAAGATCGCGGCGTTAGCCCCAATCCCCAGCGCCAAGGTCAGCACCGCCACCAAGGTGAACGCCGGGCTCTTCGCCAGCACGCGCATCCCGTACCGCACGTTCTTCCACAGCGCATTCATCAGTGCGCCTCCCAAGTTTCAGCGCTATATGCTTGCAAAAACTCGCGCGTCATTTTTCCCACTGGACTTTGTAGCGGCCGGTCGCATCCCGCAACGTCACGCGCAACAGCCATTCGCCTTTGATGGACTGGATGTCGGACGTGCTCATGCTGGCTCGTTCGGTGGTTCCGATGCTCGCGCGCACCTCGCCCGTGGGATCGATCAATTCCCAGCGAACGAGTCCGTGCTCGACTTCTGCAGAAATCTTCAAATGCACCATGTCCGACGAGCCATCCAAGCGGAAGCGATACTCCACATCCTTCGTTTCGTTCGTGAAACTTTCGTCCTTCTTCAACTCAGGCTGCGCGTCAATCACCAGAGTACGGTCTGCAGACATCGTCGCAGCTGCGTCCGATGGAATATCTATGAGCACATCCCTGCGCGGATTCGGCGAAGACGCGGCCGTGCCGAAAACAACGGGTCCCAGAATCAGCGCACAGGCGCCCACGAACCCCGCAACACGAATTCCCCACTGCGCTTGGCTGCTAGCTGTTTTCATTGGCACACCTCGCTGGTAGCGCTCAATTGCAACCAACGTGCCAAGTTCGGCGCGGCGCAATTTATTGATTCTGCGCGAATTACCCGCAGACGGTTTCCCTCACCAGCCTCGCCACTGCTCGCCTGTGGGACGCCCCGAACGCCGCCCTCGCACCTTCTCTCCCGAAACTCATTGAAACCCAGCGAATCTCCCGGCAAATTGATACCTGCCGCAGCCACTCGCGGCCCAATGGAACAACGCCGTCGATGACTCACGCATTTCCCGCAACTGGCGCGAGAAAAAATGTCTGAAACCACCACCCCGCAAGCCACGCCATCAACCGCGCCTCCGCCGCGCCGCGGCGCAGAAAAGCCCCACTGGCGCTTCGGCTTCTGGAGCCTGATCGTTACCCAATTCCAGAACGCCTTCAACGACAACGCCATCAAGTTCCTGGTGATTTACATCATCGTCGCGATGAATTTTCCGAAGGATACCCGGGAAAATCTGATCCTCATAGTCGGCGCGCTGTTTGCACTGCCGTTCATCTTCTTCTCAATGGCCGGCGGCAATCTGGCGGATCGTTACAGCAAGCGCAGCGTGGTGATCGGCACGAAGTTGATGGAAATTTTCGTAATGGCCGTGACCATTCTGGGTCTTTGGTTGCAGAATTTGCCGCTGGAATGCGCCGCGGTATTTCTCATCAGTTCGCAGTCAGCTTTATTCGGGCCTTCGAAATACGGTTTGCTGCCGGAGCTGGTCCCTGAACGCAAGCTCTCCTGGGCCAACGGAATCATCGAACTTGGCACTTTTTTGGGCAGCATCGCGGCGGTAATGGCCGCAGGGGCATTGGCGGAGCGCTACCACGGGCGTGAAGAAATCGCCGGCGTCATCCTCCTGGGGTGCACACTTCTGGGCCTTGCGACGAGTTTCGGCATTACGCACGTGCCCGCGGCGGATCCCGCCAAGAAACTGCGCTGGAATCCGATTGGCGATCTGGGCGCGCAGATGAAAACCATTCTCGCCGATCGCACGCTGGCTTGGGCGGTGATGGGCAATACCTATCTTTTCTTTCTCGCCGCGCTCCTGCAATTCACGATCATTATTTACGGCCACGATGTATTGCGCGTGGACGAAACGCACATCAGCTACCTGCAGGCGGCCGTGGGAATCGGAATTGGGATCGGCAGCGTCGCAGCGGGGTATCTTTCCGGGGGCAAAATCGAATACGGATTGATTCCGCTCGGCGCTCTGGGCATGACGATTTTCGGCGCTCTGCTGTATTTCCACCGGCCCGCCGAAGCGCTGGGCAGCTGGCTGCAGCTAACGGCGTTGCACACTGGCATCCCGCTCGCGCAGCAGGTCGGCGCGTTCATCGTAAACATCGTGCGGCTGCGCATCCCCGATCTCTGGCTGTTGGGATTCTTTGGAGGCTTCTTTGCAGTTCCGTTGAACGCGCTAATCCAGCACCGCCCGCGCCCTGACCAGAAGGGTGGCGTGATCGCCGCGGCGAATTTCTGGTCGTTCGTGGGAATATTCGTAGCCGCCGCGGCGTACAACATTTTTTCGGCGCGTTTTCACCAGTCCGCCGCCGCGATCTTTCTCGACGGCGCGATTTTAACAGCGGTCATGACCGGCTATTCGATTTACCTTCTGCCAGATTCCCTCCTCCGCCTGGTCCTCTTCATGATCACCCATTCCATCTATCGCATCCGCGTCGAAGGCCGCGACAACATCCCCGAATCCGGCGGCGCCCTGTTCGTCTCCAATCACATGTCCCTCGTTGACGCGCTCCTGCTCCTCGCCTCCACCGACCGCGACATCCGCTTCCTAATGTTCAAAGACATCTACGACCAGCCGCACATCAAGCCCTTCGCAAAAATGATTCGCGCTATTCCCATTTCCTCGCAGCTGCGCCCGCGCGACATGATCCATTCCCTGCGCGAAGCCAGCGACGCCATACGCAACGGCGAGGTCGTCTGCATTTTCGCCGAAGGCCAGATCACTCGAATCGGCCAGCTCCTCCCGTTCCGCCGCGGCATGGAAAGAATCATGAAGGGGGTGAACGCGCCGATCGTTCCCGTAAATCTCGACGGCGTCTGGGGCAGCATCTTCAGCTACGAACGCGGCCGCTTCCTCTGGAAATTTCCGCGCAAAATCCCGTATCCCGTCACAGTTAGTTTCGGCGCGCCCATGCCCGCCAGCGCCACCGCCTTCCAAGTCCGCGAAGCGGTGCAGGAATTGCAATCAGAAGCGTATCGCCATCACAAAAGCCGCATGTACACTCTGCCGCGCTCTCTGATCCGCACCGCGCATCATTATCCTTACCGCTTCGCCATGGGTGATAAGCGCCGCCCCCGCATGAAATGGGGCAATGCGCTGCTCAGCTCCATTTTTCTCGCGCGCCGCCTGCGCCGCGTCTGGGCCGGCCAGAAAATGGTCGGCATCCTGCTCCCGCCGTCCGTTCCCGGTGCGCTCGTGAATTTCGCGGCTTCGCTCAGCGGAAAAATCCCCGTGAATTTGAATTACACCGCATCGAACGAAACTCTCGCGTCCTGCGCCCAGCAATGCAATCTGCAAACCGTCATCACCACCAAGCTGCTGCTCGAAAAACTTCCGCTGCAAGTCCCCGGCAAACAAATCCTGCTGGAAGAAGTCGCCGCCCGCCCGCGCCTGACAGAAAAAATCGCTGCCCTGCTGCTCTGGTTTCTGCCCGGCCCACTGCTCGAACGCGCGCTCAACTCCGGTAAATCGCAATCGCTCGACGATCTCGCCACCATCATCTTCTCCAGCGGCAGCACCGGCGAACCCAAAGGCGTGATGCTCTCGCACTACAACATCATGTCCAATATTGATCAGATGGGCCAAACCTTCATGCTCACCAAGGGCGATGTCCTTCTCGGCGTCCTCCCCTTTTTCCATTCTTTCGGCTTCACCGTCACGCTCTGGCTGCCCGCAGTGCTCAGCGTCGGCGTCGCCTATCATCCCAGTCCGCTTGACCTCACCGCCGTCAGCGAACTGGTCCGCGATTACCAAGTCACGTTCCTCCTCGCCACCCCGACCTTCCTGCAAGCCTACACGCGCCGCTGCCTTCCCGAAGATTTCGGCAGCCTGCAATTCGTAGTAGTCGGTGCGGAAAAATTGCCCGAGCCTCTCGCCGTCGCTTTCGAAGACCGCTTCGGCATCCGTCCGCTGGAAGGTTACGGCTGCACAGAATGTTCGCCGGTCGTTGCAGTCAACACCCGTGATTTTCGTGCTCCAGGATTTCGCCAGGTCGGCGCCAAGCGCGGACACATCGGCCATCCACTTCCCGGCGTCAGCGTGCGCATCATCGATCCTGAAACGCGCGAGCGCCGCGAAGTCGGTACGCCGGGCCTGCTGCTCGTGCGCGGCCCGAACGTAATGCTCGGCTACCTTGGCAAGCCCGAAAAAACCGCCGAAGTTCTGCAAGACGGCTGGTACACCAGCGGCGACATCGCCGCCGAAGACGAAGACGGTTTCCTCACCATCACCGATCGCCTAAGCCGCTTCAGCAAAATCGGCGGTGAAATGGTCCCGCACATCAAGATCGAAGAAAAACTCCAAGAGCTAGCCGACTCCGCAGAGAAGATTTTCGTAGTCACGGGCGTCCCCGACGGAAAAAAGGGCGAGCGCCTGGTAGTACTGCACACGCTGCCGCCCGACGCGCTGAAGCCAGTCCTGGAAAAATTAGCGAGTTCCGACCTCCCCAATCTCTGGATCCCTCGCGCGAATCAGTTTTTCCAAATTGAAGAGTTGCCGCACCTGGGCAGCGGCAAACTAGATCTCCGTCGCGTCCACGACCTAGCTATCGAACGCTCCGGCAAAGCGGAGTGATGAGGGATGAGTGATGGGTGCTGAGTGATAAGGGGTGGATGACGAGCGACTGGTCATTGGCGATTTTAATCCGCGATTAACAAATCCGCTCGTCCTCCTGCCTGCCCTGAGTGATTTTGCGAAGGGAACCCGCGACCGCGGGTGAAGCGTGCCTGCCGCAGGTAGGGATCTCTTTTCGGCGTCCCGTCGCGTTGCATCAATCTGCAGTACAATCGCGCTTTGCTGCCGGGTCGCCGCAGGAGGACTCGCGTGATGCGACGCTTGTTGCGTTGTTTCGTGATGGCTGTCTTGGCTGGAATCGCCACGCACACTGCCCCCGCGCAAGACACGCCCCGCGAGCCGAAGGTCGTCCTCGACCTCGAGAAGCCTACTTCCGACGACGATTCGAGCGCTGCCGCGAAAGCGTCAGGCAGCACGAACGCCGGCGCAAAAGATTCCGACGGCGCGTCGAGCAACGCGCGCACCCGGTTCCGTTTCATCAATACTCCTGCGTTCGGCGAGGCTTGCAAAGCGTTCAACTCCACGCCCGCTCCGGATCGTCGTCTCGACAAGCCCGTTCCTATCGCCGAATTGTTCGGCGCCTCCATCGCCATCGTGAAGATTCGCCGTTACTACGCTCCGCTGCAAAATTCCGATCTCCCAGAAGTCCGAGCGCGCGTCGCAAAAATTCTTCACGCCCAAACCGACGATATCGCCCGCGGCATTCTTTGGTCTGAAGCTGCGTTCGCTGGCCTCGTCGCCACCACCGAATTTTCAGATCACACCAAAGGAGTCCTGGAAGAATCCGGTGGTCACATCTGCTTCTCCGACCGTGCCGGCACAGTTTGGTACCTGCGCATTCCCCCCGACACTACAAAATAAGTCTCACGGCGCTTCACCGCGCCTCGCCGCGTCCGTTCACCGCAATTTTCGCAACTCAACCCGCAACAAAAACCATTCACCGCAAATTTTTCGCCATTCAACGCTTTGCCGTTGCCTTCCCCTCGCCCCTCGCGTAAATTCGCGCAAGCTGGAGAAAAACACAGCATGACCATACGCATACACAATTCGCAGTTAGGGCCAGCGGCCAAGACGCTGCGCGGGGATTGTGGCCGTATGTTCAGCAATCCCACACAGTAAGTCTCCCTAGCTCTAAACTGCATACAAATTAACCAGAACCATCGGCCGGCGCATTTCCCGGTTCTGTCAAGTCGTGTTCGCGCACTCGTAACGCCAATGCAGCGCCCTCGTCGCACCGCACAAGCTGGCGCAGCCGTAGGTGTGTGTCCAAACGCAGGCGAAGCAGCCGAAAATTCGAAGCGGTGAAATTCCTGCTTCCAGAAAGGAGTAAACAAATGAGCGTTCACATCAAAAAAGGCACACCCATGCACGGTCCGTCTCTCTGCGAAACCTGCACGCGCGCGCACCGCGTGCAAGGCTACCGCGAAAGCGAATCGTTCGCGCTCTGCAGGGCCACATATCCGCGGCTCTCTCGCATCACCTTCGCGGTCCGCGAATGTTCAAGCTACGTGAACAAAGTGCGCAGCACGCTCGACGAGATGGAGCGCATCGCCTGGACCGTAGCCCCGCGCGGCTCAAAACGCCAAGCGGGTTTCGTAGCCCCCGGCGAAGTGAAGGAGGGCGAGGGGGAGATCGAGCTCGTGCTGAATGACGAGGCGTAGCACGGACCACGAGCCGCAGCGTGAACGCAGCGGCGCGGAAATTGCGTGCGAGGCAGCGGTGTGTTCCCCGTCCCTCGAATTACAGGCAGATAATTTTCGCGCCGCAGTTGCCGCACGCCGAGCTTGTGGTCCGTGAACCTACGTGCGAAAGATGCGTGACGCCGCCACGCAATGCCACGATTTGCAGTACAATCCCGTTTTCCCGGACCATCGCGTCCAGGAAAGCGACATGCTGAGAAGCCCACAATATTTTCTCGTAATCCTCGCGCTCGCCGCCATTACGGCTCAGCCCACCTACGCGCAAGACAAAACGAAAGACCCGAAGTTCGTGATTGATCTTGAAACGCCCGCTCCAGCCAATGATTCAAAGGCGAAAGAGCCCGTGAACACCGGCGGCACGGCGCACGCCCCCATCATGCCGCCATTCGGCAAAGCGTGCAGCTCACTCGGCGCGGCCAAAGACGGCTACCGCGATTTCGACAGCCCCGTTTCCATCTCGGACTTGTTCGGCGCCCCCATCGAAGTCATCACCATCCGCCGCATGGGCGTCTGGCAGGAAAAACCCGATCGCGAAGCACTCCGCAAACACATCATGGCCGTCCTAAACGCACAAACCGTGGAAGTCTCCCGCTACGCGGACTGGGACGAGGCCGTGCCGCTCGGCATAGTCGCCACGATTCAGTTTTACGATCACACCAAGGGCGTCCTCGAAGAATCCAGCGGCCACGTCTGCTTCTCCGACTACTCCGGCACACTTTGGTGGCTAAGAATTCCCGTCCCCCCGAAACCGCAGCCCTAAAACACCGCCAGCTTGACGTGCAGGAATTTCTTCGGATCCTTGCGGAAATCCCCAATCAGCAAACGCAAATCTCCAGTCATCCCCGTAAGGTTGTCGTACAAATTTGGATCCGTGAATAATTTCCCTGCTGTCCCCTGATTGGAATTCAGTTTCGCCGAAGCATCGCGCACCTGCGCCGAAGCGTCGCGCAAATTATTGTAAAGCGCCTCGTCGGTAGCGAATTTTCCAAGCGAGCCCTTGCCCGCGCGCACATCGCCCAGCACCGCGTTGCCATTATCCAGAAATGCCTTCGCGCTGTTGTAAACCGCCGGATCGTAAACTAGCTTCCCCGCGGTTCCCTTCTGATCTTTCACCGCGCCGATCACATCATTCACGTTATCCACCGTCGCGTTCACCTTGGTATAAAGCTCATCCGATGTCAGGAATTTCCCCGCCGTCCCATTTCCCGCTTGAAGCGACCCAACCATCGAGTTCAACCGCGCTACCGTCGCATTCACGTTGTCGTAAAGCGCCGGATCCTTTATCAATTTCCCCACCGTACCCTTGCCTTCCTTCACCTGATCAATTATTCCGCGCAGTTCGCCAGTCACACCGTTCAACGTATCCAGCAAATCCGTCCCGCGCTCCACCATCTCCGTCATCGCCACCGCCGGCGCGCCAGGAATCGTACTGTTCGGCTTTAAGGCGTCGCCGCTCAGTCCGCGCTTGATCGTCACGTAACGGTCGCCCAGCAATCCTTCCGTCACGAGACTGGCCGTCGAATCCGTGCGCACTTCCGGGCTGAATTTCTTGTCAATGCGCAAGATCAGCTGGATGCTCTGCGTGCGATCCGTGGGATGCGGATTCAGCGCGATCTTCTCCACGTTGCCAATCGAGACGCCATCCAAACGCACCGGCGCCCCGGCCGCCACGCCCTCCACCTCCGGCAGGTAGGTGTACAGGCGATATTTCGGGCCCAAAATCCCCGCGCCCGTAATATAGAAGATCGCCACCGCCAGAATGAAAAGCCCCACCAGCACGAAAAGTCCCACGCGCAGCTCCGTCCATGTCAGTTGCTTGCGTTGCGCCATGACCTTGCCTCCTCAGTGATTGCATCCCCGATTGCGTCCTCGACTGAGCCAATGACTGCGAATGTCGCCGTCATTCCGCCGAAGCCAGAAACTTTTTCAAGTAATCGTCTTTGGTGCGCAGCAATTCATCCGCGGGCCCTTCAAAATAAATTTTGCCTTCGCGCAACACCAGCACGTTGGTAGGCCGCGCCTCGTTTTGATCGCCGCCGTTCGCCGCGTCCTTCTCGCGCTGCGCGAGCGACCGCCCATCTCCAGCCTTGCCGTTGCCGGCGAGCGATACCACGTGGCCGCTGCCCGGATCGAAACGAAAATTCGCCAATCCAAAAGCGTCCTGCACACGATGCGTCGCGAGGAGCGCCGTCACATCCTGCGAATCGCGCCCGCGCAATATCAACGTGATGATCGTCTGTGAAGTCACCGGATCCAGCCCCGCCGTCGGCGAATCGTACAGCACCACCGGCGGACGGTCCACCAACGCCCGCGCAATCGAAACCCGCCGCCGCATTCCGCCGGACAAATCCGCGGGAAATTTCTCCACCGCGTCCTCCATCTCCACGAAGCGCAACGCCTCGCGCACCCGCTCGCCAATTTCCGTTTCGTCCACTTCTTCCTCGTGCAAACGAAACGACACATTGTCGAAAACGTTCATGGAATCAAACAGCGCGCCTTCCTGAAACACGAACCCGATGCGCCGCCGGAAATTCAGCAGCTCGCTTTCCGGCATCTCGCTCACGTCGTGCCCCATCACCAGCACATGCCCCGCATCCGGCTGAATCAATCCGGCCGCCAGCTTCATGATCAACGTCTTGCCCGTGCCCGTTTCGCCCAGCAGCACCTTGGTTTCGCCGTGCCCCACGTCAAAAGAAATGCCCGCCAAGACTTCGCGATCATCGAAACCCAGGTGAATGTCGTGCAGAGAGATCAGCGCCTCGCCCGGCACGCTCTGTATTTCCTGCTGCGCCGGTTCACGCAACGGCGGGCGCAACGTATTCGCAGTATTAAGGGAAGAGCCGAGCGGCGGAACGTCGCGCGTCATGCGTCCGATTATAGATGGAAACCGGCAGATTCCAGCGGAGAGTTCCGCGCAAGTTCGCGCACGCGACGCAACCACATCATTGGAAGAGATACAGCAGCAATCGCGACAAGAAGAAATCCACCACCAGCGCGCACACCGAAGAGATAACCACCGCGGTCGTCGTCGCGCGCCCCACTCCCTGCGTTCCCCCGCGCACCCGCAATCCGCAGTAGCAACCCACCGTCGCGATGATCAATCCGAACACCACGGGCTTTGCAAGCCCCTGCACCACGTCGCCGATATCCAACGAATTGATCGCCCGCGTCCAGAATTGCACCGCGCCCAGCCGCAGCGTCGTGTACGCAACCAGAAATCCGCCGCATAGTCCGACAAAATCAAACACCGTGGTGAGCAGCGGCACCATCAGCACCGTCGCGATCACCCGCGGCATCATTAACTTCCGCACCGGATCCGTGCCCAGCGCGCGCATCGCGTCCACCTGCTCGGTCACCACCATCGAACCAAGCTCCGACGCCATGCCCGAAGCGTTGCGCCCCGATACCAGCAGCGCCGTAACCGCCGGCCCTAATTCGCGCACCAACGCCAGCGACACCGCATCTCCCGTCAGCGCCGTTTCACCAAACCGCTGGAATTGAGCCGCCGTTTGCAACACCAGCACGCCACCAATGGAAAGCCCCGCGAGAATAATGATCGGCAGCGAACCCACGCCGATAATGTCCATCTGCTCCAGCGTATCCGTAAAGTAATACGGCGGCGAGAACATGCACTTCAGCGACTGCACGGTCAGCAGCGTGTAATCCTGCACGGCCGCGACCTGGCGCTTGACTGCGTCGCCGAGAATCGCGGGCAGAGATGAGGTGTCGCTGGAGTCGGGCATTTTGGACGACGCGTGGCGGGCCGAATGCGCCGCGTGCGCCGAGACCCCGGAAGCGTAACGGCTGGTCCGCGCCGCGTCAAGCACACTTCCGGGCCACAACTCGCGGCGCGCCTTTACGCAACTAGGAGCCTCCGGTAGAATCTGTTATTCGTGCCTGTACGCGAGGTCCGACCTAATATGCTGCGTTTCGTTACCGCTGGTGAATCTCACGGACAGGCTCTGATCGCCTGGATCTCCGGGCTTCCCGCGGGCGTGCGCGTGGACCTGGAATTCATTCAGCGCGAATTGCATCGCCGCCAGCTCGGCTACGGCCGCGGCGGCCGCCAGAAAATCGAAAAAGACGCCGCCGACATTCTAGCTGGCGTGCGTCATGGCACGACGATCGGCGCGCCCATCGCCGTTCGCATAGAAAACCGCGATTGGAAAAACTGGGAGAAGACGCTCCCGGTAGAGGCGATCGAAGACACCGACGGCGCCGACTCGAGCGATCCTAAAAGCGCGCGACGCCAACTCACCGCCCCGCGCCCCGGTCACGCCGACCTGGCCGGCGCGCTGAAATTTAACTTCCACGATGCCCGCTACGTGCTCGAACGCGCCTCCGCCCGCGAAACCGCCGCCCGCGTCGCCGCTGGCGCCTTCGCAAAATTATTGCTGCGCGAATTCGGCGCCGAGGTCCTCAGCCACACCATCGCCGTCGGCCGCGCGCGCCTGGAACGCGCCGCCACCTGGGAAGAAATAGCTGCGATATGCGAAAATCTAGATTCGCCGATGCGCTGCGTGGATAGCGCCACCCAATCGCGCATGGTCGCCGAAGTGGATCACGTGCTGCGCGCCGGTGATTCCGTCGGCGGCGTCTTTGAAGTGGTGGCTCACGGTATTCCGCCGGGGCTGGGCAGTCACGCGCAGTGGGACGAAAAACTCGACGCCCGCATCGCTCGCGCCGTCATGTCCATTCAAGCCGTGAAGGCAGTCGAATTCGGCAGTGGAGTGACGAATGCCGCGAGCTACGGCTCAGAAGTGCAGGACGAAATTCGTTACGACGCTACAAAAAAACGCTTCGACCGCACCTCGAACCGCGCCGGCGGCCTCGAAGGCGGCATCACCAACGGCAGCGACGTGGTCGTGCGCGGCTACTTGAAACCGATCTCCACCCTGCGCCGTCCGCTGCTCACCGCGGATCTAAGCACCAAGGAAGAAGTGAAAGCGGCCTACGAACGTTCAGACGTTTGCGTGGTTCCAGCCGGGGGCGTAGCCGGGGAAGCGATGGTCGCCGTGGAATTAGCCGGCGCATTCCTGGAAAAATTCGGCGGCGATTCCATCACCGAAACGCGCCGCAATTTCGAAGGCTATCAGAACCAGCTCGATGAATTCTAAACAGCCGATGTTGCTTGTTAGTCGAGAGTCAAAAGTTGAGAGTTAAAAGTTGAAACTTGAAACAAAAGAACCAGCGCCGAAAGAGTGTGGATGGCGAGACTGCAAGATTCGTAGGTCGTGGCTTTAGCCACGACACCACAACAAGCGAAAAAGGAGCGGCTGTAGCCGCTGAAGCACAGCTTTTGCAGTTCTCTGGCACACTCTAAACGCAGCGATCAACAAGGCGAAACCAAGAAATGATTCATCCGATTGTGAAATACGGCGACCCGGTCCTCGAAACCCCCGGCAAGCGCGTGGAAAAATTCGACGACGACCTGCAAAAACTCGTCGCGGATATGTTCGAATCCATGTACGCCGCCGCTGGCGTCGGCCTCGCTGCTCCGCAAATTGGCGTTGGTCTGCGCCTCACCGTGGTTGACGTCTCCAACGGAAAAATTCCCGAAGCGAAAATGGTCCTCGCCAATCCCGAAATTATTTACGCTGAAGGCCAGCAGCGCGAAGAAGAAGGCTGCCTCTCACTCCCCGGATTTCGCGGTTACGTCGAGCGCCCGCAGTACGTCACCGTCCGCGCGCAAGACGCGATGGGCGCTTCCTTCGAACGCCGCGGCGAAGGCCTCCTCGCCCGAGCCTTCTGCCACGAAATTGATCACCTCAACGGCATCCTCTTCATCACGCACCTCAGCATGCTGAAGCGCGACCTCATCAAGCGTAAAATCCGCAAGCTGAAAAAAGCCGGCGAGTGGTAAGGCACCAGTGGCGCCGCTGAAAATTATTTTTTGCGGCACTCCCGCGTTTGCCCTGCCCTCTCTACGTGAATTAGTTGCTCAACCTGATTTCCAGATCGCAGGCGTCGTCACGCAACCAGATCGCCCGCGTGGACGCGGCAAAGAAGTCGCAAGCTCACCAGTGAAAGAAGCGGCAGTAGCCGCGGGAATTCCCGTGTACCAGCCACAGAAAATCCGTGCCGAAGAATCCTACGAATATTTCCGCAACGCCGCACCAGATGTAGTCGTGATCATCGCCTACGGGCAAATAATTCCCGCGCGCCTCATCGAAATTCCACGCCTCGGATGGATTAACCTCCACGGCTCCCTCCTCCCGAAATATCGCGGCGCCGCCCCAATCCACTGGGCCATCGCCAGCGGCGAAACGCGCACCGGCTTAACGACTATGCGGATTGACGCGGGTCTGGACACAGGCCCGATGCTGTTGAAGTACGAAACCGAAATCGCGCCCGACGAAACGACGCCAGAGCTATACGCGCGACTAGCAGAAGCAGGTGCTCCGCTGATCGTCGAAACGCTCCGCGGGCTCGCAAGCGGCACGATCACGCCAACGCCACAAGATAGTTCGCAAGCAACTCCCGCGCCCCCGCTGAAAAAAGAAGACGGCAGAATTGATTGGTTGCTCCCCGCACAGAAAATCTACAACCGCATCCGCGGCTTTCAACCGTGGCCCGGCGCATTCACGCAATTCCGCGGAAAGCAGTGCGCGATTTGGGGCACGCCCGCCAAGCCGAATTTGTCGGTCGCA
>Ga0210391_10002326_pt1 | contig 16568 bp, 14 predicted proteins | sample IncBWC12OmetaG_FD_160573 | JGI IMG/M metagenome (GOLD analysis project Ga0210391, IMG submission 160573) | Forest soil microbial communities from Barre Woods Harvard Forest LTER site, Petersham, Massachusetts, United States - Inc-BW-C-12-O ... | reverse complement strand
AAGGTTGCGGGGAGGGCCTGGAGATTGCGATTGCGCTCAAAGAGAAACACCGAGCCGTGCAACTGATTTGTGCCGGACTTGGTGACGATATTGATGATGCTGTTGCCGGAGCGGCCGACTTCCGCGGTAAAGCGGCCAGTGGCAATCTGGAATTCCTGGACGGAATCTTCGGGGAAATTGGAAAGCGTGCCGCCGACGACTTCATCGTTGTTATCGCCGCCATCCACGGTGATGTTGCCGCCGCGGCCAAAGCCTCCGGCGGAACTGACTTCGAGGGTGTTGGTCTTGGTGGGATCGAAGGTGGGAGCGGGGCGATTGCCAGGCACAAGATACGCGAGTTCCAGGAAGTTTCTGCCGTTGAGGGGAATGTTCTCGATGGTCTTCGAGGTGATCTGCCCCTGAATCATGGATTGGGTGGGATCGACGGCCACCGCGGTGGCATTCACTTCGACGGTGGTACCGGCATGCGCGATTTGGAGCTTCGCGTCGATGGTGGTGTTGCGGCCGGCTTCGAGCACGACGTTCTGAAATTCGCTCACGGCGAATCCTGGGTCCTCAATGCGGAGAACATAGGAGCCAGGCGGCAGATCGGAGAGCGAATACAAGCCGCTGCTGTTGGAAACCGTATCGCGAGAGACGCCCTGCGCGGCGCTGACGGCGGTAACATGCGCGCCGGGGACGACAGCATCCTTTGGATCGGTGACGATTCCGTTGATGCTGCCCACGGGGACCTGGGCGAAGGCGATGCCTGCAAACAAAGCGGCGGCGGTGAGCACGGAAAGAGTCCGTGCCCGAGAGTGCTGACTCATCGGAAGTGACCTCACTGGCAAAAGCTGCTGCTGGGGATTTCGACAGCAGGAACAAAAATGTGCAGACTCTCCGTGTTCTGTGAAAGCTGCCTGGGGTTCGTGAGGCCAACATTACTGGAGCGAGACGGCACTGTCTTCAGCAGAGAGATGGGCGGGAAGGTCATCCGTTCGATGGACGCGATGGGAAAAGCAAATGGCGTCCATCTCTCCCCGGCGGTTGCACGATTCGGCGGCGATGTGCAGACGAACAGCAGTCCAGCGGCAACATTGAGCACATGAATGCGCATGGGGAATTGCGCGTGGCCATCTGCGCAGTATGACCCCGCGTCTCGGAGCAACCCACGGCGACTGATTGATGCTCTGTGATGATAGCCAGTTCGTCGGGCGCGAACGTTCGTTGATGAACTGACGATCGCGGAACCGCGGGCATAGCGCTGCCATGCTGGATCCGGCCGATTCGGAACTGCAATTGCAAAGTCAGCTGTGTATGAGGAAGGCAATCTGCACGAGACCCAATCTGCACGGGCCTGCACGATTCAGGAGACCAGGAGCGCTCCCACCTATGTCGTATCGAATTCTGGCCATGTTGTTCCTTGCCGGGACGACGGCTTCGCTGACAGCCCAATCTACCGTGAGCTTTGAAACCTATGGCGACACTTACAAGACCAACAGCGGTCCTGTAGTGACGGGCGACTTTAACAACGACGGCAAGCCGGACCTGATTGAGTGCTGCAACACCAGCACGCAGATGGTATTCCGTGCGGGCTACGGGAATGGAATGTTTGCGGCTCCGGTGGCCGCGGCCGCAACTCCGGTTTCACTTGGCAGCGCGATGGCCGCCGATGTGAATGGCGACGGAAAACTGGATCTGGTTGCAGTGGCCGCGCAGAATCCGCCCGCGCCTCCGGGTGAAGGCTACTACTATTTGACCGTCTATCTGGGCAACGGCAACGGCACGTTCCAGGCAGCGAAGACCTACAAGACGACGGAGACTCCAGTGAGCGTCGTGGTGGGAAACTTCTTCGGCGATGGGCATCAGGACATCGCGGTATTCGAGAGCAACAGCACGATCGATGTATTCAGGAATGAGGGCACAGGCGAGTTCGTACTGGACAAGTCCATCAACATGGGCGGCGGAACGTATGCGGAGATGATGGGTGCGGCGGGGGATTTGAACGGCACGGGAGTCAGCGATCTGGCAGTCATGCAGTTGGCAGGAACGAGCAACGGCATTAACTTCGCGAACCCGCAGCAGCTTTACGTTTTGTGGAATGACGGGAAGGGCAATTTTACGCAGCAGGAACTGGGGACCGATTACAACTTTCCTCTGATCGCCATCAGCCGGCTGAACGGCGACGCCCAGATGGACCTTTTGGTGAGCCATACATGCTCGGGTAATGACCAGTGCATGGCTGTGGATGTTTATTACGGACAGGGCGCCAACAAGCTTGAGAAAAAGACGGTGGTGAGTTCGACGACGGGGACGAATCCTGGCGACGTGCTGGGGCTGGCGGGCGTGGATGTGAACGGCGACGGATACGGGGACATTGTGATCTTCGGACTGGTGGAGCAGGATTGCCCGGACGGGTGCCCAACAAATCCTGAAGGCGCATTTGTGTGGCTGGGCAAGGCTGACGGGACGTTCGAGCAGACACCGCAGGAGTTCATCACGTCGAACGATGCGGGTGTGGGCGCGATGGCGATGGCGGATTTCAATCGCGACGGCATGATGGATTTTGTGGAGGCTGTGCCGGGCGCGAGCGGGGCGACGGAGTACTACATCAACGCGTCGGAGCGGCCGGCATGCGGGCGGTACACGATCAGCCCGACGGTGACGGTGTGCCAGCCGGTGGACAACACGTACTCGCCGAGCCCGGTGCGCGTGGACGCGACGGCGTATGACACGGATACGGTGACGGCGATGCAGGAGTACATCGATGGAAAGCTGGAGTACTCGAAAGCGGTGACGAGTTTCGACACGACATTCTCCGTGGCCGACGGGACGCATGCATTGCAGACGAAGGCGTGGGATACGACCGGACGCGACTTTGTGGCGGATCGCACGGTGACGGTTTACAGCGGGACGCCGGGGCCGGTGTGCGCGGCCGGGTACGAGGCGGCCAGCATCTGCCTGCCGGCAGGGGACACCAGCAGCTCGCCGGTGGAGATCCTGGCGAACGGCGACGTGGGGACGTCGGTAGCGACCGCGGCGCAGCTCTACATCGACGGGAAGCTGGTCGTGGACAACAAGTCGCAGTGCTCCGGCGGCACGAACTGCTATGGCGCCGACTCGTTTGTGCAGACCACGCAGGACCTGGACTCGGGATCACACGACCTGGTGTTCAAGGTTTGGGATGTCGCTGGGAAAGTGTACGAAGCACAGAAGACGGTGACGGTGAACTAGCTCGAGGTCCTGCTCTGCGGCGATGGCTGCAGAGCAGGACTTTCTGACGATGCGGGGCTCTCGGCGTTGCGAGCTGCGATTACTGCTGGGGCTTTTGCGGGGGCTGACTTCCCTGCTGATTGTTTTGGTCCTGGTTCTGGCTGCCCTGGTCGGGATGATTTTCGTAGGTGGAGTATTGGCGGCCGGGACGGTGCAGTTTGATGACGATGTCTTTGGTGTCGGTGGGCAGCTCGTAGGAATTGCCGTAGGTCTGGTAGCCGTCGGCGATGACCTGCACGCGCACCGTATTGCCAATGGGAATGACGCTGATGACGGCCTTACCGTCTTCGTTGGTCTTCAACTCCAGATTGCCGTGGTCCTTGCCGGCCTTGTCGATGGGATGAAAAACGACGGCGGCATCCTCGATGGGCTTGCCATCGGTGACTTTCAGGATGGTGACGGAGATTTTGCAGGTGGGCGGTGGGGCTTTGTATTTGCGGCCGCGGCCTGAGGTGTCGTCCTGAGCATGGAGGGAGAAGACAACGAGCAGCGCTGCCGCGAGCAGAGGCAGGGCGTAACGAATGCGGGCACGGATCATAATCGTGATTTTAGTGCAGAAGGGATAGACGCAGGAACCGGAATCGGCGGGGCTGGGAACTTTCGCGGGACAGGATGCGTCTAAACTGGGACCTGGAGTCACCTGACGGGAGCCTTTAGGCTTTCGGGCAAAGGATGGCTCCGCAGCCCGAAAGTGGAGGCAGGAACCTCGATTCGCCGCAAACGCATGTTTCTACAACTGCCTCGCCAGCATGACGCTCTGCCGCTGGGGCGCATCGGCGCGATTGTTTGGGTGTTGCTGGCGGTGGCTGCGGTGGGATGGGGGCAGAACGCAGCCGCGGCGCCGGTGGATCCGGCTGGAGTGGTGCGGCGAGCGGTGGCCAGCCGCCTGGCGGCGGATGCAGCGCACCAGCCGGTGCGGTTTGTGCTGCACAAGCAGGATGAGCGTCGCAACATCACCCAGGAAATCATCGAGACGCCGCAGGGCGATGTGGCGCTGCTGGTGGGCGTGAACGGCGGACCGCTGAGCGCGAATGGCCGCGCGGCGGAACGGGCGCGGCTGGAGACGCTGGATGCGCACCCGGAAAACCAGGAGCATCGGCACAGGCGGGAGCAGGAAGATTCGTCGCGGGTGACGAATTTGCTTGGGCTGCTGCCGGACGCGTTTGTGTATCACTACGACAGCACGGTGGCGTGCAATGTGACGACGCAGCCCGTAGTGCCGGTGCCGGGCGTGGCGGCTGCTCCGAGTTCGGGAGTGACGCCAGCAAATGCTCAGTGTTATCACATGACGTTTATGCCGAAGAAAGATTGGGATCCGCCGAATCTTGAGGCAAAGATTTTCAAGGGGATGGCGGGCGAGATCTGGATTGAGACTGCGAACGTGCGGCTGTGCCGGCTGAAGGGCCACCTGATCGACGACGTGGATTTTGGCTGGGGCATCGTGGGGCGGCTGGACAAGGGCGGGACGGTTTATCTGGAGCAGACGCGGATCGGCGACACAGATTGGGAGTTGACGCGGATGAAGCTGAACTTTACCGGGAGAGCGCTGATGGTGAAGGAGCTGAGCTACCGGATCAATGAAGAGATGGGGCAATACACGCCGGTTCCGGCGGGGACGGATTATCACAAGGCGATCAAGGTGCTGGAGGCGGGCCAGCCGGGGGCGCCGTGATGGGCTTACAAGCACCGCGCATTCGCAAGAGGGTAATCTTCGGCCTTGTCTGCGTATTCCTTTTGCTGATTGTCGGGGTGAGAGAGACGATTGCGTTCGTTCGATGGTCCGAGGTGAAGCGTGAATTCGCATCCGTCCAGGCTGGACAGACACGGATCGCGATCGCCGGCAAGCCTGGAATGCCGAAGCTCGATGCGGGACGTTGTGGTGTGATCGCCGACGCACCGCCAGGCTGCGCGTCGGAGTTCGTGTACGGTCATCCGCTTGCGCCGTGAGTGCCCGAATACTTTGTCATCTCTTTTTCCCTTCGGACGCACGCGTTGTCGCGGCAGATCGCTACGCATCTCCGTAACGGTACTGCAGCTTCGGCAGCAACTGGGCTGAATCAGACTGTTCGAAGCTCAGGGCGCACGCGCTAGCTCTGATATTTCCAGTTGCGCTGCTTCCCTTCCGCAATCCCTTCGACGGCGGTGGAGATGCGTTTGGCACGTGTCTCTTCGCGCTTCGCTTCTGTGATCCACTCAACGTATTCGCGGCGGCAACTGGGACTGAAGGCCTTGAAGGTTTCCGCTGCGCGCTTGTTCTTTTTGAGCGCGGCGGTTAGATCGGGCGGCACCTGCGCCTCGGGCTTCGTCTTACGCTCTCGCTCGGCAATGGGGCTGCGGTATTCGCCTTTGTCGACGTTCGCCGCCGTCTGCCGGATCCAGGCGAGCAACTGCTTGTCCGGGGGCAGATCATTGAGGCTGGTTATGCGCTTCAGGGGCCCGTCGCCGCTGTTACGTACTTCCTCGGACAGATTTTTATCCCAGAAGCCGAGATGGCAGTGTTCCTTAAACCCCGACATATTCGCGAGAATCGTGCCGTTGTAGGAGAAGAATGGCTGACCCCATTTGATGGACTCCTCCACCTTGGGGCAGGCGCGATGCATGAGCGCGCGCAAGTGCTCCAGGATGGGCTGGGAGAACGGTTTGGCTTTGGCTATGTAGGCGTCAACTTTTGGACTGTGTTCTCCCATGCAGTGGTCCCCTCACAGCTCAGATTTTCATGCCGCAGGGTATCGTCTCCGGGGGCCGGAGTGCAAATGACGGGTGAAAAACCGAAGGCGCCCCGTGCGGGGCGCCTTGTGGGGTTTGTTGCCTGGTTAGCGAGCGGTGAGCTCAGCGGCAACTTTCTCGGTGACGAAGGCCTCGACCGTATCGCCGACTTTGATGTCGGTGAAGTTGGAGAGGCTGACGCCGCATTCCATGCCGTTGGTGACTTCTTTGGCATCATCTTTGAAGCGCTTGAGCGAGGTGAGCTTGCCTTTGAAGACCAGCGCGCCGTCGCGGTTGAGGCGAATTTCGGCATCGCGGCGGAGGACGCCGTCGGTGACGCGACAACCGGCGATGGTGCCCACCTTGGGAATGCGGAAGACGTTGAGGACTTCGGCGCGCCCGAGGTAGTTTTCGCGGAAGACGGGATCGAGAAGACCGAGCATCGCTTTGGTGATCTCATCCTGCACCTCGTAAATGATGGAGTGCAGACGAACCTCAACTTCTTCCTGCTCGGCAAGGTCGGCGACTTTGCGGTCAGGGCGAACGTTGAAGCCGATGATGATGGCATTGGAGGCCGAGGCGAGGAGCACATCGCTTTCCGTGATTGCGCCGACGCCGGAGTGAATGACCTTGATGCGTACCTTCTCGGTGGACATTTTCTGCAGCGAGTCGGCCAGCACTTCGACCGAGCCGGTGACGTCGCCTTTGAGAATGAGGGGCAGTTCCTTCATGCCCGCCTGCTTGATCTGGTCAGCGAGGCCTTCCAGAGTGACGCGGGAGGACTTGGCGAGCTGCGATTCGCGCTCGCGCATTTTGCGGTATTGACCGATGCCGCGAGCCTTGTCGCGATCGCTGACGACGAGGAACGTGTCGCCTGCGTCGGGCATGCTTTCGAGGCCGACGATTTCGACCGGGGTTGAGGGACCGGCGCTCTCGACGGTGCGGCTGCGATCGTCAAACATGGCGCGAATTTTGCCGAAGGTGTTGCCGACGACGAAGTTGTCCTGCGCCCTGAGGGTGCCGTTCTGAACGAGGACGGTGGCAACAGCGCCGCGTCCGCGATCGAGCTTGGCTTCAAGGACGGTGCCGACAGCGGTGCGCTCCGGGGTGGCCTTCAGGTTCTGGATATCAGCGACGAGGCAGATCATCTCGAGAAGCAGATCGAGATTGGTGCGCTTCTTGGCGGAGACATCGACGAAGACTGTGGAGCCGCCCCATTCTTCAGGGACGAGGCCGCGGTCGCCGAGCTGCTTTTTGACGCGGTCGGGCTGGGCATCGGGCTTATCGATTTTGTTGACGGCGACGATGATGGGAACGTTGGCAGCCTTGGCGTGGTCGATGGCTTCAAGGGTCTGGGGCATGACGCCGTCGTCGGCAGCAACGACGATGACGACAATGTCCGTCACCTTTGCGCCGCGGGCACGCATGCGGGTGAAGGCTTCGTGGCCCGGTGTATCGAGGAAGACGATCTCGCGGCCATAGGCCTTGGAGTCCTTCTTGCCGATTTTCACCTTGTAGGCGCCGATGTGCTGAGTGATGCCTCCGGCTTCGCCGCCGGCGACATCGGTTTCGCGGATGGCGTCGAGGAGCGAAGTTTTGCCGTGGTCGACGTGACCCATGACGGTGACGACCGGGGGCCGCGGGACTTCGAGCTCGTCCGGATTGTCGGCGAGCAGCATGGTCTCGAGGGCCTCGTTGGCCATCTGGTCTTCAAAGCTGACCACCTGGACGTCGGCGCCAAACTGGGCAGCGACTTCCTTGACCAGCTCGACATCGAGGGTCTGATTGACGGTGACGAAGACGCCGCGCATGAGGAGGGTCGCAATCAAATCTTTAGCCCGGACTTCAAGTTTCTCGGCTAAATCTTTGACGCTAATGCCTTCTGTCACCGTAATGGTACGCGTAATAGGCACTGGGCCGGTGGGAATTTGCGCAGTCTGACGAGACGGCGGCGCAAAGCCCTTCATGGGGCCTTCTTTGGTCTTTTCGTAGTGCGGACGGCCACGGCCACGCGGGCCGGGACGCGCTGGGCGCGGCGCTTCACCTGGAGGCGGCAGCGCTGGAGCGCCACCCATACCGGGACGGGGGCCAAAGCCAGGGCGCTGTCCAAAGCCGGGGCGCGCACCCATTCCGGGACGCTGACCGGGGCTGGGAGGGCCGCCGGGCGACGTACGGGTGGGGTGCATGGGGCGGCGCATGCCGGGCTGCTGCGGTCCACCGGGGCCACCGGGGCCTCCGGGACCACCAGGGCCGGGACGGAAGTTGCCGGGACCGCCGGAAGGACGGCGATCGAAAATGGGACGGCCGCGCTGGATGCCGCCAGGAGGGCCTTGCGCGCCGGGCGCAGGTGCAGCGGCCACGGGGGGCGGAGGCGGAGCGCTGTACACGGGGCGCGGGCCGGTTTGCGGCATGATGACGCGACGCGGGGGCGGTGAGGCGGGCGCGGGCGGCGCAGGCGCTTCAACGACCGTGGATGCTGCCTGCGGCACGACTTCGAGATCCTGAGGCGGTGCGGCGGCGACAGGGGGCGCGGGAGTAGCGGCTTGCGCCGGTGGTGGGGCTGCGACCACGGGCGGCGGCGCGACCACGGGCTTCGGCGGAGCGGCGATGGCGCGCCCTTCCGGCGAAGGAGGAATGGGCGGGCGGGCCACAACGGGGCCAGCGGGCGGACGCGAGGCAATGGCCGGCGCCTGCGGAGGAGCGGCAACGACGGGCGGACGCGGCGTGGCCGGCGGAGCGGCAATGACCGCAGAAGCCTGGCGCGGCTGCGGAACAATCATGCGAGGAGCCGGCCTGGGTTCAGCAGCCGGAGGCGCGGCAGCAGCAGTTGCTGCCGGAGCAGCGGGCCTGGCAACATGCGGAGCTTGCGGCGCCGCAGTGGGAGCAGCGGTTGCTGCAGGACGCGGCGGGGCGGAAGCCCTGGGCGGCGCTGGCGGAGCCATTTCCTGGTTGCGCTTCTCGAGAATGGCTTTCGCCACATCGCCGACTCGGTGAACCTGGGACCAGTCAATCTTCGGCTTCGGTTCAGCTTCGTGCCGGGCGGCGCTCATGGAGACGCCGCGGCCTTTCAGGATATGGGTGCGCACCCGCTCGGCTTCATCCGTCTCAATCGAGCTGGAGTGCGTCTTCTTTTCGGTCACGCCAACTGCGGTGAGAGCATCAAGAATTTCTTTGCTCTTCACCTCCAGTTCACGCGCTAATTCATTGATTCGAACTGTGCTCATCCGCCCCCGTATCGATTCGCCTTCCCACGTGTCCCTAGTCCCGCATACAGACAGCTCCTGACGGTGGGTTCCGGTATCTCTTTCATTATCCCTGAAACACTCCAGATGCGCTCGATTTCCCTGAGCGAACGCGGAGAAAACCTGATACTTCCCTTTTAATACTTCTGTCTTGCCGCATGGTTACGGGCGAAACAACTGCACCCAACGATGCACTCGCTACTCGTTCTCTTTGCCTGCGTCCGTTTCTTCGTCGCGGACTTCTTCAACGTTTCCTTCAACAACCGCGTCGTTTTCTTCAGATCCAGAGACGGCTTCGTGCTCCGCCAAAACTTCGCTGGTGTCCTCGCGTCCTGGAACAACAGATTCGGCGCCATCTCCGTCGAGCGCTGCACCCTCTTCTTCGGTGAGTTCCGCGATCCGCTCTTCGGCGACTTCGTCGCTGATGAGGCCAGAACCATCCGCGCTGGGTGCTTCTTCGCCAGCCTGGGTTAGGTCCTGCTCGAGCGCTGCGATTTCCTCGTCCGATTGCGCTGCTTCGAGCTGGGCTGCTTCTGCAACGGCCGCTGCGTCCGAGCCTGGCGCAGGAGCCGGGCGTTCTTCGCCTTCCTCGTATTCGCCGAAGTAATGCCGCACAGCCACGCTGATCTTCTCCAACGTTTTCTCCCCGATGCCTGGAATCTCTTCAAGCTGTTCGGGGGTCATGTCAGCCAGCGCTTCGACGGTGGTGATGCCGGCTGCTACTAGCTTTTGGATGATGGAATCGCCGAGCTCGGTCACGTTTTCGATGGGCGTAGCCGTGACTCCGGCCATGGCCTGCATCTGCTGCTCAACTTCCTGACGCTTCTCTTCCTCGGACTTGATATCGATTTTCCAGCCGAGAAGTTTGGCGGCAAGGCGGACGTTCTGTCCCTTTTTTCCGATAGCGAGGGAGAGCTGCGTGTCGTCGACGATCACTTCCAGCTGCTTGTCAGCGAGGTCGCCGATGCTGACGCGGCTGACTTTGGCGGGCTGCAGGGCTTTTTCGGCGAAGGTGGTGATCTCTTCGCTGAATTCGATGATGTCGATTTTTTCGCCGCGGAGTTCGCGGATGATGGACTGGACGCGCATGCCCTTCATACCAACGCAGGCGCCGACGGGGTCGACGTCTTTGTCGCGGGACATGACAGCGATTTTGGTGCGCTCGCCGGCTTCGCGGGCGATGGCGCGGATCATGACGGTGCCGTCGTAGATTTCAGGAACTTCGCTCTGGAAGAGGTTCTGAACGAGCTCGGGCGCAGCGCGGGAGACGATGACCTGAGGGCCGCGCGCGGCGCGATCGACGCGCAGCAGCACGACGCGGACGCGCTCGCCGACGGCGAACTGCTCGAGACGCGACTGCTCGCGGCGCGGCATGCGGGCTTCAGCCTTGCCGATGTCGAAGATGACGTCCTGCAGTTCGACGCGTTTCACGGTGGCGTTCAGGACTTCGTTGACGCGATGGGCGTACTCGTTGAAGACGGTGTCGCGCTCAGCTTCGCGGACTTTCTGGAAGATGACCTGTTTGGCCATCTGCGCGGCGATGCGGCCCAGCACGTCGGTGGGCTTGTAGTAGCGAATTTCGCCGCCGATTTCGACTTCGGGCGCGAGGGCGCGCGCTTCTTCGAGCGCGATCTGATTCACGGGATCTTCGATCTGCTCGGGGGCTTCGACCACGGTCTTGAAGACGTAGGCGCGAATTTCGCCGGTATCTTTGTCCAGCTCGGCGCGCATGTTTTCCTGAGTCTTGTAGTACTTGCGCGTAGCGAGGGCGATGGCGTCCTCAACGGCGGAAACCACAATCTGGGGATCGATGCCTTTGTCCCGGCTTAACGCTTCGATGCTGTCATAAAGCACGCTTGCCATCAGTTTCTCTCTGTTCTTCGCAATTTCTTAGTTTTGGTTCTGTGCGGCTCGCCCTCAGAATTCGGGGACCAGCTGAGCCTTTTCAATGTTGGCCAGGGTGATTTCCACGCTGGAGTTTTCGGGGGGGCGCGATTTTGCTTTTTGCTTCGTACCGCTGACGTCCAGCCGAATGGATTGCTCGTTTACCTCTGTGATCTTGCCCTGCCAGTGACGGTTGCCCGCGACTGGCTCGAATGTCTGGAGCTTCGCCAGCAATCCGGTGAAGCGCTGGAAGTCGTCGCGGCCGTGGAGCTTGCGATCGAGGCCTGGCGATGAAACTTCCAGGGTGTACTCCGCACCGGGAACCAGATCTTCAATGTCGACAACGGTTCCGAAATCGCGGCTAAAAACTTCGCAATCCGTGTGGGTAATGCCGGAAAGCTGTTCGGCGGCCACGGGGACGACGTCGGCGGGGATCTCCTCAGAGAGGCGCTTGCGCTCTACGGCGTTTTTTTCGATGAAGACGCGCAGAATGCGATGTTTGGCGCCGCCGTGGAATTCGAGATCGACGACGTCGAGGCCGTGCGAAGCGGCTACCCGCTGCGCCGTCGCGCGAATCTGATCCACATCCAGAGCCATTTTGCTGATTTGAGCCGCCTAAATATTGCGCAAATAAAAAGTGGGCTTTCGCCCACTCATTTCTCCGGCCAGAACGTCACTCACAACCGGACAAACTCGTCTGCACTGATATTACGCTTCCGGCGTGAACCTTTCAAATGGGCGGTGAGGTATGGGATACTGCGGGCAATCCAGCTATGACAACCGCACCCAGCACCCTGAATCCGTATGCAAAATTCGTAGGCGAGCAGGAACCGCTTGCCGTGATCGCCGCCACCTCTGACCGTTTGCAGGCTCTGGCCGCGAAAATTGGCCCGGAGAAGATTGCGGTGGCTCCGGCGCCGGAGAAATGGAGCGCGAGCGAGATTCTGTGCCACCTGGCCGACTGCGAGATTGCGTTTGGCTTTCGGCTGCGGCAGACGCTGGCGGAGGACAACCATTTGATCCAGCCGTTCGACCAGGAGAAGTGGGCTGCGCCGTATGGCAGCTTGGCGGCGAATGAAGCGCTGACGGCGTTTGCGGCTCTGCGGCGGTGGAACCTGCTGTTGATCCAGGGAGCGCTGACGGAGTTTGGGACGAAGTCCGTAACCCATCCGGAGCGCGGGGCGATGACGTTTGCGACCATCGTGGACACGATGGCCGGACACGATTTGAATCACATCGGGCAGCTGGAGCGGATGGCGGGTTAATTCTGCCCTAGCTGGGGTCGTGGGGGACTAAAGTAAGGTCGCCTACGCCTACGGTGGCGCGCAGGTGATAGTGGCCCTTGCCGTTGAAGTCCTCATCTTTGCCCAGGAATCCGTGCTGGCCGCCGGGGTTGAGCGGATCGTTGACATCGCCGATGTGGGTGGAGAGGACGACGTGTCCGTACTCGGCCTCGTCACTCAGGGCGACAGTCAGATCGCCGACACCGACATGCAGGTCCTTGTCGCCGCGGATGCCGGTGATATGCAGGTCGCCGACGCCGAGCGAGAGTTTCAGGTCGCCGTTGGCGGGAACGTAGAGGGTGACCTCGGGGCTGGAATGTCCATGATTATTTTTGGGCATTTCCAGGTCGATGGTGGCGCGGTTCGCGGCGACTTCGAAGCGGTGAACCCATCCGGCAACGGTTTCGGCGTCGTAGAAGGCTTTGGGATCGATTTCCAGGCGGACGTGATTGTTCGGGCTGGGCAGGATTTTGACGTCGCCGACATTCATGTCGAGGACGACGGTGCTGCCGGTGGCCATGGGCTTGTCGATGACCATGGGTGGAGGCTGATCGAATTTCAGCTTGACGCGGGGCGGATTGGCGGGGGCCAACGAGGACCCGTCTGACTGCGCTGCCGCTGCCATGCTCACGGTCGCTGCAAGGACAACACAACAAAAGCCGAGTGTTCTGGACGCCATGTATGCCTCCTCGAGACCCTACGCAACGGGAAAAGGCTCGGTTCCGTCGGTTTGAACAAAATGTTCAATCGGGTAAAAATTTGGCCGCTTTGGAGCGTCCGCACATCCAAACACGTCAATAAGGGCAGGATGGAAATGAGTAGGATGGTGATGAGGAACGGCATGCGCTTGCGGGAGTTGGCTTCGTCGATGGGGTGGAGGCGGCGTGTCGGACGCGTCCTGATGGTGAGCGGTCTGGCCGGCGTGCTGGCGCTGAGCGGCTGTGGGAAGTTCTTCCCCAAGCTCACAACTGGCGGCGGTACGGGATCGGGCGGGGATTATCTGTACGCAGGAAATTTGGGAACGTCTGAGCCAACGGTGGCGGGATTTTCGATTGCCAGTTCCGCGCTGACTGTCGCCTCGAACTCGCCGTATACGGTTAGCCTGACGCCGACCTCGCTGGCGGTGACGCCCGACGACAATTATCTGTTTGTGGGCGGGCCGGGGGGAATCTACACCTATGCGATTGGCTCCGGCGGAGATCTGACGGAGGCGGGGAACGACACCTTTGCGCAGGTTCCAGATCCCGCGGTGCTGCGCGTCGATCCGACGGGAAATTATTTGCTGGGCGGCGACGCGCTTTCGGGAACGGTGTACGTATTTCAGATTGGCAGCGATGGCGCGTTGAGCCAGGTGGGGTCGACGCTGACGCTGAACGCAAATGAGCCGGTGACGGACATGGAGTTTGCGTCGAACGGCAGCAACACCTATCTCTACGCCTCGCTCGGAACGGCTGGGATTTACGCGATGAGTTTCTCGGGCGGGACGCTGTCGGAATTGAACGACGGCAACTACGCTCCGAAGAAGTCGGATGCGGCCGATGAAGGGATGGCCGTGGCGCCGGACGGCGACACTCTGTTCGCGGCGGAAACGGTGACAGGCGGCGTGCGGGTTTTCACGATTAATTCGAATGGGAGCCTGACGGAGTCGACGAGTTCGCCGGTGACGACAGGCACGGCGCCGTGGGCGGTTCTGGTGGATGCGACAGGGAGCTATGTGTACGTCGCGGATCGAACGAAGGCGCAGATCAGCGCATTTTCGCTGGCATCGGGGAAGCTGACGGCGATTGGCTCGCCGATTGCGACGGGTGATTTGCCGGTGCAAATGGTCGAGGACAACAGCAAGACGTACGTGGCTGTGGTGTGTACGGGCGGCAATCCTGATGTGGAGTTGTACACGATTGGGACGACGGGGGCGCTGACGAAGTTCACGACAGCAACAACAGGAACGGATCCGACGGAGGCTAGTTCGCTGGCGGCAACGCACTAGCGAACACGACGCCTGCGCTCAGGTGTGATCGGTCATGCCGCAGCCAGGAGTCTTGCCAACAGGTGGACCGGGTGGATGGGCTTGTTGAGCAACTCGAAATCAAATCCCCGTTTCCTGGCTCGTTCGAGATATTCCTCGGACGCGGCGTGGGCGGTGATGAGAATAATCTGGCACGTCGGATAGCGTGTCTGGATTTGAATCGCCAGTGAAACGCCGTCGCCTCCGGGCATCTGCACGTCGGTGAAGACGAAGTCCGGACAGGTGTGTTTGCACGCTGCCAGAGCATCATCAGCGTTGTAAAAGGCAGTGGCTTCGTATCCGTTCATTCTGAAAATTGCGGCCAGGGTATCGGCAATCGACTTCTCATCATCGACTACAAAAACTCGCATCATCAGCGGATCCCTCTTTTCGCGGGCTTGTTGAGGCGTATGGCCGAGCGGCTGCGCGGCTTGCCCGAGTACACAGCAATGTCGGTAATTGGGGACTTCTTCAGGTCCAGGGGAAGCACGTGGACAGGAACTTCCGAGAGCGGAACGACGACGAATCGAAAGTTGGCCTTTTTGAGTCGGCGCATGAATTGAAATTAGGCCTAAATGATTGATACGGGTAGATTTCTTTACTTTTTTTTAGGAGTCATCATTGCGGGAGCCTGAGGTTTGAAAGGTGCATCGCTGGCGCATTTTGGCGCATGCTTTGCGTTACGTTAGCAGAGGCATTCGGTGTATTGTTTGACGTGAACGAATCGTTTGCGATAGGTTAGCGATACTTTTCGGAGGGCCTACACGATGAACCGCAAAAGGATAGCGACTTTCAATGTCACAGACAGGACGAACGTGCCGACAGGGCGACACGGCAAGCACAACAGCATCGTGAACCAGATTCTGGATGACCTGAAAGACCTGGAGACGGGGAAAGCGATCAAGATTCCGTTGTCGGAATTGCCGGACACGAAGGTGAACATCCGCTCGGCGCTGAACCGCGCGACGCGCAAGCTGGATAAGGCCGTCGCCACGGCCACGGACGACGATTTCCTTTATGTTTGGAATTCGTGATTGACGCTGGGGCCCGGGACGCAAACAGTCGTGCGCGCGACGTGGTATGCTGACGAGTTTTCGTCCCCGAAACTCCTCATGACTGACACCAATCCGGAACTTCCTAAGGTAAACAACCAGATTTCCTCGAAGCTCGATGCGACCAGTGCGCGCTTCGGCAAACACGCGCAGAGCATGGCTGAGCTGCTGGCGACCATCCGCGGGCAGGAGGCGGAGGTGCGTCTGGGCGGTGGCGCCAAGGCCATTGAGTCACAACACGCGAAGAAGCGCCTGACGGCGCGGGAGCGCGTGGATCTGCTGATCGACGAGGGAACGGAGCTGTTCGAGCTGGGGCTGTTTGCGGCGTTTGGGATGTATGAGGAGTGGGGAGGCGCGCCGTCGGCGGGAGTAGTAACGGGGCTGGGGCGCGTTGCCGGGCGGCTTTGCATGATTGTGGCGAACGATGCCACAGTGAAGGCCGGCGCGTTTTTCCCGATGACGGCGAAGAAGGTGCTGCGGGCGCAGCATATTGCGATGCAGAACCGGATTCCTACGCTTTACCTGGTGGACTCGTCGGGGATTTTTCTGCCGCTGCAGGAAGATGTGTTTCCGGATCAGGACGATTTTGGGCGGATCTTTCGCAATAACGCGGTGATGTCGGCGAGCGGGATTCCGCAGATCACGGCGATTATGGGCATGTGCGTGGCGGGCGGCGCGTATTTGCCGGTGATGACCGATCAGGTGCTGATGACGGAAGGCAGCGGACTATTTCTGGCCGGACCAGCGCTGGTGCAGGCGGCGATTGGGCAAAAGTATTCGGCGGAAGAACTGGGCGGGGCGACAATGCACGCGGAAATTTCCGGCACCGTCGACTTCAAGGAGCCGAACGATCACCTATGCCTGGCGCGGCTGCGGTCGCTGGTGGGGCGGTGGGGGCATCCGCCACGGGCGGCCTTCGACAAGACGCCTTACAACGCGGAGAAGGACGCGCCGAAGTACAAGGCGACGGATTTGTATGGGCTGCTGGATGTGAATCCGGCGCGAGCGGCGGTGAACACGTACGAGATGCGCGAGGTGATCGCGCGGATTGCGGATCGCAGCGAGTTCGACGAGTACCGGCCGGGGTACGGGCGGACGCTGCTGTGCGGCTACGCGCGGATCGGCGGGCACGCAGTGGGGATTG
>Ga0210391_10002324_pt1 | contig 16572 bp, 16 predicted proteins | sample IncBWC12OmetaG_FD_160573 | JGI IMG/M metagenome (GOLD analysis project Ga0210391, IMG submission 160573) | Forest soil microbial communities from Barre Woods Harvard Forest LTER site, Petersham, Massachusetts, United States - Inc-BW-C-12-O ... | reverse complement strand
CGCAAGACCGTCAAGCAGCTGCGGGTCAAGCTCGAACGCGAGAGCAGGGCGCGAAAGATCGAGGCACGCATCAAGAGCGAGGCGCAAAAGGCGCGGGCACAACTGTCGTCGCAGATTTCTGCGCTGCGCGACCAGGGACGCAAGCTCGCATCCGATCTGAAATCTGCGCTGGGTGACTCTCGCAAGCGCGACGCAGCGCGTCAGCAGGCGGTCGCGAAGATCGCGGAGCTGAAGGCGGAGTATTCGAAGAAGTCGACGGAGCTTAGATCGGAGCTATCGCGCACGACGTCGGAGCTGGCACGCAAATCCGAAGAGCTGAAGAAGCTCGCCGGAGAAACGGCCCAGCGCGCCGTCGGTATAATTCGCGGCGACCAGCCTCAAGCGGCGCCCGAGGCGCCGATGGGTGGAAGCTCGGAGATGCCACACGAGGTCTCGCCCCAGGAGATTGAAGATCGCGGAGATGACAAGGAGCCCGACGAAGAGCAGTAGTCCCCAACCAGTAGGACGGTGAGCAATAGCCGGAGGGGACGGAAACGGTGCGGGGGAAAGCCGAAAATCGGACCCAGTCGGGTTCGTTCAAAGATTTGGAGAGTTCTGCCCGAAGATTCGCACGGACGGCGAGTCTCCCGCGCGCCGACGGCTCTAGACGGCGCGCGGGAACCCGCTCAGGAAACGAAATGGATCACGGCGCTGCCGGGCTGGCTGCCGCTGCAGGACTCGCGGCGTCGCTGGCTACAGCGCTGGCTGCGGCGCTACCGGCGTCGCTCGCCATAGCCGCAGGAGCGGCCGCGGACGCAGCCGCGTCGGGCGCGGGAGCGGAGGTATCTTCGGACTTGCTGCATGCCGAAGCGAAGAACATCGTAACTAGTGCCAAAAGCAGGAACTTGCGCATCGCATTCTCCTTAGGGGTTGAGCGCGGACGGTTGAAACGGGGCAACAATACGATAGGCGCGGGATAACTTCAAGCGCGCGTATCGAGAGCATTCACAGCTTGTCGGCGAAGGGGCGCGCAGCACGCCCGCAAGAAATTTTTTGACTATTTCGTGGGCATCTGTATCATTCGATCATTAGTACTCGGCGCCCGCGGGGCGGATGAGGTGGAGGGTAGTACGGTGGAAGAGCGGCGCATGTTCGCGGGCTTTGGGTCCGCAAGTCGACACAATTCTCAAATCGTCGAGCATGAACTCGACATGGTGCGAAGCGATGAGCGTCCGATGGCGGGGATGCCGACGCTGACGCGGATTTTCAACTGGCTGAAGCCGTCGGGGCGGCAGGTAGGTCCTCCGATGCGGTCGGTGGCGCGGGAACTCGAAGAGGCCTTTCCCGGCCGCGAAAACTGACAGAGACTCGCGCGCGCATCCTGACTTCGCTCGCGCGGAGGGAGACTACGATGAGCGCGATTTCGCGAATCTCGACTAATACGCCGTGGGAGCCGATCGTCGGCTACTCGCGGCTGGTGCGAGCCGGCGACCTGGTTGCGGTTTCTGGAACCACGGCTACCGACGAGCGCGGACTGATCGTCGGCGCGGGGCAGATGTACGTACAGGCGCGCCAGGCACTCGCCAACATTCGCACGGCGCTCGAGCGTGCGGGCCTCGCGATGCACGACGTGATTCGGACGCGGATGTTCGTCACAGACATGGATCGGTTCGAGGAAGTAGCGCGCGCGCACAAGGAAGTCTTCGCCGACTCGCCGCCCGCATCGACCGTCGTCGAAGTGCGGCGGCTCGCGAATCCGCTCATGATGATCGAAATCGAAGCCGACGCTTACGCCGGCGTAGCAGCCAGTAGTCCAACGGCGAGCGCCAACCCGAAACCGGTGGCCAAGGCAAAGCCGACGACGAAACCTGCGATGAAGCCGGCAGCGAAACCCGCGATCAAGCCGGCAAAGAAGCCGGCGTCGAAGAAGGCCTCGCGCCGCAAGTAACTACGCTCGAGAAATTCGGGCTAGGGGTCGAACGCGCCGGCGACGGTGTGGATTCCCTCGGCGCCGCTCGCGGAATGAAATGCGTTGGCGGCGGACGCCATGTACGGCTGCGGATAAATCCCTATCAGGATCGTAGCGATTGCGGCCAATCCGATTGCGGCGACCAGCGCGGGACGATTACTCAGTCGCTTCATTTCGCTGCCGCCTTCCTGCATATACATCGCTACTAATACATAATAGTAGTAATAGGCAGACACTACTGTATTGAGTACTGCGATTATAACCAGTCCGACGTAGCCCTGGCGCAGCGCTTCGCTGAAGATATAGAACTTGCCGACGAAGCCGGCCATCGGTGGGATTCCAGCCAGTGACAGCAGGAAGATTGCCATCGCGCCAGCCAGCAGTGGCTGGCGTGCGGCAAGGCCGCGAAAGTCGCTGATCTGATTACCTACTTCGCCGCGCCGCTCGAGCGCAATGACTACTCCGAATGCGCCCAGGTTGGTGAATGCGTAGCCGAGTAAGTAGTAGAGAATGGCTGGCCCTGACTGCACTCCGGCCGACGTGCCAAGCAGGAGATAGCCGGCGTGCGCAATCGCCGAGTATGCGAGCATCCGTTTGATGTTGGTCTGGACGGCGGCGATTAGATTTCCGCCGGTCATCGTCAGCGCGGCGACTACCCACAGAACGGTCTGCCAGTGCGCGCCGATCGACGGGAAGTCGACCAGGAAGACGCGGACGAAGGCGGCGAACGCGGCCAGCTTCACGCCGACGGCCATGAACGCAGTCACTGGAGTCGGCGCGCCTTCGTAAACGTCCGGCGTCCACATGTGAAATGGCACCGCCGCGACCTTGAAGCCGAAACCGATCAGCATCAGGCCGACGCCGAGCAGCAGCAGCGGATTCGCGCCCATCGAGCCCGACGCAATGGCGTCGTGAATCGGGCCAAGCTTGATGGTTCCGGTGGCGCCGTACACGAGCGCGATTCCGTAGAGCAGGAAGCCGGTCGAGAACGCGCCCAGCAGGAAATATTTTATCGCCGCCTCGTTCGATTTGGCGTTGCGGCGCATGATTCCCGCGAGCACGTAGACCGGGATCGACATCGTCTCGAGTCCGAGGAAGATGACGATCAGGTCACCGGCTGTCGCCATCAGCATCATGCCGACGGTGGAGAACAGCAGCAGCGAATAGTATTCAGCGCCGGCAATATTGTTGTCGGCGGCGTAATCGAGCGACATCATGACCGTGAACATCGCGGCGATCAGAATGACCAACTCGAAAAATGCAGCGAAGCTGTCGATCGAGATCGCGCCGGCAAAAGCGACACCATTTTGTCCGAGGATTCCGAGGGTGAAAACGAACGCCACGCCCAGCGACGCGAGTGCCACCAGGCCCAGCCCTTCGCTTTCGCTGTCGTCGACGTGCACTCCGGCCAGCAGCACGACGATCGCCGCCACCGCGACGATGACCAGCGGCAGGATTGGCAGCCAGACGAAATTTATCGCCGCGAGGTTGAAAGGACTCATCGTGCTGCCGCCGCAATTAGGGGTTGGTGGGGTAATGCCGGCAGCATAGTAGCTAACCGATTCGGTTGCGGTTCAGTATCCAAATGAGCTTGGGCGAAATTTCCGCGCGCGAGCATTGCATTCACCGACGGTTCCATTCGGCTAATAAGTGGACGCGGGAATAGTCCCATCAGCAGCATCAGCGCGAGCACAGGCACCATCACGGCAATCTCGCGGCCGCTCAACTCGCGCATAGTTTCGTTGACGGCCTTGGTGATCGGTCCGAACCACACTCGCTCGTAGGTCCAGAGCATGTAGAGCGCCTCGAGAATCACACCGAAGACGGCGATAACAACAGCTAGCCGGAGTCGCAGGAACCCGCCGAGCATGATCAGGAACTCGCCGACGAAGCCGTTGAGCCCGGGCAATCCGATCGACGAAAGCATCACCGCCATGAAGATCGCGGCGTAGACGGGCACGCGCTTCCAAAGGCCGCCGAACTCGGAGATCTCGTGCGTGTGGCGCCTCACGTAGAGCATCCCGACCAGCAAGAACAGGCCGCCGGTGGAAACTCCGTGATTGAGCATCTGGTAAAGCGCGCCGTCGATGCCCTGCGGGTTGAGCGCGAAAATTCCGAGCATCACGAATCCCAAATGACTAACCGACGAATAGGCAACCAGGCGTTTGAGGTCAGACTGCATCATCGCGACCAGCGCGCCGTAGATGATCCCGATCACGGCGAGCGCCATGAACAGCGGAATCGCCTCGACGGCGACGGCCGGAAAGAGCGGAATGGCAAAGCGCAGGAAGCCGTAAGTGCCCATCTTGAGCATCACGCCGGCCAGAATGACGGAGCCGGCGGTGGGTGCGTTGGTGTGAGCGTCGGGCAGCCAGGTATGCACCGGCCACATCGGAACCTTGATCGCGAAGGCGAGTGCGAACGCCGCAAACAGCCAGCGGGCCTGGGTCGGAGTGAGCGGCACCTGGTAGAGCAGCGGCAAATCGAAGCTGGTGCGATTGAAATGTATGTGCGCCTGGTAAACGAGGTAGAGGATCGCGACCAGCATCAGCAGTGACCCGACCATCGTGAACAGCACGAACTTGATGGCGGCGTAAATCTTGCGGCCGTGGCCCCAGATGCCGATGAGGAAGTACATCGGGATCAGCATGATTTCCCAGAACATGTAGAACAGGAACAGATCGACCGAGAGCAGCGCGCCGAGCAGCCCGGTCTCGAGCACGAGCATGAAGAAGCAAAACTCGCGCGGACGTTCCTCGATGTCGCCGCCGCCTGAGTAGAGGATCGACAGAGTAATCAAGATAGTAGTCAGTAGTACAAGGAACAGGCTAATGCCATCGATACCAATATGGTACGTAATGCCGAAGTTAGGTATCCAGTCGTACTGCTCGACGAATTGGTAATCGCCGGACTGCGGGTTGAATTCGAAGAAGACGTAGAAGCTGAGCGCGAGCGGCAGCAGCGAGAAGATGAAGGCCGAGTTCCAAATCGCGCGTTCCTCGCTCTGCATAAGGATGAAGATCGCGCCGATCAGAGGAAGAAAAATCAAAGCTGTGAGCGCGCCGCCGTTCATCGGCCGGTCACCAGGAACAGGTAGTAGGCCACGATCCCCAACGCGCCCAGCAGGTAAACGAATGCATAGTGCTGGACGTTGCCGGTTTCGGCGCGACGCGCTACCTGGCCGGAAGTCAGGACGGCGAGTCCAGCACCCTCGGCGGTTCCATCGATCATGTAACTGTCGACGGCGCGGTCGAGTACGTAGTACGACACCCAGAACAGCGGACGCGTGACGACCACATTATATATCTGGTCGATGTAGTACTTGTTGAGTAGCAAATCGTACGGACCCTTCAGCCGCCACGCGAGCAGGAATGGGAGTCCCGGCAGGCGGATATACAAAACGTACGCAAGCACGATTCCGACGATTGAAGCGATCAGAGGCATCGACGTCGAAGCTAGATTCGCCTCGACGATCGGTTTGAAGGTACCGACTGCAGGCGTGAGAAATCGCACGAAGGCATTTCCCCACAACATTCCATCGGGGAGATTAACCCATCCGCCAACGGTCGCGAGAATAGCCAGAACGATCAGAGGAATAGTCATTACAGCCGGCGACTCGTGGATGTGATGCTCTTTTTCGGAATCGACGCGCGAGTCGCCGAAGAAGGTCATGAAGATCAGACGGAACATGTAGAACGACGTGAGCCCGGCGGTAATCACGCCGAGTATCCAAAGCCACGTGTGTCCAGACTCGTAGGCGGCTTCGAGAATCAGATCTTTTGAGAAATAGCCGGAGAACGGCGGTATGGCTGCGATCGCGAGCGTCGCGATGAACATCGTCGCGAAAGTGATCGGCAGCTTACGACGCAAACCGCCCATCTTGTTCATGTCCTGCTCGCCGCCTAGCGCGTGGATGACAGCGCCGGCGCACAGGAACAGCAGGCCCTTGAAGAACGCATGCGTCATGACGTGGAAGATGCCCGACGCGTACGCGCCCGAGCCGACGCCGAGAAACATGTAGCCAAGCTGGCTGATGGTCGAATAGGCGAGAACTTTCTTGATGTCAGGCTGCACGAGCGCGATTGTCGCGGCAAACAGCGCGGTGACCGCGCCAACTGTAGCAACCAGATCGAGCACGCTGGGAGCCATCGTGAAGAGGAAGCCGAGCCGCGCGATCATGTACACGCCCGCCGTGACCATCGTCGCCGCATGGATCAGCGCGCTGACAGGAGTGGGGCCGACCATCGCGTCGGGCAGCCAGACGTAGAGCGGAATTTGCGCGGACTTGCCGGTCGCGCCGATGAACATCAGGACGCAGATCGCGGTCGCTGCGGCACCGCCGAACAAGGCGGCATTGTTGTGCAGCTCGACAAAGTTAAGCGTCCACACGCCGTGCGCGCCGAGCGTCGCAACGGTGGTGAACATTGCCAGCAGAAAGCCCGCGTCGCCGATGCGATTGACGACGAATGCTTTGCGGCCGTTATAGGCGAACTGAGGATTGGTGTACCAAAACGCGATTAGCAAGTAGGAACAAAGCCCGACGCCTTCCCACCCGACGAACATCATTAGCAAGTTGTCCGCCAGAATGAGTATCAACATCGAGAGCGCGAACAGGTTCATGTAGGTAAAGAACCGCGCGAAGTCCTCGTCCTCCGCCATGTATCCAACTGAGTAAAGGAAGATTAGCGAGCCGACCCCAGTGACTATCATCACCATCACGCCCGAGAGCGCGTCGACGCGCAGTCCGAACTCGACGTGAAAGGGGCCGCCTTCGATCCATCCCCACAAAGGCGCGCCGAGAGCGCTGCCGGGCGGCAGCTTCAGCAGCGTAAAAAACGCCCACGTGGCGACGGCGAACGCGGCGAACATCACGCCCGGTCCAACGACGTTGACGACTCCGCGTCCGCTCCTGAAGCCGAAGAACATATTGAACACGACGCCGATCAGCGGGAACAGCAGGATAAGCGCGAGTGCTGGAAACTGAACCGTCATTGGTATCTCACCATCTCATGAGCGTCAGGTCGTCGGCGTGGACGGTATCGCGATTGCGGAAACTCGAGATGATGATGCCGAGGCCGACGGCAGATTCGGCGGCCGCGACCGTCATTACGAAGAAGACGATCACCTGGCCGTCCATCGATCCGAGCCGGCTGCCGATCGCGATGAAGGCGAGGTTAACGGCGTTGAGCATCAGCTCGATCGACATGTACATGACGAGGATATTGCGACGGATGATCACTCCGGCAACGCCGATCGCGAAAATGATCGCGCTGAGCGACATCATGTAGGAGAGCGGAATCATGATGCGATCTTCTCTACTTCCTTCACTTCGCGGAACTCTTCAGCCGTCGGAATCCTGCGCGCGAGCGCAACCGCGCCGACCACCGCGGCCAGCAGCAGCACCGAGGTCACCTCGAATGCCACCAGGTAGTCGGTGAACAGCTTGCCCGCGAGGCTGGCGAGCGAACCGTAGCCGATCGGCTCGTGAGTGAACTTCACCTGCAGATGAGGCGGCGCGAGGATGAAAAACAGCTCCGTCACCAGCAACGCCGCTCCCAGCGAGCCGAAAATCTTGAGCATGAGATGACCGGTCGGACCCGTTTCGACCTGCAGATTCAGCAGCCAAATCACGAACAGGAACAGCACCATGATCGCGCCGGCGTAGACGATGATTTGCAGGAAGCCGACGACGACGGCGTCCTCGGCAATGAACAAGAGCGCGACGGTCAGCAGCGTCGCGATCAAGCTGAGCAGCGAATGGATTGGATTGCGTTGGACGACGACGCCGAGCGCCGAAACGATCGCCAGTGCGCCGAGAAATATATAGACGAACGGCGGCATCAGTGGACGCTCCCGGTTGCCACCACGACGAATGCGGTCAGCAGCACGTTGAACAGTCCGAGCGGCACGAGTCCTTTCCATCCGAGCCGCATCAACTGGTCGTAGCGGAAGCGCGGCAGCGTCCATCGCACGAGGCCGAGAAAGATGCACAGCGCGACGACCTTGACCAGGAACGCGACGATGCCGAGTATCGAAACGGCCAGCGCCGGGACGGCGAGAAATGTGCCGCCCGGCAGATGAAAGCCGTCGCGCATCAACCACGGCACCTGCCATCCGCCGAGAAAGAACGTGGTTATCAGCATCGCGAGGAGCGCCTGCTCGGCGAAATCGGTGAGCATGAAGACGGCCTGCTTGCCGCCGGAGTATTCGGTGAAATAACCCTGGATCAGCTCCGACTCGCCCTCGGGCAGGTCGAACGGGATGCGCTTGGATTCGGCGGCGCCGGCGACGAGCAGGAGAATGAAGGCGAGCGGCTGCATGAAAATTCCCCAGCGCGGCAAAAATCCGAACCATACACCGCTCTGTCCGCGCACGATTTCCTGCAAGTTCAAAGTGCCGAAGGTCATGATGACGGACACGATCGCGAGTCCCATCGCGAGCTCGTACGAAATCATCTGCGCCGTCGCGCGAATCCCGCCGAGGAGAGACCAGCGGCTGTTCGATGCCCATCCCGCCAGCGCGACGCCGTATACGCCGAGGCCCAGCGTCGCGAGCAGATAGAGCGCGCCGGCGTTGAGGTTGGCGGCTTCGAGTCCGATATGGTGGCCGGCGATCGAAATCGTGTCGCCGAACGGGATCACGACGAACGTGATCATCACCGGGAACAGCGCGAGGAACGGCGCGAGTGTGTGCAGGAATTTGTCGGCGCCGTCGGGGATGAAATCTTCCTTGGTAAACATTTTTACCGGATCGGCGATGGTGGTGTTGATGATGCCGAGGTTCGGCATCCCCATCCGCTTGCCGAGGCCCGTGATGGTGACGCGATTCGAGCCGATGCGGTCCTGGATGAGGGCGCTGCCCTTGCGCTCGAAATAAAGCAGGAAGAGCGACAGGTTCAACCCGAGCACGATCATCAGGATCGCTTTGACCGCGCCGGCGATTAGTTCAATTGTCACGTGAGGCAAGCTCGTCGATAAGTTTGAGGGTGCTTTCTTCTGTCAGATTCTCGACGAAAGCGTCCTGATTGAGCTGAAGCATCGGCGCAGTGCCGCAAGAGGCCAGGCATTCGACCGCGTCGAGCGTGAATTTGCCGTCTGGGGTCGTCTCACCCACCTCGATTTTCAGTTTGCGCCGGATACAGTCGACGATTTTTTCGGCGCCGCGCAACTTACACGAGAGATTCGTGCAGACATCGAGCAGGTAGCGGCCAACCGGCTTGCGATGGAACATCGTGTAGAATGAAACGACGGCGCGCACGTGCGCGGGCGGCAATTCCATCAGCTGCGCGACGTAGTCCTGGCTCTCGTCGCTGAGCCAGCCGAATTCGCGCTGCGCGATCCATAGAGTTGGCAGCAGCGCGGCCTGGCGCGTCGGGTAGCGGCTCAGCACTTGGCGGTACTCGTCGAGCGCGGCGTCAGAAAACTTGGGTTGCTGGTTCTCAGGCATGGCCGGAGTATTACTGAACCTTCAACTTGGACGTTCTTGAGTTCGAGAATCTAATGATTGCTAGCTAAAATCTCGCAAATTCGCCAGTGGCGCAAGTTTAGACCGTTCGACCCACCCGCGAACTTGCGGGGTCCAACAGAACGGGTTATCTATCGTCCGCGACTTCGAGGCAAGAGGCGCAAGCCGAATCGTTGGAATTAGGCGGAAAAACTGACGCGATGCGAATTATTGCGGGACATGCTCACGGCCGGCGGCTCAAGGCGCCGCGGGGATTGCTGACGCGGCCGACCTCGGCGCGGGCGCGCGAATCGATTTTTTCGCGGCTCGCCGTGCGGATGGATCTCAGCGGCGTGCGCGTGCTCGACATTTTCGCCGGCAGCGGATCGCTGGGAATCGAGTCGCTCTCACGCGGCGCGGCGCACGTGACGTTTGTGGATTCGTCGCGCGACGCGGCGGCTGCGATTCGCGCCAATCTTGCACAGCTCGAACTTTCCGATCGCGCGCGCATCGTCGGCTCCGACGTGCGTCGCGCATTGGGTGAACTCGGCCGCTCGCACGAGTCGTTCGACCTGGTATTCGTCGACGCGCCGTTCAAGGACGACATGAGTGCGGAGGTCCTAGCGCTGCTGGGCGAGCATCAGCTGGTCGCGTCCGGCGGATGGGTAGTAGTTGAACAGTCGAAGCGCGCGCCCGTCGCGCCGCCGGCTCCAGAAGCCCACCAGCGCGCGTTCGTTGCAACCATCGGCGATCATCGAATCGCCTTTTACCGGCGACCGCCTTCGGCGCCGAGTGCGGAACAGTAGTTTTAGACCAATGACTAAAACCAAAGAGCGTACCCCGCTGATCGCCGTCTATCCCGGCAGCTTCGACCCAATCCACAACGGACACGTCGACGTCATCCGGCGCAGCGTCGCTATTTTCGACGAGGTGATCGTCGCGGTCACCTACAATCCTCATAAGGACGCGGCGCTGTTTACCGGCGACGAGCGCGTCGAAATAATTCGCGAGGTCATCCGCGACCTCGAGCCGCGCGCGCGGGTAGACAAGTTCAGTGGCCTGTCGGTCGACTATGCCGAACGGATCGGCGCCAAGGTGCTGATTCGCTCGCTGCGCGCCGTGACGGATTTCGACTACGAGCTGCAGATGGCGCAGATGAACAAGCAGATGAGCCCGAACGTCGAGACCGTGTTTATGTTCTCGAATCCGCGGCTGTTCTTCAGCTCGTCGCATCTGATCAAGGAAGTCGCGGGCTACGGCAAGCGGCTGCCGGAGTTGGTGCCTGAACTGGTGATCGAACGGCTGCGCGCCAAACTGAAAGTCGGCTGAGCGGTTCATTCAAACTGGCGGGACAGATACAATCTGTCGTCGTTCCCGATATTCATATTCGAGATCGAGATCCGGATTCAGGAAATGCTGAAAGTTAATCGCAGAATTGCCGCAATCAAACCCTCCGCCACGCTGGCGGCCGACGCTCGCGCGACGGAAATGAAGGCCGCCGGAATAGACGTCGTCTCGCTAGCCGCCGGCGAACCTGACTTCGACACGCCCGAGCACGTCAAGCAGGCGGCGGTCAAAGCGCTCGCCGCGGGCCAGACCAAGTACACGGCAGTGGGCGGAACCGCTGCGCTCAAAAATGCGATCAAGCTCAAACTCAAGCGGGACAACAATCTCGACTACGAGCCGAACGAGATAATCGCGTCGGCCGGATGCAAACAGGCCGAGGCCAACGTGATCGCCGCGCTGTTCGACGAGGGCGACGAGGTGATCATCCCGACGCCGGCGTGGGTGAGTTTCGCCGCGATGGTCTCGCTGGCGGGCGCCGAGGCGAAGTTCGTGCCGTGCTCCGAAGAGTCCGGCTTCATCCTCGAGCCCGAGGCTTTGCGCCGCGCGATCACTCCGCGCACCCGCGGCATCATGCTCAACTCGCCGTCGAACCCGACCGGCGCCGTCTACGGACCCGAATCGCTCGCGGCGATCGCGCGCGTGCTGGTCGACACCGACATCTGGGTGATGTCCGACGACGTTTACGAGCACATCGTGTACACCGAAAACGGGCTGCCGCCGCATATTTTCCATATCGAGCCGCAGCTCAAATCGCACGGCATCGTGTTCAACTCGCTGTCGAAAACCTATGCGATGACCGGATGGCGCATCGGATTTGCGGCCGGGCCGAAAGAAGCGATCGCGGCTGCCGGCCGCTTGCAGAGCCAGAACAGCGGCAATCCCAATTCTATGACGCAAGCTGCCGCAATCGAGGCGCTGACCGGTCCGCAGGACGAGCTCAAGCCAATGCTCGAGGCGTTTCGCGAGCGTAACGCGCTGGTCGTCGAGCGCGTGCGGCGAATCCCGGGCTTCAAGCTGCCCAACGTGCCGGACGGTGCGTTCTACGCCTTCCCCAACGTGTCGGGATTACTAGGCAGCCGGTTTGGCGACAAGACGATCACCGACGGCGACGGACTCGCGGCGTTTCTGCTCGACGAAGCGCACGTCTCGCTGGTGGGCGGTAACGACTTCGGCGCGCCGAATCATGTCAGACTTTCGTATGCCACTTCGACGAAGAATCTGAACGAGGCTTTCGATCGCATCGAGCGCGCTGTCGCCAAGCTCAAGCGCTAGCAGGGTGCGGTCCCGCTACTTGCGCCACGGCGCGGGGAATTCGCCGGTGTCGAGCCAGTGCACGTAGTCGGCGAGAATCTCCGCGTGATCGAACGCGAGCGGCGAGGGCGGATTGCGCGGGTCGTACAGCGTTGCGTTCTTCGCATCATCGGCGCCGCGCGGCGTGCCCGATGCGCGTGCGACGTACACCACCGTGATCGTCTGCCCGCGCGGATCGCGATCGGGGCGCGAATAGACGCCGAGCAACGCGCGCAGCTCGACCTCGAGCGAGATCTCCTCGCTCGCCTCACGCATCGCCGCATTCTCGACTGTCTCGCCGAAATCGACGAAGCCGCCCGGAATCGCCCATCCCGATGGAAAATTCCGCCGCTCGATCAAAACGACTTTGTCGCCAATCTCCGTGATTATGTCGGCAGCTATCGGAGGACATTTCGGCCGTGGCATGATGCGATTCTAACATGGCGGTAACTTTATGCAGGTAGCCCGGTTTTACGATTTCGGCGACATCCGCGTCGAGGAAAGCTCACGGCCGCAAGTCGGCCCCGACGACCTTCTCATCCGCTCGATCGCGTGCGGCATCTGCTCGGGCGATATCATGCCCTGGTATCTCAAGCGCAAGGCGCCGCTCGTGCTCGGCCACGAACCGGTCGGCATCGTCGAGCAGGCCGGCGCGGCGGTGCGCGAGTTCAAGGCCGGCGACCGCGTCTTCGTGCATCACCATGCGCCTTGCTTTCATTGCGCGGCGTGCAGGCGCGGCGAGTACGTTCAGTGCGCGACCTGGCGCGCGACCAACATCGTGCCCGGCGGCATGGCGGAATTCTTTCTCGTGAGCGCCGCCAATCAACGCGACACGCTGCGGCTCCCCGACTCGATCGGAGATGCAGACGGCGTACTCATTGAGCCGGCGGCCTGCGTCGTCAAGTCGCTCAAGCGCTCGGGGCTTAAGAAAGGCGAGTCAATTCTGATCATCGGTCTCGGCATCATGGGCATGATGCACGTTAAGATGGCGCGGGATCTGGGCGCCGGCACGATCATCGGCGCGGACCTGTTCCACTCGCGCGCTCAACGCGCAATCGAGCTGGGCGCCGATCGCGGAATCGTGGTCGAAGGCGACAACCTGGTAGAGCAAGTGCGCGAAATCACGAACGGCGCGATGGCCGACGTCGTGATCGTCGGACCGGGCACCTCGAAGGCAATCGCCGCGGGCATTGCGGCCGCGGGCAAGGGCGCGACCGTCGTTCAGTTCACGTCGACGCCGCCCGAAGACGAGCTACTCATCAAGCCGCACGATCTCTACTTCAACGAGACCCGACTGGTCCCCAGCTACTCATGCGGACCCGACGAAACGCGCGAGGCGTTGTCGCTCGTCGATCGCGGCGTCATCAACGCGGCCGAGCTGGTGACTCATCGGTTTCCACTGGCGCAGATAACCGAAGCATTCGCGACCGCGCAAAAGCCCGAAGCGCTGAAAGTGATAGTCACATTCGCGAGCCGAGCGCCGAACTGAGTAATCAGTCGGGGTGCAGGCGGGACAAAGTCAAACGAGGGCGGCTGCTGACGCAACCGCCCTCGTTGTTATCAAGCCTGAGCGATATTACGGAGTGGCAGGAGCCGGAGGCGGAGGAGCACCAGCGTCAGGAGCCGGCGCTGCGCCCGCATCGGCCGGAGCCGCTGCTGCTGCATGGTGATGATGATGGAAGTGGACGTGATGCTCGCCACCCGACATCGTCTTGGACGCGATCGCTTCTGCGCGGTCCGCGGCCGCCTTCGCATCGCTGGCCGCCTGCTCTACGCGGCTTGCTGCCGCCTGAGCCTGCGCCGCTGCAGCCGCTGATTTCTGCGCTGCCGCATCCGCGCGTGCCGCTGCCTGATCAGCCTGGTTCGCCGCGTTGACGGCGCGCTGTGCTGGATCCGGCTCGTTCGAAGAACATCCGGCGAGCAACGAAAGGGCCAAGATAGCCCCGGCAAGACCGACCAGTTTTGAAGATTTTCTCATTAACCCTTCCATTTGTTCCTCCTAAGGAATGCGCGAGAGTGTTGCCAAGTAGTAATGGGCTCTCGCATTAAGACCAACAAATTTGTCTCACAAACTCCATATCCCTGCAAGTCTTTGTCACGTGAATTGCTCTCGTTAATAAGATTAGCGGACTAGCTATTTGAAACTAGACCGAAGCAAAGGCGCAACGTCAATATGCGACAAAAGGTCATCCTTTACCCAATGATGCCGAATTCGATTACATCCACTCACAGTGGGGTAATCTGCTCATTTGCTAATCTTCTCGCGCTCGGCTGAGTTGCGTATAGCTACTCAAAACATCTTTCGATGTGACTATAACGAGAGCACGAAAGGCACTATTCGATAGCCTTAGCAACTGGTTCCCCTCTAATTGCCTTTTTCGTCCCCGTCGGAACCACGTGGCGCGTTTCGCTACTAAAAATCATCGCCGCCGTAGTCGTCCATTCCACCCATTCCACCCATGCCGCCGCCCATGCCTCCCATACCGCCCATTCCACCCATGCCGCCGCCAGGCATCCCCGCCGATGGAGCCGGCTTCCTCGGAGCTTCAGCGATGGCAGCCTCGGTCGTCAGCATCATCGCCGCCGCGCTCGCGGCGTTCTCGAGGGCGCTGCGCACGACCTTGGCCGGATCGAGCACGCCGGCTTTGACGAGATCCTCATACTCCTCGGTGCCGGCATTGAATCCGAAATCACCTTTACCTTCGAGCACCGCGTTGAGAACGATTTCCGGTTCGTGACCGGCGTTGCGCGCGATTTGCTTGAGCGGTTCCGACATAGCGGCCGCAACGATTCCCGCGCCGGCCTTTTGATCTTCATTGAGTCTCAGCGACTTGACCGCAGCGATCGCGCGCACCAGCGCGACCCCGCCGCCCGGTACGATTCCTTCCTCGACCGCGGCGCGGAGCGCATGGACGGCGTCGTCGACGCGCGCCTTCTTTTCCTTGAGCTCGACTTCGGTTGCCGCGCCGACTTTGATCACGGCGACGCCGCCGGTGAGCTTGGCCAGCCGCTCTTGCAGCTTCTCGCGGTCGTAGTCTGAAGTGGTCTCTTCGATCTGACGGCGGATCAATTCGATCCGCCCCTGGATTTCCGACTTCTTGCCGGCGCCGCCGACGATCGTCGTGTTGTCCTTGTCGATCAGAACTTTCTTGGCTTTGCCAAGTGAAGCGATCTCGATGTTCTCGATCTTGGCGCCGAGTTCTTCGGCGATCAGACTGCCGCCGGTCAGAATCGCCATGTCCTGCATCATTTCCTTGCGTCGATCGCCGAAGCCGGGCGCTTTGACGGCCGCGACTTTCATCGTGCCGCGCAGCTTGTTTACCACCAGCACCGCCAGCGCTTCGCTCTCGACATCCTCCGCGATGATCAGGAGCTGGCGTCCGCTCTGCACGACGCTTTCGAGCAGCGGCAGGATTTCGCGCAAGTTGGAAAGCTTCTTCTCGTGGAACAGGATCAGCGGCTCGTCGAGTTCGACCGTCAGCTTGTCGGCATTGGTGACGAAGTAGGGCGACAGGTAGCCGCGATCGAAGCGCATGCCCTCGACCAGGTCGAGCACCGTATCCAGGCCTCGCGCCTCTTCGACGGTGATCACGCCTTCCTTGCCGACCTTGTCCATCGCGTCGGCAACGATTTTGCCGATCGAGTTGTCGCCGTTGGCCGAAATAGTCGCGACCTGCTCGAGGCGCTGGCGCTCCTTCACCGGCCGCGACATTTCCTTGATCGTGGCAACCGCCTTGACCACCGCGGCGTTGATTCCGCGCCGCAGCTCCATCGCGGGGAAACCCGCGGCCAGCAGCTTGATCCCCTCGCGCAGGATCGCGCCCGCCAGCACCGTCGCGGTGGTGGTGCCGTCGCCGGCGACATCGGAGGTCTTCTGCGCGACCTCTCGAATCAGCTTCGCGCCCATGTTCTCGAAGCGGTTTTCGAGCTCGATTTCCTTTACCACCGTCACGCCGTCCTTGGTCACGGTCGGTGCGCCGAAGCTCCTTTGGATCATGACGTTGCGGCCCTTGGGGCCGAGCGTAACGCGCGCAGCCTCCATCACCAGCGTCGCGCCCTTAACAATTCCCACCCTCGCTCTTTCGTGCAGCTCAACCGTTTTGGCCGGCATTTAAATTACTCCGTCTTGTCATCTCGTTATGAAATTTGGTCCGGGCAAACCACCACGACGGCGGCCGCAAGGACCGTCTTGAATTTAAACATCATGCCGCGCGATGCAATGGGACTTTGGTCGAATTGACTATCTTTATGAAGTTCGCGTGGCGTGCAAGGATGATCGACCAAGGCGACATGGATCTCTTTCGGAGGCTATTCAACGTGAACCAAATCAACCAGCCATTTGCGGGCGCGCGCACGGGTGCGACGCTCGCGATGATAGCGATAATTCTCGGCGCAATCGGGATGCTGCCGGCCTCGCGCGCGTGGTCTGCCGCCACCTGCCGACCTCAGCATCAACCGCTGCAACTCGCGGCGGCGCCGGCTAGCCCGCTCGCGCAGGATTCCGAGGACGACGATAACCAGGATGTTCCGACCAGCCAGGTCGA
>Ga0210391_10002320_pt1 | contig 16579 bp, 19 predicted proteins | sample IncBWC12OmetaG_FD_160573 | JGI IMG/M metagenome (GOLD analysis project Ga0210391, IMG submission 160573) | Forest soil microbial communities from Barre Woods Harvard Forest LTER site, Petersham, Massachusetts, United States - Inc-BW-C-12-O ... | reverse complement strand
CCAGCTGGCATGGGACTTGCTCGGGATCTATCTGAGCCACCATGTCTCCAGCCATTCTCTTCGGGACCCGGACGCGGACAGAAAAGCACAGTTCTCGGTGAAGCGGATCGTTGCTTCTATAGAAGCGATCAACGAGGGCGCAGCTCACCAGAGACAAGGTGGTCAGTAGCAACCGCGCCACGACCGTTCAGTTTGCGCCAGCGAAACGGCGTTGTCCCTTCGAGCGTGGTAAACGCGCGTGTGAAGGCAGCCTGATCGCAGAATCCCGACCGAAATCCCACCTCTGCCAGACTCAGTTCGGGTTCGCGAAGCAGATTCTTCGCCGTGTCGATTCGAAGCTTGATGAGCCATTGATGAACTGAAGTGCCAAAGCTCTGGCGAAAGCAACGAGAGAAGTGACTCGGGGAGAGCTGACAGGCGGTTGCAAGGTCCGCAATTCTGATCTCGCCTTCAAGATGCGCACGCAACATCTCCTCGGTGCGAATCTTTTGCCAGATCTCTAGGCTCGGCTGTGCCCGGAGATTTCCCTTACCGTTTCCATAGTGTTGCAGAAGATGTGTGCTCACAAGAAGTGAGACATCTTCTAATGCAAGCATGTTGAGCGGTTCACGGTTGCGCACCTGACTGAGGATGGTCTTGGTCAATTGAGCAACGACGAGGTCCCTTTCAAAGAAGACCATCCGAAACGAATCAACTGGTGCAATCCTGTTGTCTGCTGCAACTCTGTCCAACAGATCGCGCGAGACATAATAGTGTAGGTAGTCGAACGGACCTGCCGCCCACATCTCCATCGGCTTCATAAGATCGATTACCGTTGTTGCGAATGCGATCGAGTGAGAGACGCTGACTTCTTGTCCGGCGATTCGTGCGCGCCACCGGTCAACCGGAGTCGGAGCTAAAGCCACGCAGATGAGCATGGCGCGGTCCTCAGGATAGGCCGGCGCCCGCTGCATCTCCATCGATCCACCCTTGAGCCTGGTGAGGGCGAAGTCGGGCACGCCAGACAAATTCTTGAGGGAGCAATCATAGAGCGGCGTCCGGAAGACCTCGGCTAGGTTGGCGCCGTAGAACTTCCGAACGTGATCCGGACCTGTCAACAACGGCTTCTTCGCAAGATTTTGCATGCGAGCCATACTAACCCCCGTTCGGGCAACAGCCTCAATATAAAACACTAGAAAGGGCGCGTCCGCGTTCCTCCAAAGCATTGGTAAACAGAATCCGACTTCCAGGGGCCTATTGTTCGAGTTAAAGACTGCGGAGGGCCGTCATAAAGCTCTTGATCTTGCGGGTCGACGAGGATTTGCCGGATTTCAGGTTGCGCTCAATGCACAATCCGGAGAAGTAGGACAGTACCATTTCCGCAATTGCTGACGGAGCCATCTTGGTCTTTTCGGTTTCAATATTCATCGCTAGAAGGCGCTCCACGAGCGCCCGATTCTCCGTAACGACCGCATAAGCCTCATCCGGAAGGATGGCAAACTCCCGCATCGAGTTCACGGAGAAACATCCCTGCTGCTCCCCCTTGTAAAGCGGCCCATTTTTGAGAAAATTCTCAATGTTCTTCCAGCCCAGAGGTTCCTTGGTCAGAAGTCCCCTCTTCCCTTGGCTCTCGAGGTAGTGGCGAAGGCACGCCATAAAAAGATCTTCCTTGTCTCGAAATTCGCTATAAAGGCCTGATTTGTTCACGCCCGTAGCTCGTTCGAGGTCCTGGAGGCTCGTATCCGCAAACCCATGCTTCCAGAAGACAGGCATCGCCTTCGCAAGCACTTCCTCCCGATTAAAGCCCTTGGGACGCCCCATGCCTCCATTGTCCGATAAAAAACTAAATAGTTCAATATCTCTGCATCCCCGTTGCGTGCCCGTCATCGTATAGAACTGAATGGTTCAGAACCTTTGATTGCCTCCGAGCAATCTCGGGGCGGTTGAATCATCTGTTTCGGAAAGTCGAGGAAGAACTATGTCTAAGTTGGCAAACAAAGTGGCACTCGTTACCGGCGGGTCCCGAGGCATTGGCGCAGCGATCGCAAAGCGGCTGGCTGCGGATGGAGCGAGCGTGGCCATCACATACGCAAAAGACGTGGCGGCGGCTTCCGCCGTAGTCAAAGCAATTGAACTCGTCGGCGGAAAAGCTGTCGCGATCCAGGCTGACGCTGCCAACGTCGCAGCCGTCGGGGGTGCAGTTGAGAAGACCGTCGCGACTTTCGGCCGGCTGGATGTGCTGGTGAACAATGCCGGTACGGCCATCCCGAAGACATTCGAGGAGACGACGCTGGAAGAGATGGATCGCGTGATCGATATCAACGTCCGCGGTGTATTCGCCACCACGCAGGCGGCGCTGAAGCACATGAAGGAAGGCGGTCGCATCATCATGGTCGGTTCGGCAGTCGGCGAACGTGCCGTTGCGCCTGGGCTGGTGCCCTACGCGGCCACGAAGGGAGCGGTAAAGATGTTCACCCAGGCGCTTTCCAGAGAGGTCGGGAGCCGGGGCATCACGGTCAACAACGTCCAACCGGGTCCGATCGATACAGATTTAAACCCTGCCTCTGGTAATTGGGCGGTCCCACAGAAGGCCGCCACAGCGCTCAACCGCTATGGACACGTTGAGGAGATCGCCGCAATGGTGGCTTTCGTCGCCGGTCCCGAATCCTCGTACATCACCGGTGCGAATCTGACCGTGGATGGCGGAATGAATGCCTGAAGCGGCGGATGCATTCGGTGCAGGAGTCTGTTAAGAGGCGCATGCGTGCAGGCGCCATTCAGAGGCAAGAGAGAGGACAATGATTACACTTCAAAACAAAACGGCGCTTGTGACCGGCGCATCGAGAGGAATTGGCCGCGCGACGGCATTGGCACTTGCCGAGGCCGGGGCGCACGTCCTAGTTCACTATGGCCGGTCTACGCAGGAAGCGGAATCTCTGGTCGCCGAGATCCGAACGAAAGGTGGGCGCGCCGATGCAATCTCGGCGGATCTAGGGACTCCGGGGGGCGCGTCGTCGCTCGCCGAGCAAGTGCGCTCTATCGTCGGCGATCGATTGGATGTGCTTGTACTCAACGCTGGAGTCAGCAAATCGGCCCGTATCGCGGATCACACGATAGAGGATTTTGACAACCTCTTTGCGACGAACGTCCGCGGTCCGTTCTTCCTGGTACAGCAACTACTGCCGCTTCTTGGTGATGGCTCAAGCATCGTTGTTATCTCTTCTATTGGAGCCGGTTCAGTGGTGGGCAAGCCGGGCTTGGAAAATCCTTCGATTCTCGCTTACGCCTCTACTAAAGGAGCACTTGAAACCCTGGTCAAGAACTGGGCCGCCATTCTCGGACCGAGCGGCATACGCGTAAATGCTGTTGCTCCCGGCGTCATCGACACGGATATGTCGAACTTTACGAAGACAGAAGCAGGACGCGAGTTTGCTCTGGGGATGCAGGCGTTGAAGCGGCTCGGCAAACCTGAGGATGTTGCCGACGTTGTCGCTTTTATCGCATCCGACGGAGCGCGCTGGATTACGGGTGCGAGTATTCCCGTCGATGGCGGTTCAAAGCTCTAACTGGCAATGCGAGGAGCGCAATGGATACCAAGTTGAGTAAAGGCAAAGAGATCAAGATTCCCGGCCCCGATCATCCCATCACGATTTCTCCGGCTGAGGGCAAAGTCCGTGTAACGGTCGCCGGCAGGATCGTTGCTGAGTCGACACAAGCTCTGCGGCTGGAGGAGAAGGGATACCCGCCCGTCTACTACCTGCCGCGTAACGATGCAGATATGTCATTGCTCGTTCGGACCACGCATTACACCTATTGTCCGTACAAGGGCGATTGCACGTACTACAGCATTCCCAACGGCGGAACGAAATCGGAATACGCCGTTTGGACCTACGAGAAGCCGTATGAGGCAGTCGCCGACATTAAGGAGTATCTGGCGTTCTATCGCACGCGGGTCGATGCAATTGAAGTGGTCTCTTAGCGTGTTAGTCAACCTATGCTGGAGTTCATGTGATGTCGAATCAGCCACTTTTCACACCCTATCGGATGGGAGACCTCGACCTGCCTAACCGCATCGTCATGGCGCCGCTCACCCGGATGCGTGCTCACCCCCACGATCATGTGCCTACCGCGTTGCAGGCGGAGTACTACGCGCAGCGCGCCTCGGCCGGACTGATTATCACCGAGGCCACTGCGATTAGTCCGGAAGGATTCGGCTGGGCTGATACGCCGGGACTGTGGACGAAGGAGCAGGTCCGCGGATGGAGACGTATTACGGATGCTGTCCATACGGCTGGCGGCCGCATCCTCGCACAGCTTTGGCACACCGGCGCAATCTCGCATCCCGAGCTACTGGATGGCGCGCAGCCCGTGTCTGCATCGGATGTCGATCCCGGCCAGATCTCGGTCACGCCGACCGGAAGGAAGCCAACGGTAGCACCGCGGCCTCTAACGAAGCAGGAGATTAAAGCCACGGTTGAAGACTTCGGTCGAGCTGCGCGACACGCGATGGAAGCCGGCTTCGATGGCGTCCAGATCCTCGCCAACTATCTCTATTTGATCTCGCAGTTTCTGAATGCCACCACCAACCGGCGTAAAGACGAATACGGCGGAAGCCTGGAAAATCGCTCGCGTTTTCTCTTTGAGGTAGTCGAGTCGGTCCTGAGTGAGGTCGACGCACAGCGAGTTGGAGTCAAGATCAGCCCGATGCACGAAGGCGGTGCATTTCAAGCCAACGACGAAACTCTGCCCATCACTGAGCACGCGATTCAGAGGCTGAACTCCTACCATCTTTCGCACTTGTTGTTGATGGGGAATACTACCGATTTTTCCGGCACTCCACTCGAGAAATTGACCGACGATGGCATGTTCCGGCATTTCCGTCCTCTCTACAAAGGCACACTGATCGCGAACGTGAAGATGGACCGCGATCGCGGCAACCGCCTTATCGCGGAAGGTCTGGCAGATCTGGTGGCGTTCGGCCGTCCATATATCGCGAATCCCGACCTGGTCCAGAGGTTCGCCGACGATACCCCTCTCGCTGAAGTGGACTGGGAAAGCGTCTACGCCTCAGGGCCACACGGTTATTCCGATTACCCGACGTACCAATCATCCGAACACAACCCCAGGAGTTAAACATGCCAAAGACAACACCAGAACAGAACAAGGCGATCGTTCTTGAAGCCTTCGACACACTCTTCAACAAACGCGATTATGCGGCAGCAGAACGCTTCTGGTCGCCGAAGTACATTCAGCACAGCGCGCACATCGCGCCGGGACGCGAAGGACTGGTCGCTCTGGTCCGCGCGACGCCAGATACGCTGCGCTACGAAAATCAACTCATCGTCGCGGAAGGCGACTATGTCATGGCACATGGCCGTTTCACCGGGAGGGGAAGGCCCGCGGCCTGGATTGCGGCCGACGTCGTCCGATTTGAAGACGGTCTCCTGGCTGAGCACTGGGATGTATTGCAAGACGAAGCCACACAGGCAGAATCCGTCAGCGGCCTACCCATGTTTGGGGACACGTTCCCTTCATAAGTGTTCGGCATCCACATTGCGCGAACAATCGAGAGCAACTGAGACGGAGGGCGACTGTCGATGAGCGGACCTAAGAAGCTTCAAGACAAAGTAGCAGTGATTACTGGAGGCACGACCGGGATAGGGTTGGCTACGGCGAAGCTGTTTGTAAAAGAGGGTGCCTACGTCTTCATCACGGGTCGTCGCCAAAAGGAGCTCGACGAGGCCGTAAGAGCAATTGGCAGCAATGTTACTGGCGTACAGGGAGACATTGCCAAATTGACCGACCTCGATCGTCTGTACGAGACCGTTGCGGCTAGGAGGAGAGTCGATGTCGTCTTCGCCAATGCCGGCGTCGCTGAATTCGCGCCCCTCGGCAAGATCACAGAGGAGCATTTTGACAAGCTCTTCGACATCAACGTTAAGGGGACGTTGTTCACAGTGCAGAAGGCCTTGCCGCTGCTGAACGATGGTGGCTCGATTATCCTCAATGGCTCAGTGGCGAGCGTAAAAGGTACGCCTGCCTTCGGTGTCTATGGTGCAACCAAGGCCGCTCTCCGCTCCCTCGTCCGGACCTGGACCTCGGATCTCAAGGACCGACATATTCGTTCCAACGTGATTAGCCCAGGGCCGACTGATACGCCGGTTACCGATGGACAACCTGCAGACGCCATTGCACGGATTGTGTCCACCATCCCGATGGGACGGATGGGAGAGCCCGATGAAATCGCTAAAGCCGCGCTTTTTCTGGCGTCCGATGACTCCAGTTTTGTTACAGGTATCGAACTGTTCGTTGATGGCGGCAGAGGGCAAGTCTGATCGAGTGACTCTACGCCGAAGACCTTATCTTGTCGTTTTCAGGTGGAACGCTTGAGAAGGTCTGCCACCGTCTTCAAGATTTCCCGCGAAAGTGCCTCATCCGATACGGCGCGGGCCAGCGACATCGCTCCGACAAGAGCGCTCAAAGTCAGGATCGCTCTGGATCTTGCCGCGCGCTTATCTCTGCTTGGCAGCAACCCGGCAAGCAACTCAAGATCCGCCTTGACTTGATCTGAGGTAAGCGCGCGAGTCCGCTTATCGCTGCGCGCGATCTCCGGCGCCAATGCGCTGAAGGCACAACCCGCACCAGGATTCTTCCGGTGCGCATCGCTCATATAATCGTCGATAAGCTTCTCGAAGGATAGCGTCTGCCCGCTGGATTCAGCAGCTTCCTTTTGGCGCTGCCAAACGCCGAATGCATCGCTGAGTGCCTCGGCCACTAATTCGTCGCGCGAATCGAAGTGCTTGTAGAAGCCACCAACCGTCAAGCCGGCTTCCTTCATCAACTCCGCAATTCCGAATCCCGCGAGGCCCTTTTCGCGGAATCTCTTTGAGGCAATCGCAACGATGCGCTCATGAGTTTTCTCTTTTTGGGCCTGGGAATAACCCATCTGAACCTCCTCGAAAATAATGTGCGACCAAATCGAGATTACGAATCTAATCCTGTAATGAGGATTATAGCAATAATCCTCAGCCCTCGACGAGGGCCAAGGGCTCAACGAATTCGGGACCAACTGGTGGTCTCGATCGACATCAATCACTCCGGGTTGCCGCCCAGCGGCGCAGGCCAGGAGCGACATCGGAAAGGGAGAACCATTATGCGTGCAATGAGAGCGGAACAATTCAAAGGTTATGAGGCGTTGAAGCTCGTCGAGCTTCCGAAACCAGCGGTTACAGACGGGAAAGTCCTGGTGCGAATCACGGCGGCCGGCGTCACGCCGCTCGATCATACGATTCTCATCGGCGATTTTCACATCCCGGAGAAGCCGCTCATCTTAGGCAACGAGGGAGCGGGCGTGGTGGAGGAGGGAGGCGGAACGGATTTTCCCGTTGGCTCCCGCGTGATGTTCTGGGGCACTTATGGCGCTTTTGAAGATGGAACCTACAGCGAGTGGATTGCTGTCCGGAAGGAAGACCTCTGTCTGATTCCTGACAACATCGATGACATAAGCGCAGCTGGCATTCCGGTAGCGTATCTCACCGCGCAAGTGGCTCTTACCCTGGCTGATTTTCGTCCAGGCAAAGCCGTTTTGGCGCCAGCGATCGGAGGATCGGTCGGCAACGCGGTGACGCAATTGGCACGCGCTCTGGGCGCAAAGCACGCTATTTCGAGCACGACCAACCATGCGAAAGCGGAGCAGGCGAAGGCACTCGGATTCAATGAGGTCATCGATACTTCCGTAGAAAAGTTAGCCGACGGCGTGCGTCGTATCACAGACGGCTACGGCGCAGACATCATCATCGACGGGATCGGTGGTGAGGTGTTGAGCGAAGCGGTCAAAGCGCTCGCGCCAGGAGGAAGCCTCATAACACTGGGGTATTCCGCAAGCCGTAAGACAACTATTGACCTGACAAGTCTCATCGTGTCGCAGACCAGCATCCGGGGTTTCAATATGTTCTCTCAGCCGCAGGCGATCATTGCTGACGCCTGGAAATCTACTGCCTCTCTGCTTCAATCCGGTGCAATCAAACCGATCGTGGCAAAGACTTTTCCTCTCGTAGAAGCGGCTGATGCTCTCCGCTATCTCGTAGAGGACCGCCCCTTCGGGAGGGTAGTTCTCACAGTCTGACGGCAATTGATAGAGGAAAACATAATAGGTATCCCGCTCTGCAATTAGCGAACACGAGTTCTCAAATCAATCCAACTACGCTCGGACGAGCCTACTCAGAGAGGGGAATCAATGACAACAATAAAGGCAACGCGTCTGGCTTCAGTGGTCACGGCAATCAATGTTCTGGTCGCGAGCGGCTTTTCGATCGTGGGGATCATCCGTCCCCAATACCTGGTCCCTGCGGGATCCGTTCCAACGCAGGCGTCGCTGATATTGGCGCTGTACGCGGGGGCACGCACGATTCCTCTGGCTTTGTTCGCATTCGGGGCGATCTACAAGCAGGCGACGTATGCGTTGCTGATCCTGGGTGCGCTCGCCGGCACCATGCAATTGCTGGATGCCGGAATCGGTCTGTTTGAGCATGATCCTGGGAAATGCGCCGGGCCGCTCTTTATCGCCGTCCTCCAATTCTTCGTGGTGTATCTGCTTCACAGAGCCGTGCGGATCACGCCACAAACCAAGCGCGAATAAACGCACGCTACGGCCGGCACTTCCAAGTTCGCCCAGTTGCCCAATGTCAAACCAATCCAACAAGGCTTTCCCTAATCTCCGTTTGTCGCTACTCTTCCCTAACGGTTCGGGCTGGAGAATCCCCAACGCGGCCATGCTTCTCTAGTGCCGGTTTCCGGATTCCGGAAAGGAGATGCCGGGTGAGTGACGCCACCGTCGCATCGTGTCGACTGGCTGGAGACCGAGCTGGGTATCCGGTGTGCCGGGGCGAATTTGTTGACACCCTCTTGACACGGAAAATACACTTGGGCACGGCTGGATCGTCTGCTTTATATAAGCTATTGATTTATTTGATGTTATATGGTGCGCCGAGAGATTCGAACTCCCGACCTATTGATTCGTAGTTACTTCCACAATGTACTACTAAGTGGTTGATAATAAATGCACTTAACTAAGACAGCCCGCACCGAAGAACGCTAGTTTGTTGCAGTATATTCAAGCATTTATAAGCACTTCCAGAACTGTGCGGCACAGTTTCGGCACAGTCCATCCTCATCTCTGAGCCGTCAAAGCGTGTTGACTGAGGTCAACGGTCAAGGAAGCGTATTCACGTTTGAGAGATGCGGACTGACACAGTGCGCTCTTTAGTTTCCTGCATTAGACGGCATCGGAGCACGAATTAAGCAGGACCGTTCGGGTTCACTGCACGCCCGGTCGAGACACGCGACGTCGGCCTGCATTCGCTCTCTTGACGGCAGTGCGTCTAACGCAGCGCTCAGGATTGCCGCTGCCGCCGCGTCTGTGGGCTTGATTAGGCTGTAGTGCATCCATTTCCCCTCGCGTCGCGCTCCGACGATGCCTGCTCGCCGCATGTACGCAAGGTGCCGGGAAATCTTCGGCTGTGGCTGCTTCAGAATCTCCACGAAGTAACAAACACACACTTCCCGACCATTTATGAGGTTCAACAAGCGAAGGCGGGTCGGATCACCTAGCACGGAGAAGAGGTCGACCAGTTCAGCGACCTCTAAATTAAAACTCACGCCGCCATTATATGTGGTTTGACGAACGTGTTCGGTACAACATATATTCGCCTGACCGCATCTGTAGGTTGGTGTGTGGGAAATCGGCAGTACAGGAGAGTCAAATTTGGGGTTGCGGTGACATCCTCCGTCCCGTACCGCAAGAAGCCTCTATGGTGACCTGCCAGAGATGTCAGCAACCTTTAGAACGGCGGCACCGTCACGGGTTCCTCGAATGGTACGTTCTCAATCTACTCGGCTTCTACCCGTGGCACTGCGCCGATTGCCAAAAAACCTACTATCGACGAGCACGAAACAAATGAAGTCGCGTGAGTCGCCGCCACAAGTTCTCCTGTACGGACGAGTTCCTCTCTTACTTGAGACAAGGCGCATGGTTCTGGCGTCCGCCGGACTTCTGGTGTTAATCGCGACCGATATCGACGAGGTCAAGCGCGTCATTGTCGCGCAATCCCCATGTGGTCAATTTTGCTCAGAGGAGCAGGCCCCACGCCGGTGTAGTTAAGGCGATGAGCGGCTCTTCCCTCGCATTCGACTTCAACCGCAATTCTCGCCGCCCGGCGGGCTACAACTGGGCCATTGAAGCCACGCAAGCCAAGAAAGAGGTGATCAGCATTGGACAACGTTAGCATCCATCCGGCGCTATCTTTTGTCTGTGACTCCTGTGGAGAGCGTTCCGAGCTGAGATCTGTGGTCGGCTGGAGAGTATTCATTAACGGGAAGACGAGGCAAGACACATGTCCGCAGTGCAGGGAAACAGTCAGTGTAGGCACACTGAACGCTGACCATCGCTACGATAAGAGATCCGCTTAACCCGGGAGTCTCTGAACTTCATGTGACTCAAGCATCATCCGTGATCATCACAGAATTGCAAATTGTTAATTTGCTTTCCCAGCATAGGAACGCGTACGCTCGCAGCAATCCCCTAGTTCAAGGAGATAACAGAACATGGCAGAGATTTTTGTGGAACAAAGGGGATACCAGTACGTCGCACTGCGAGACAAGGTGATCGTGTCTACAGGGACAACACAGGCGGACACCGCTGACAGGGCTCACCGTTTGTATCCGGGCGACGTGGTGTTCGGAGTACGAACGCGAACGAGAACGGTCGGATCACCTGACGAGTGGCGTCGGATTTTCTAGGTACGTTAACGGAAGGGGCAACCGGACGGACTGTCCCCATTCCACGTCGCGGATTCCTTCTACCTGTCTGGATAATCCCGAAAGCATTGATGACCAAAAGATAGGTCGTCCAAGGAATTTCATCGCGGCATCCAAGGTACACATGGTAGAGGCATCCCCCCGCCTTGTTGAAATCCTGCGCTCGACGCTCGCCCGCGTTGAACAATCCGCAGACCTATCGCCAGATGATCCGGCCTTGGTAAAGCTTAGGGATTTCGTGCTGCACCTGATTGCCGAGCTAGAGGTTACAAAAACGCGAAAAGCCGCTTGATCCAGCGACCTCCGGTCTTCGTTTTCCTCATAGTGCTCGGTCATGAAAGCGTCACGACCACCCAAAAATACCTGCACCCAGAGTTGAAAGACATTGCTGAGACGGTGAACGAACGCAACTCAGACAATGCGGCAGCGAATTTACGGCACAGTGAGGGTGTGATTCAGTAAGTCAGGCCGCTAAGTTGTTGAGTTTTTGGTGCGCCCAGAGAGATTCGAACTCCCGACCTATTGATTCGTAGTTATGGTCACGTGTTCGAGGTAAATGTCACAATCTAAATGCGTTATCAACCAAATGGCCCGCACTGGAGAACGATAAGTATGTTGCAATATGTTGCTTTGTTTTCAAGCATTTGCAGAAACGTGCGTCATAAGCATGTCATAGTCATGTCATACTGAGTTTGCTTCCAAGACTCAACGAAAGGTATACAGAATCATGCCGGAAACATACACGGTTCTTCTCACTTCAAAGCCCAATCCAGAGAGCACTCATCAGTATTCAAGTGTTGTGTGGAAAGTGGCTTCTGACCGCTCCGGCGGTCTTTGCGGAACTAAAACCTTCAAAGATGAAGATGAACTCCGAAGCATCCTAGCAAAGATATACGACTCGGAACCTGCTGGGATTGATAACGTCCTGAGTGTCTTGCGAACTACTGGCCAGTTTGCTTCGTTACCCCCTGTCAGTTCTGAACGGGCCAAAGACTTTGGCTGGTGAGCGTCAGGTTAGGAATCCTGTGTCGTTCAAGATCGCTGCCACCGAGCGGCGGCAGGGGGTGATACCGTGTCATTCTGCCTTAACCGGTACCGCGCAAGGGCAATCGCAGTGCATGCAGAACCTCGCTCCGCAATCCTGACATTCTGAGAGTGCATCTGGGTGTGTAAACAGCAGGCAGTCTTCATAGTTGTGCATCTGGCATGGTTCAAGAATTTCTTCCATCTTCAGGTCTCCTCGGTTTAGTTTGGGGTCCACTGGCTTGCCAGCATGACTGGAAGCGATCCGGTGAACCCCAGGCGCTGAGAGAGCGTCTTGAAGAGACCATACACAGCGCAGCCACAGGCTGCACTCACACAAAATGTTTACCCTCTCTTTTTGAGACTCCGAACGGCCACCGGCTGCGCTGGCCTTAGATGAATCCTTCGTCAAACCGCTTCTCAAATCTCCGACGTATATCGGCGTTCGCGGGGTCTAGAAGTTCAGCCTTGAGCTTTTCCAGATGCTTTATGAGTGCATCGGGAAGGCGGTGTGGATTAATTCCAACTCGCTTGGCTTTCGGATCGTACGCCATCGGACTTCCGTCGGATGGCTGAGCGAGGCCGACGGCTAGCCCCGTACGAGCAGCATGGTACAAGCCACACCGCCCCGAGGTGTAGAGACGATCAAGCATGTCGTCGTCGTCCGGTGTGTTCTTAAAAATGCCGGGCAGAACTTCGCGAACTCCAGCTTCGAATCTGGGCGTACTTTGCTTTTTTGCTGAAACGAATGACCCCACCACCTCAAAGTAGCTCAGACAAATTTGAAGCACTGCAAAGCCGGAGTGCCGAATATCACGCACCGGATAGCCCGGTTCCGGCGGCTCAGGGTCGGGCCGAGGTTGAGGGAAAGTGGTTCCACCGTTCGTTATTAAGTCCGCGATGTGTAACTGCCAACCGAGCGTTTGCTCACAAAACAACTCAACCTTTTCATCAAACGTGAGCGGTCCTGAAAAGTCTGAATCCCGGTGTTTCCAGCTTAGCCACATAGCAAGCACCTGCCAGCACTGATTATCGACCGCACGGAGAGCAGGCGGAAGCGGGTATGCATAAACGATCTTGCTCTTCGCCTCTTCTTCGCCTACCCTATTGGCATGGGAGAGATGAGACGCGCCGTCGCAGACGAGGTCGGACAGAGGACGCAGGATCGCTTCGTGTCTACGCTCGTGATCGCAGCGTCGATCATCGCTGCCGTCAGGCTCGCAAGAGACGACATCTCGGGGCCTACTCCACGTCTATTGAGCACGGTGTCTGATAGCGTGTCCCTGGCGAAGATGATTTTGAAGAGAGTAGTGGGAAGTTGAGCGCGCTTGCTTCCTCTTAAAGCTGGAGTTGATCGCATGATGCGGGCCGTATCGCGGAACCGATATGCGAACGTGCTTCTCAGTACAGCGTCTACTGTAGGTATGAGGTTACATCAATGAGAAGAAGCGGCATCAACTCGCACACCAGATACCCCGTTGTGAAATGTCCACTTGGCCACGTCAACGCGTTGCCACATAATCACTATCAGGCTCCGCCTGACAACGATGCGATCCCATCAAGGTGGCGCATATCTGACTCCCGTAGATGCGCCGAGTGTGGGTATCAGTTTTCCTACACTGAGAAAGACCTTATCGTTTCTCGTGTGACGAGAGAGACTGGGGGATCGATGAAAAAGATTTTGCTACTAGTTCTCGTATCCAGTTTGACTTGCTGGAGCCACGCACAAGCTGGCTTTCATTCGGCCACTGATCTACTCCACGCCTGTGACGCGGCTGTAAAAGCAATGGACTACAACTCGTCGGAATCTCCGGGTTTCCAAACGTATTGCATTGGGTACATGGCCGGTGTTGTGGATACCGTGCGTGTTTGGCGACTAACATCTGGAAAATCTCCAGCCCCCGATATATGTCTGCCTGATCATTTCGACGTATCGAACGCCGCGCGTTTGGTCGTCACTCATCTCAGAAACCATTCTGATCAGGAGAAGTGGACTCCTATCGAAGTCTCGCTTGCAGCTTTGCACGGTTCCTATCCTTGTCCTGCTGAGCATTAAACGGCCCACGCTCGAACTCACTTTTCGATCACAACGTCGTCAGACAAGCAGCAATGTAAAGTAGACCTATATGCCGATCAACTATCCTAACCTGATCGCAGCTATCGACGCCGAGATATCGCGACTACACCAAGCCCACAAACTTTTAGCTGGCAGCAGCACAGGGACACGAGGAAGTAAGCGCGGCAGTATGAGTGCCGAAGGGAGAGCGCATATCAGCGCGGCTCAAAAGAAGAGATGGGCGCAGCAGAAGAAGGCCGCGAAGCGATAGACGATGTGTGCCCTACCTTGGGAGCGCACCCGGCGGCCCGGCTAACATCTCAAGACGATACGCGCAGGCTATCTCGCGACTGCAAACACCCAGGCTCCCTTATGCCGCTGGACAGAGTGCTGTCTGCTGTCAAACGTCAGCGTGTATGTGCCAACTGGCAAGTCTCGCGGAGCACCGGATATGAACGAACGATCATACTCATAGACATCAGTGCCAGAGAGCGATACCTTTTCAGCGAATACGGTACAAGCGACATCATGCCCCATACCCTGCAAACGTCCCGGCATCCTGACCGATTCACGTTTTGACATTTAGCCTCCGCACCTGTAAGCAGGATACGTCAGTCCAGATCGAAAGGCGCTAGCAGACGTGAAGCCGCAATCGCGCCGCACTACATGCATTACAACTTCAGCCGGATTCACAGCACTCTGCGCGTGACACCAGCGATGGAAGCGGGAATCGCGGATCGCGTCTGGACTGTCGAAGAATTAGTAAAACTGATGGAGCCGAAGTCGATTCTGGATGGTCTGAAGCAGACTTCGTGATTCGCGAAGGCCTTCAATGCCAGAGTACAAGACACTTACTTAGGTTTATGCCTAGAAGAGGTTTCTATTGGGCAGAAGTGCACGACAATCGCTCCTTTAAGGGGGAGTTGCACATCTGAACATGCATCTGCATACCATGACCCAGTACGGTCTGAATACGCTGTTCTTGTGAAGACATACATAGTCTTATTTTCCGCATTGATACTTTTTATATCTTCCATCCCAAAAGCCGGTGACTGTTCCGTAACAAAACTATAAGAAAAAGGAGGTACTGACGCCGGACGCTGGTAACCCCTATGCCGCCAGTCCTCTTCAAATTTCTCTGCAAGAGTTAACTGAGTAGAGGCATCGTCCGGTTTTCCCAGGTAGATTCGAGCGAAAGTATAGACATTACTAGCTGTGTCATTTCCAACATTTGTCGCCTTTACGTTGTACTGATGCGATCCCAGAGTGAAAAACCCCTTTCCCATATCTACGGCTGGTCTTCCAAAAAGAGCACGCGGAGCAGTTTGCACCAGAGTCTGATTTAGTCCTTCAATAGCTGTATGTAGCCCATCGGCCGTAACGTCAAAGTTTTGTCTAGCCTGATCAGCAATATCTGAGAACCCCTTTTTCTGTGCGTCAAAAAACTCCCGTTGCTGCTGCTGATTCTCCGCACGATCTTTGCCTATGGCCCGGAATTCGGTAATAAGCAGACAAATAAGAAGAATTACCCACCAAATTTTGCCTATTGTTTTGATGTCTCGGACACTCATAATGCCCGCCACGACAGCAAGGAGTCCGATCGCATAACCAGGTGGCGGAACGCAATAGAGCCAATAGATTGTGAACGACGCTGCCCCAATCCAAAGAGGAACCCCTGTTTTTGGCGAATTCCACCATTTTTTCCCGATTCCTTCCTCGCCAAAAAAATCCGCAATCTTTCCCATGCCCGAAATGCTCTCATCAGGCATCGCCTTGAGTCGATCCCGTTACCAAATCGGCAACCGAATATCTGTGGATCGAAACTGACCCACTACCGGGCATCAGGCGTGGTTGCGCTATTGCTACCAGGTTTGGTATGATCAAGAGGTATGCGTCCATTGGGCGCGACATTGGGCACTAGTGGGGCGGGGCAGCCGTAAGACCCCCATTCGGAACAGCGGAGATCACACAAGGGGTCTCCGCTCAGTATCAGCAACCGAGCCACTTCCTGAGCAATCAGGGGGTGGCTTTTTTATTTGCCCACATGGCGCTCGCGCTTAAACATCAACGCACCATCAACCGGCCACGGCGGCCAGAAACGGAAGAGGACGAGAAAGGTGAGCAAGCTTAGGACGGAATCAGCACAGCGGAGGATTGAAGCACGTCAAGCACGCTGGAGAGAGCACGAAGAGAAGATAAATATGAGAGTCGCGGCAAAGCATCCATCTTTTCGCTGCGAAGAATGCGGAGACTATGACCGCCGGGTGTATGGGCGCGGAGCCTGCGACCAGTGCGACGATGCGGCGCTCATGTGGAGCGGGATTGAATCAATAGCAGATTGGCTTCAGCGCGCCGACCCGAACGGCAAGCACGCAGCCACGTACACGCGAATGGTCAAACTCATCAAGGCGCTCGCGATTGTTCACACCCCGACAACAGCGAGGGTGATCCAGTGAAGCGCACATTTAAAGACGGAGGCTTCCTTCGCATCCATAATGAGATTTTTAGTAAGGGACTCGGCGTTCGAGACGTGGCTGTCTACGGGGCGATCAGTTGTGCCGCCTTTGGTGACAAGCATGAATGCGCAGTAAGTTACGACACCTTGGCGGAGAGACTTGGCTGTAACCGCAAGACGGTCTCGGCTGCCGTCGATAGTCTGGAAAGCATGGGGCTCATCAAGACGACGCGGAAGCGCAACTGTCCTGT
>Ga0210391_10002318_pt1 | contig 16581 bp, 15 predicted proteins | sample IncBWC12OmetaG_FD_160573 | JGI IMG/M metagenome (GOLD analysis project Ga0210391, IMG submission 160573) | Forest soil microbial communities from Barre Woods Harvard Forest LTER site, Petersham, Massachusetts, United States - Inc-BW-C-12-O ... | reverse complement strand
CCCACGTCGGTATGGGCCTGAAAGATGCCCTGGGCAGTCGCCTGCGCGGTCAGCGACAGTGTAAAAAGAAAAATGGCCAACTTCATAACCGAAAATAACGAATAATCCGCCGCCGGCCGCCGCCGCAATCGCCGGGCTCCCCCCCGCGGCCGGTTGCTACAGATGCATTCCGCCCGAAGCTTCGATCCGCTGCCCCGTTACCCACCCCGCATCGTCGCTGCACAAAAAGGCAACTACGCTCCCGATGTCGGTGGGCAGTCCCACGCGCCCCAGGGCGGTTTGGGCCGCGATCGCCGCGTTGACCTGGGGATTGTCCCTGACGATCCCTCCGCTGAAGTCTGTCGCGATGGCTCCGGGGGCCACGACATTGACGCGGATGCGCCGCGGCCCCAGTTCCATGGCCATGTACCTCGAAAGCGTTTCCACCGCGCTCTTTGCGGAACCGTACGCCGCGCGGTTGGGGGACGTGAATCGGGCGAGGCCGCTTGAAACGTTGACGATGGCGCCCCCGTCTTCCATATGGGCCAAAGCCTGTTGGGAGAAGAAGAATACGCCCTTGACATGGATATTGATCATGGAGTCGAAGTCGACTTCCTTCGTTTCCATGAAGGAAGCGTTGAGCCCGGTACCGCCATTGTTCACCAGGTATTGAAAGCGCGCCTGTCCGAACGTCTGCTGAAGTAGCCCCGGAAGGGCGTCGAAGAATTCAGGAAATCCCGCCACCTCCCCCGCATCCAGTTGCAAGGCTGTGGCCTTCCGGCCCATGCCCCGAATCTCGTCTACCACGCTGGAAGCCTCCCCGGCGCGGCTATGATACGTCAGTAGTATATCCGTCCCCTTTTTGGCCATCGTAAGGGCCATGTCTCTGCCCAACCCGCGGCTGCCGCCGGTGATCAGGGCGATCTTAGTTGTGTTTGTCATGACACAAAATTAGAACCGCGCATGCCGAAAAAAATGGTGTATGCTTCAGAATTTAATCCGGCCGGGTCGAAAGCGCCCGGTATTGCCGCGGCGTCATCCCCGTCATGATTTTGAAAAATTTGGTGAAGTTGCTGGGATCGGGATAAGCCAGGCGGGCGCCGATGTCCGCGACCGAAAGAGAAGTTTCCCGGAGCATCCGTTGCGCCTCCTCCGCAAGGCGTTCCTCGATGAAGTCGCAAGGTGATTTCCCCGTGACCAGCTTGACCGTATTGGTGAGGTGGCGGGGATGGATGAAGAGCCTGCGTCCGAAGTCGGCCGTCGAAAGGCGCTGGTCCGCCCGCCCCTGGCGCAGGTCCTCCAGGTAAGTGTCCACCATGGAAAGGAAGTCGGAGGTGATCTTTTCGTTTTGGGACATGCACAAAGTTACCTATCTTCTGGTATGAAACGCTTGTTATTACCGGCCCTGCTCCTCCTGGCGTGTGCGAAGGGAAGGGCCCAATCCGACTCTACCCAAACCCAGGCCCAAATGCTGGGAGACTGGTGCAACACCGATCCCAAGACCAGGGGCCTCACGCGCCTGTTGATCCAGGACCCACTAGATGTACACGCCTGGCGCAAGTGCCTGCCTCAGGATTGCGACTGGAAGCACACCCGGCTCCAGTTTATAGCACCGGGCCATTGCAGGGCCGTCTTCAAGGTACCCGGGGAAACCAATACGCTGGACCTGTATACGTACAACGATAGCCTGCGGGTTACCGACTATGCGAACCACATAGGCGCCGCGGGGAAAATGAGCTGGCACAATACGTCCGACTTCCTGTTCAAGAAAGCGAAGTGAAACGCGTCCTGTCGATATGCTGTCTGTTGAGCGCGACCCTGGCCAGGGGTCAACCCTTCCCGGCCCTCAACTTTACGCACATCACTTCCCTGGACGGCCTCAGCAGCGACATGACGAGGTGCGTGGCGGAAGACCACCAGGGCTTCATTTGGATCGGGACCTACAACGGCCTGAACCGCTACGACGGGTATCGCTTCAAGCAATACTTCCACGACGAAAAGGACCTGAATTCGCTGCCCGGGAATGAGATCCAGGACATTCACTGTGACCGGCAGGGAAGGCTGTGGATCACGACCAGCCTGGGCATCAGTTGTTTCCTGCCCGACAGCAACCGTTGGTACACCTATTCCGCGCGGGAGCCCGGTCCCCGTCGCCTCCGCGCGGTTGCCGACCATCCCCTGGTGTACGAAACCGCAGAGGGCGAGATGTGGATCATGGCCAACGCCGATGAATGGTACCGCGTCGGAAGCGATATGAACCTGATCCCCCTGTCCTTCCACGGATACGGGGGGATATACCGGGACCCCGGGAAGGGGCTGTGGAGCTTCCAATTCAACCGGTTGTTCCACCTGGATCCGGGAACCGCAAAGGCCCGGGACACGCTTGATTTTTCCAAAGAACTTGGCGGACATTACATCACCTACCTCAACGAAAGCGAAGAGGGCAGATACTGGCTGACGGCCTGGGGGCGGGGCTTGTGGCAATTCGACCCGGGGCAAAAGACGATCAAGGCCATGCCGGGACTGAACGTGGGCATTTTCCGTCAGCCCATCCCATGGACCAAGGACGGGAAAAAGTGGCTGGTCATCCCCGAGGAAAATACGGGTTTGTACCTGATGGATCCCGTCGACCTGCGTTACCGCAAATACTTTGGCCAGTCCCTTTGGGGCTGGCTGTTCACCAGCGCCTTCGTGGACCATACGGGCGCGTTGTGGGTGTGTTCGGACCAGGGGATCAACCTCATCCCCTCGGGCCGGAAAATCCTGGACGTGTATCCCTTGCCCAGCGTAGGGGGGCTCAACGGGCTGGCCTTCGGGTTCGGGGAAATGGACAGCACCTGGTTGGTCAATGTGCGCGGGGTGGGTACCTACGTGGTAGCGCCTTCCGATTTCCACCCCCTGGCCTGGTACCGAACCCTTTTTCCCTGGGGAGGGAATTCCCCCAACCCGACGTGTTCGTTTTATGCGACCTGCGTCGTGGGCGGGGAGCGCTATTTTAGTACGGATTCCGGATTGGTGGTGCACGGCGCCGGGGGGACGCACTGTTATTTCCCCGTAAACTATGGGATCGATGCGGATTGCCGAAATATCCTGCCCGTGGGGGATCATACGCTATGGGTCCGGACGTCCACCCACGGGCTGTTGGTGTTCGATATTCGAAAGCGGGCCTTCGTTCGATGGTATTCGAACCGGGGCATCCTGCCCCAAAACCTGAACTGGCTGATGCGGACGCGCAGCGGACGCATTTACCTGACGGCCAACGACGGGATCCTTCTGGAGTACGACTCCGCCGGAGACCGCTTCCTGCGTCACGCATTACCAGTGGGAAATCTCTATGGCATGGCCGAAGATGCGGATGGGTCCCTGTGGATTTGCAGCCGTTCGGGGGTTTGCCGCTACCAGCCCGCCACGGGGACGATGGACCGCTTTTATTCCGCAGGGGGCCAGATGGGGGAGACCTTGCGCATCGCCTTCGATGATTTCCACAATGCGTGGGTGAACGGCTATTCTGGCATTTGGTGCTACGAACGCGCGGGTGACCGCTGGGTGCGCTTCGGGACCCGGGATGGGTTGCCCTCCGGGAATTATGAAGGATTCCTAAGCATCGATCCCCAGGGGAACATCCTGTGCGGGATGCAAAACGCGGTCATCCGCTTCTATCCCTCCAAGGTAACGGCGGGTATCCGGGACAAGCCCGCCGTGATTACCGAGGCCATGGCCGGGTCGAGGGATGTCGCTTTTCCCCTCAACAACCACTCCCCCAAAAGGCTGCTCCTGCAACCCGGGGAAAACACCGTGAATATCGACTTTGCCGTCCTGCACTACCAGGACGTCAGCCCCGACCAATATTACTACCGCCTGGAGCCCCTCATGGGCGGCTTCGAGCGCATTGCCAACGGGCACTTGAATATCAGCGGCCTTTCCCCGGGGAACTACCGCCTCGCGGTGAGGGGAGGAGATAAGTTCGGTAACATGTATACCTCCTCCGATACCCTGTCCCTGGTCGTCCTCCCCCACTATTATCAAACGGCGTGGTTCCGGGCCCTGGGACTGTTGGTCTTCGCGGCAGTGGTGGGGGGCGTGGCGTGGATGATCATCCGGAACATCCGCAAGGAGGCCAACCTGCGCCAGAAGATTGCCCGCAGCGAGATGCAAGCCCTGCGGGCCCAAATGAACCCTCACTTCATCTTCAATTGCCTGAACTCCATCGACAACCTGATCCAGGACGATCAAAAGGAAAAGGCCACGAGGTACCTGGCCAAATTCGCGCGCCTGATCCGGGCCATCCTCGAAAACTCCAAGAAGGAAACGACGCCCTGCTGGAAGGACCTGGAAGCCCTGCGTCTCTACCTGGACATGGAAGCCCTGAGGCTGGACAAGCAATTCCGCTACCACCTCGACGTGGAGGAAAAACTCCTGCAGGGAGATTACAAGGTTCCCCCGATGATCTTGCAGCCCTTCGTGGAAAATGCCATCCATCACGGCTTGTTGAACAAGCTGGACGGGGACAAGCGGCTGCACATCGGGGCCGCCCTGGTGGATGGTTGCATCCGGTATTCGGTGGAGGACAATGGAGTAGGGCGGGAAAAAGCGGCGGCTTATAAGCAACTCAACAAACCGGGACACCAGTCGATGGGCCTCGCGATCACCTCTGAAAGGATCGCCCACTTCAATGACGGCAAAAAGAACGGTTTATTGATCCGGGACCTGTACACCGACTCGGGGGAGCCCCGCGGCACCCGCGTCGAAATCTGGTTGAACTATAAAAACGAACTATGACCGCGGTAATCGTAGACGACGAGTCCAGCAGCCTCAATGCCCTCAAGACCAAACTGGCCAGGAACTGTCCCGACGTGGACCTCGTGGGGGAATGCGCCTCGGCGGAGGAAGGAATCCAAACGATAGAGGCCCGGCACCCCGACGTCGTTTTCCTGGACGTGGAAATGCCCCGCATGAACGGCTTCGTGATGCTCCAGCAACTGAAGTACCGGGATTTCGAACTCGTGTTCACCACGGCCTACGACCACTACGCCATCGAGGCCATCCGGATCAGCGCCCTGGACTACCTCGTGAAGCCCGTCGAGGTGGAAGAGCTGAAAGCCGCCGTGGAACGCGTACGGCGGAAGAAGGATGCCCCGGTGACCACGGGACGTATCGAAACGCTGTTGCACAACCTCCTGGCGGGAAACAAAGTCCTGAAGCGGATCGCCATCCCTTCGATGGACGGACTGCAATTCATCGACACGGACGCCATCCTCTACCTGGAAGCCGACAGCAACTATACCATCATCACCCTCCAGGATGGACAGAAGATCACGGTATCCAAGACCATGAAAGATTTCGAGGATATCCTGCCCGGGGTGATCTTCATCCGCATCCACCATTCCTACATCATCAACAAGTACAAGGTATCGCGTTACCTCAAAGGGGAAGGGGGACAGGTAGTGATGACCAACGGGCGGGTCCTCGACGTGGCGCGCCGGAAAAAGGAGGACTTCCTGAAGGCCTTCGAAAAGCTATAGGAGTCCGAAGATCAGCGCAGTAAGCGCGCCCGTCAGGCTACACGCCAGGTTCACCCCGTCGTTCCCCAACCAGTGTTTGCGCTCCAGGGTCGCCCCCAGGTAGGAGTCCGCCAGGTTCCCCAGCGTGCCCGCGAGGATGACGATCAGCCAGCGGATTCCTGTGTTGTTGTCCAGGGCATACACCAGGGCTATGGTACCCGATCCAAGGAGGCCAAGCAGGAAGCCCTCCACGCTTACCACCCCGTTCCAACCGTTATGGTCCAGTTTCCAGGTGAGGATATTGTAGTGTCGGCTGCCGTAGAGGATGCCCAGTTCGGAAGACAGCGTGTCCGCCGTGGCTGCAGCCAGGCTGGACGCCATCATCAACTCCCACAAGGCCTTGTGCGCGGGGGCCAGGCTCATGATGAGGCCGCAGAACGCGGCCACGCCGCCGTTGGCCAGGACCTGGCCGGGTAAGCGCATTTCGGGATCCTTTTCGCGGTGGGGCATGCGGCTTTTTTCATCCTTGTTCCAGGCCGTGGCCGCCGTACCCAGGAAGAAAAAGGTGGCCAGCAGGATCAGGCCCCGGTATCCGTCTCCCAGGTAAATGAAGCAACCACAAATCCCCCCGGCTATCCCAGCGTATGGAGTGAGTTTTTTCCAATACACACTGGCCGAGGCGCCTGAACCGACCAACAAAAGGGCGGGAAGGTCATAGAATAAGGCGGGCATGGCGGGGAAGATACGAAATAGTATCTTCAGGCGCATGAAACCCTACAAAGCGGCACTGCTCGTGGCCCTGGTCAATACCGTGGTGTATACGATCCTTGCGGTTTACCTGCGCGCGCCCGTCGCCCTCGCGTGGGGGTTGTGCGTCGCCGCGTTTGTCTGGGCGCTGGGCTGGATGATCGGATTCTTTGCCAATGCTTTCCTGAGAAGGCCGAAAATGCCCGAATTCAACCTCAGGCTCGCCCATTTTTCCGTCAGCATCGTATTTGCCCTGACCCTGGGCGTATTCCTTTGGGCTAACGGGGCCTTCGACCACGGCCCTCATTATTCAATGCATAACCAAACCGTGCTTGCCCAGACCGGAATGTGGCTCGATGAGACGCAGCGACGGGCCTACAACCTGGGGGTCGGCGCTTTCGAGGCCCACCTGTCTGACCCCGATCGCATCCGCATCGACGAAATCAATATCCGCATGGGGGATACCGTTACCGCGGGACGCCCCGATTCGCTCTTCCTTTTGTACATCCGCTACACGATGGCAGACCAATGGCGGTATGAACGGGTGGCCGTATTTGATTCGAATGTGTATGAACGCCCGCTGACTGATTCTGCCTGGCGGGCCATGGAGGACGGGATCGACCCGAACGAATGGCTGGTGTCCCCTTAGCGACCGACGCCTCGCTGCCGGACGCCTAGCGGCGGATCAATTTATTTCCGACAATGACGCGCATTACCTCCTCGAACAGATTCTGGCTTATTGGGATTGTCGTAGTTCCAATTCGTATGTCTGTGTTATCGATGCTTTTGATCTTGGGCAGGTGCACGATATAGGACTTGTGCACCTTGATGAACCTATCCGATGGCAGTTGCTCCAGAAGGCCCTTCATCGTGAGGTAAACCATCATCTTCCTCGTCTCTGTGTGGATGACGACATAATTCTGCATGGCCTCGATGTACAGCACCTCGTCGTATCCCACCTTTTCGATCTTCCCCTCCCACTTCACGAAGAAGTAGGCGTCCTCTGCGGGCTTGTGGATGAATTCGCGCGCTTTGTGCGCCGCCCTGAGAAATCTTTCGAAAGAAAAGGGCTTGACCAGGTAGTCCAGGACGCTGAGTTCGAAACCCTCGATGGCATACGCCGCGTAAGCCGTGGTCAGGATGACCGGGGGAAGGCTGGGTTGGCTGCGCAGGAATTCCAACCCATTCAGCTTGGGCATGTTGATGTCCAGGAACAGCAGGTCCACGGGCACCTCCTGCATCAACGCCGACGCCTTCATGGGATTTTCGGCCTGACCCGTCAGGGTCAGGAAGGGCGTGTCCTCGATGTATTCTTCCAGGACCTTTCGGGCCATGGGCTCGTCGTCTACGATAAGACAATTCAGGATCATGGTACTTGTAGGATTAAGTTCACTTCATAATCGCTTTCCTGCTCGCGGATACACAACTCGTAGTGGTCGGGATACAGCAGCTCCAGCCTTCGCCGTGCGTTGGTGATCCCGATGCCCTGGTGCTCGATCCGCGCCCTGGATTCCGTCGTATTGAATACGCGGAAGTGGAGCCCGGCGTCTAGTTTGTTGAAAGAAATGTCTACCCTGTTTTCCATTCTTTCGTGGTGGCTCACGTATTTGAAGCTGTTTTCGATGAAGGCGATGAACAGGAGGGGCACGATGGTAAACCCCGAAACGCAGTCCCCGATCTCCAGGCGTATCCGCAATCCGTCCCCGTTCCGCGATTGCTGCAAAGTAATGTAATTGCGGATATAGTTCAGCTCCTTGTCGATGGAGATGACCTCCGAATTGCACTCGTACAACTGGTAGCGCAGCATGTCCGAAAAGGTGAGGAGCATTTGCCGCGCCGTGGCATTGTTCCGGTCGATGTGCCCATAGATGGAATTGATGGAGTTGAACAGGAAGTGCGGATTGAACTGGGCCTTCAGGAATTCGAGCTCCGTTTGGGACTTCTCCTTTTCCATCGTATCCACGTAGTGCTGAAAGCGCATGCGGTCCAGGATGAGCTTCCCCGACACCAGGCAAAGGACCCAAATGAAGATGTTCAGCAGGGACTCGATGAAGACGGGTCCCCATCTCAGGTTTTCACCGCGGTGCATGTACATGGCCACGGGGACCCTCCCAAGTGCGCTCAATGCAACGGCTGCCAAAAAAAGGAAACCGAAGGCAAAATAGTTGCGGCGATAAAGGAACCTTGGAATCGCCCAGGCTACAATGATGTAGTAACTGAGCATAATAAAAAGGATGTAGCAGAGGCCCGTGGTCACGGTGCGCGACCAAACGAGCGATCTATTTTGAAAAAGCAGAATCCAAACCACGTATAAACCCGCCCACAGCGCTACGTGTATACCCAATTTTTTCCAGTTCATGACCCAAAGCTAGGCAACCCCGCCAACATGCGCGCATGTTACGTCAAGCGAATCCCCTTATACGTGTAAATCCCGGTCCGGGGCACTGCCAACGGTCTTTCCTTTGGAGCATGATACAAGATAACCACCTCAACGAAGACGGCATCGACAGGGCCGGATTCATCAAATGCATGGCCTGGGTAGGGACCGGCATTTTCTGGATGATGCAGGGAGGGGTCCTGAAGTCCTACGGCATGAGCCAGATGATCGACAGGGCCACGGGTCGCCTTAAGGAGGGATTGGTCCTTCCCGGCTCCGATTTCACCTTCGTGCAGATCAGCGACAGCCACATCGGCTTCAACAAACCCGCCAACCCGGACGTGGTCGGCACCTTGCAGGCTACGATCGACAAGATCAACGCCATGCCCCAAAACCCCGCTTTCCTCCTGCACACCGGCGACCTGTCCCACCTGGCCCAGGCCGGACAGTTCGACACCCTGGACCAGGTCCTCCAAAGCGCCAAAGTCGGAGGCCGCTTCTTCGTCCCCGGTGAACACGACGTCCTGGGCGATAACGGCAAACAATTCCTTGCGCGCTACGGCAAGGATACCAAAGGTAACGGCTGGTACAGCTTCGACTGGCAGGGCACCCACTTCGTGGGCCTCGTCAACGTCGTCGGCATGGCCGAAGGCGGCCTCGGCATCCTGGGCGACGACCAGCTCAAGTGGCTCGCCGACGACCTGAGCGGAAAGACCAACAGCACCCCCATCGTGGTCTACGCCCACGTCCCCCTCTGGTCCGTCTACCCCGACTGGGGCTGGGGCACCAGCGACAGCGCCAGAGCAATGGATCTATTAAAACGCTTCGGTTCGGTAACCGTATTGAATGGTCACATCCACCAGACAATGCAAAAAGTAGAAGGCAATATCACCTTCCACACCGCCACCTCCACCGCTTTCCCCCAACCCCAACCCGGCAAAGCCGCCGGCCCCGGCCCCCTGAAAGTTCCTGCGGAGCAATTGAGAAGTATGTTAGGCCTGACCAGCGTAAACTACGTAGAGCACAACCATGCCCTGGCCATCACCGATACGCCCTTATGAAAACAGCAATAACAGTCATATCGCTAACCCTAATTATAGCTTTCATAGCGTCGCGGGCAGGTGGCGGGTGGCTGGACGCGGGGACTCGCCGGAGCTGCTTTTTCACGGCGACAGCGAGTTCACACGCCCAGCCACCAGTAAGCCTGCAACCCCGTCCGCTTTTCAAAAATTTAAAAGTCCTCCCCAAAAACATTTCCGAGGCGGCCTTGAACAAGCTGATGTTTGATGAGGTACAGGACGGCTTAGGAGTTTCATGTTCCTTCTGCCACGTGCGAAACAGCGACGGCCACACTTTTGATTATGCGAGCGATGCCAAACCCGAAAAAGAGATAGCCAGAAGAATGATGCGTATGACGATCGGGATAAACAAGAAGTATTTCGGGGTACACCCCGCAATGCTGGGGGACTCCCTGATGGTGATCCAGTGCGCGACCTGCCACCAGGGACAACCCCATCCGGGAGACAAATAAAAATTTGCTTACCTTAGGACTACATGACTGCTATAGCCCTTTCCCCGGCATATACTTTATCATTGGAACCATATGATGGAGGAATCCGTCTCGTCGTATACCACGACGGAACGGAATGCGTGTGCCGGAAGGAAAGACCCGGCAGGCTCAGGAAATTCCTGGAGATGTACGAAGCCCAGGCCTTCCGCGGCCGCCTCCAGCTTTTCATACAGGAAGAACACATCGTGGTCACCGTAAAAGGACAGGCCGTCGGAAACACCACCTCGAAGGCGCTCAACGGTTTGCTGGAGGAGGCTTTACTCTGAACGAAGGCTCTCCACCGGATTGGCGCGCGCCGCGCGGATCGTCTGGAAGCCCAACGTCAGCGTCGCGGTCACGAGGGTGATCATTCCTCCCAGTGCGAATACCCACCAACTGATCGGCGTGCGGTCGTCGAAATTTTGTAGCCACCTGTGGACGCCCCACCAGGCCAGGGGCACGGCAATCACAAAGGCCAATGCGACGAGGCGGATGAAGTCCCCGGACAGCAGCGCGACGAGGCGCGTCGAAGAAGCGCCCAGGACTTTGCGGATGCCGATTTCCTTGATGCGCATGCGCGTGGTGAACATCACCAGGCCCAGGAGCCCCAGGCACGAAATGAGGATGGTCAACCCCGTGGCCCAGGCCAGCAAATGTTCGGTATCCTGTTCGGACTTGTAAAACTTCGCGATGCTTTCATCGAAAAATTCATACTTGAATTCCTCTCCCGGATAAAATTTCGAAAACACCTTTTTCATCCCATCTATGGTTGCCTTCCACGAGGTCCCTTCGGGATTTTCGGGCCTGAGCGCCACGTGGATGGTGTGCGCGTATTTCAATTCGCCTTCGATTGCGATCGGCTTGATGGGCGTCTTCACGGAGGACTGGCGGAAATCGGCCACGACACCTACGATGGGGATGCGGGACTTGTTCCTGTGTATTAAATGGCCGATCGCGTCCTGAGGTTTGTTGAAGCCCAGGGCGTGCATAAACTTTTCGTTGATGACGAATTCGCGCGGGGTATCGCTCGTTTGAATATTGCGCCCCGCGAGCAGGCGAAGCCCAAAGAGCGGGATATAATTGGAATCCCCGTCCTTGAGCTGCACGTCCGTTTTTATTTCCTTGGGCCCTTCAGAATACGTCATGATGGTGCTGCTGTACCCGCCCGCGGCGGGGGCGGCCTGCGCGAGGCTGGCCCTTTCCACGCCGGGCAAAGAGGCGATTTCATTGAGCACGGGCTTAGGCTTGAGGTCCACGGGCCCGTAGAAATTCCAGGGCATGTTGAAGGATACGATGGCTTCCTTCCGGTACCCCAAATCCTTATGGATGGAATAGCGGATTTGTTTGGCTACCAGCAGGGTTCCCAGTACGAAGGCCTGGGCAATGACGAACTGGAATACCGTCAGCGTTTTACGCAACCACGCGCGCCGCGAGCTTCCTCCCGAAAAGGCCTGGTTCTTTAGGACCAGGACGGGTTTGAGCCCCGCCAGGACAAGGGAAGGGTAGAACCCCGCCAGCAGCGTCACCACCAGGGTGAGCACCAACAGGAACCCTAATATAATGGGCTCCGAAAAGGGTCGGAACCGGACCCCCTCCGGAATAAAGTCGGAAAAGGCTTTCAGGAGGAGGGGCGTCAACCCGGCCCAGATCAGCATGGCCACCAGGGTAATGCAAAAGGTCTCCCCCAGGAACTGGGTCACGAGCTGGCGCCGCGTGCCTCCCATCGTTTTCCGGATGCCGACCTCTTTGGCCCTTTGGGCGGCCTGGGCCGTGGTCAGGTTGACGTAGTTGATGCAGGCCAGCAACAAGAGGAAGATACCCGTCGCCAGCAACCCATACAAGGCCGTCTTATCCGCCGTACGGGGCCCCATCGAACCGTAGGTACTATTAAAATGGACGTCCGCCAGGGGTTGCAGGTGGTGCACAGTATGGTCATTGTTCTTGGCGTCTTCCTTGGCGTATTTGAGGCGCATGGCCGCCAACTGGCGTTCGATACCCGCGGGTTTCACCCCCGGGGCCAGACGGATGAAGCACTGCTGGTTGGACGTGATGCTTCCCCAGTCGTTGGACCATGTATTCTTGAGCGATGTATTCGTAAGGGTGGTGTACGAAATGAATTCCACGTACGTGAAGTCCGAAATTTCCTTCTGGTCCGCCACGACACCTGTGACCTGCGCATGCACCGTATCGTCATACGTCACCACCTTGCCCAGCATTTTGTCGGGGGTCAGGCCCGGGAAATAAACTTTCGCCCGGCTTTCGGTCAGGACTACCTGGTAAGGGTCCTTCAGGGTAGTCGAACCGGCCAGGAGGCGATAGGGAACCAAATCGAAAAAGTGCCGGTCCACAAAGGCGATGTGCTCCTGCTGCTTGAAATGTGCGGTACCGATACTGACATTGGGCCCGCATTCATAAAAGGGGGCCACCACTTCCACCCCCGTAAACTCGGAGGCTATGACCGGTGGAACGGTCCCGGGTACCCCCGAATTGGGGAAGTGCGTCGCGGCAAAGGTCATATCCGTCACGACCCTGTAAATCCGCTTCCGACCTGGTTCAAAACGATCGAAACTAAAGTCGTACCGGACGATCAGGAAAATGACCAGGGCGGCGCACACCCCGATCATCAGGCCGGTCATATTGATGAAGGTCGTGACCCGGTTGCGCCAGAAGGTTCTAAGGGCGGTCAGTAGGTATTGTTTGAGCATGGGCTAATCTACGTCTTTTTTCGTAGATTAGCCCATGTTCACGTTATGAAAAAGTTACCCCGGGGATACCCCCCTTGACGGTGCGCCCGGCAGTTAGTAATATCGCACATGTTCATTTCCAATCAAAAGGACGGATTTTCCGTAAAGGCCTACCCCGGAGACGCCAAGACCCTCCTGGCCTTCGACATTCCCCAGGACCAGACCAAGGACCTGGCCGGATTCACCATCGCCTACACCCCCCACGGGGGGCAGACGTATGTGCTGGTCAATGATCTGCAGTTTCCCAAGGCGGGCGCCGCCGCGCAAGCGGGTGCCACCCCCGCGTCCCCAGGCGCGGCCGCCGTGCACGCCCCCCAAAGTACCGCCGTCGCCCCCATCCAGAAATTCCGTTGGGTGCACGTCCCCGGGGACTTTCACCAGATCGGCTCCGTGACCTACGGGAACTATACGTACGCGGTCACGCCCCGCTACTTCAGCGCCCCCGGCGTCCTCAAACCCCTGGATCCGTCTTTGTCAGTATCCCTGACGATCCCTGTACAGCCCTTCGTCAAGGGAAACGTGCAACTCGGCTTTACGCGCGGCTTCGTCCAGTCGCAGGCCTTCGTAAACCACTTCGGAGCCGGTGCGCTGCTAAAGCCACATAATCCTTCGTTGCTTTGGGATACCAACACCATTGCGGCCACCAACGCGGGCCAATCCTATACCTTCGCCCAGGAATACGCCTGGTCCGGCTTCACGGCAAGGACGATGATCTTTGGTTTTTTGAATGAAGTCCTCCAGGACAAGACGCAGGTATTGAACATGCTGGCCTACGACCTGGACGAGCCCGATATTTTGAAAATACTCTTGCAACTGGCACAGCAGGGCCGGATCAGCCTCATCGTGGACGACTCCTCTACCCACCACAACGCCGCGGGCACCAAACCCGAAGACGAATTCGAGGTCCAGTTCAATAAGGTGAAAACAGGGTCGGCGTGGCTGCAACGTGGACACTTTGCGCGCTACCAGCACAACAAGATACTCATCGCCAAACGGGATGGCAAAGGCCTGAAGGTCCTCACGGGTTCCACCAACTTTTCCATGACGGGCATGTATGTCAACTCCAACCACGTCGTCCAGTTCAATGACCCCGCCGTGGCCCAGATATACAGCGACACCTTTGCCGAAATGTGGAACGACCGAGTTTCGGAAAAGGCCTTCGTGGCCTCGGGCCGCTCCACCGCCAGCTTTGCCCTGAGCCCTGTCATTTCGGTCACCTTCGCGCCCCATTCCCCGACCGTAGCCGCGGCCAACCTGAACAAAATCACCCAGCGTGTCGACACCGAAACGAGCAGCGTCCTCTTTGCCGTCATGGATACGGGACCCACCTCGGGCGGCACTTTGATCCCGGCCCTCATAGCGCTGCACAAGGACCAGAAAATATACAACGCGGGGATCTCCGACTCCACGAACAACATCAGCCTTTACAAACCCAACGACCCCGCCGGCCTTGCCGTCACGGGCAAGCCCGCCAAGGTGCTTCTGCCCCCGCCCTTCAATAAGGAAGCCTCCATCGGCATGGACCACCAGGTCCACGACAAATTCGTCGTCTGCGGCTTCAACACCGCCTCCGCCGTCGTTTGGTGCGGCTCCTCCAACCTCGCCCTGGGCGGCGAAGAGCAAAACGGGGACAACCTCATCGAAATCCAGGACATGGACATTGCCGTGGCCTTCGCCATCGAAGCCCTCGACTTGATCGATCACTTCATGTTTTTGGATGAGCATGCATCGGGTGGGTCGTCGGCGTCGGGTGGCTCGCACGCGTCGGGTTCCGCGGCATCGCCCCAGGAGGTGTACCTTTCTACCACCGATGCCTGGACCACCTCCTACTTCGACGTGAACGATTACCATATGCGCGAGCGCTTACTCTTCCATTGATGGTCTACCTGGAGACCGAAAGACTGTTGCTGAGGGACTGGCTACCTTCGGATGCGGAGTCCTGGGTGGCCATGAACGCCGATCCCCTGGTCCGGCGGTACTTTCCCACCGTCCGGACGCGTGAGGAAAGTATGGTCGATTTCTCGCGAATTCAGGATGCCATTACCGAGCGGGGCTATGGGTGGTTCGCCGCCGAGGTTCGCGATACGGGTGCCTTCATCGGCTTCATTGGCTTGTCGGTGCCGGGTTTTTCGGCTTCATTTACGCCGTGCGTGGAGATCGGGTGGAGGTTGGCTGCATTTGCGTGGGGATTTGGGTTCGCCACCGAGGGGGCGCGGGCGTGTTTATCGGCGGGGTTTTCCCGCTGGGGGTTTCCTTCGATCTTTTCCTTCACTTCCATCCACAATAAACCCTCGGAACGGGTGATGCAGCGCATCGGGATGAGCCCTGCAGGGACCTTCATGCATCCGAATGTGCCTGAGGGGCATTGGTTGCGGGAGCATGTGCTTTATCGCAGCGTTCCACTAAATTAACCCAGACCAGTGTGGGGGCCGTCCTTGCATCAGGGCCATGCGAACTCGCATCATCGACGTTTTGGAGCTGCTAGCATCCGGGCTAACCCAAGCCCAGGTTATAGAAGAACTTCCTGATTTGGAAAAGGAAGATATCGAGGCAGTATTAAGATACGCCAGCACAAAGTTTGACCACCCAGTGATCGCAGCATAAAATAATTTATGTTTTACGAAATAATATTAGACGCTCAGCTGTCTCCAGCCTTGGCGTTATATATTAAAGAAGAATTGGGGATAGAAGCCAGATCCGTAAGATCGTTGGGCCTTCTTAAGGCAAAGGATGCCGAGATTTTTGAAGAAGCCCGAAAATTCCGGCGAATCATTGGTAGAAATTAGTTGAATAGATTATAGGCAGAAGGGTGCGCTTTTGGCGCACCCCTTTTAATTTGCATCCCCTACCACTTCCCAATAAGCCTCCTTGGGCAGCCCGTTCGTATCGAATAAAAGGGGATAGTTCTTTCGACCCGGCACGGGATAGTTGTCAAGCCACGTATGCCGGTCGGTGACGTTCCAAAAGGTGACGCCGGTGATGACGGCAGCATATTCGCGGAGTACCGAAAAGATCGAATCGTACTGCGCTGCCTGCCGGGCCTGCAAGACCGGCGTGTAGGTATCGTCGTCCGACTCGGTGCGGGACCGGACATTCTTTTCCCAGGGATAAATGGATACGTCGAGCTCGGTGACCTGCACCGCCAAACCCAAGGAAGAAAAGCGCTCGATCGTCGCGCGGAGTTCGGAAGCGGTGGGCTCGGTGAGGGTCCAATGGCCCTGGATGCCGACGCCGGTAATGGGGACACCCTCGGTGACCAGCTCGCGCAGTAGCCGGTAGACGCGTTCGCGTTTTTCGGGGCGCTCGGTGTTGTAATCGTTATAGAATAATTTGGCGGCGGGATCGGCCTCGTGTGCCGCGCGGAAGGCTACCTTGATATAGTCTTCCCCGCAGATCGTATACCAGGGATCGACTCGCAGGAATTGGGAAGGATCGTCGCTGATGGCTTCGTTGACGACGTCCCAGGCGTAGACGCGGCCCTTGTACCGCGAGACGACTGTATGGATGTGATCGCGGAGGCGCTGCAACAGGACCTCTTTGGTGGCCGCGCCGCTGCCGTCCGCCGCCTTGAACATCCAGTCCGGCACGTTCTCATGCCAGCATAGGTTGTGCCCACGCACGCGGAAATGGTGCGCCACGGCCCAGTCCACGATCGAATCGGAGCGCGTGAAATCGTAGCGGTCT
>Ga0210391_10002310_pt1 | contig 16608 bp, 16 predicted proteins | sample IncBWC12OmetaG_FD_160573 | JGI IMG/M metagenome (GOLD analysis project Ga0210391, IMG submission 160573) | Forest soil microbial communities from Barre Woods Harvard Forest LTER site, Petersham, Massachusetts, United States - Inc-BW-C-12-O ... | reverse complement strand
CATCCGCACCAGCAGCAGCGAGGCGTTTACGCTGAGCCAGCGCGCGGCCAGCACCACGGGAATCGCCAATAGGCCGGCGTAGAGATAGTGCCGGTCCCAGGGCATCACCAACAACTGCAGCCCGAGCAGCAAAAACAGAATTACGTTGAGCATGTCATCGATTAGTTCCCAGAATCGGTCGACCCGCTCTCGCGTCACCTGCGACATGGCAAGTTCCCGCGCCCGACCGCCCGCGATCAAGCCTGCAGCCACTACCTCAAGAGGAGCGGAAAGCCGCAGCCAGTCCGCCAGCGCGTAGCCGCCCATGGCCAGCGCCAGTGTAAGCAACTCTTCGACGCGATAGCTGTCCACTCTCCGCATCAGCCGGTAGGCCAGCCATCCAAGTATCAAGCCGAGCGCGATGCCGCCCCCAGCTTTCACGAGCAGCATCCAGGTGAACCCCGCCACCGTAGGCCGCGTGCCGTGGCTGAAGGATTCAAACAGCGTGAGAAACAGCACCGCGCCGACGCCGTCGTTGAAGAGCGACTCGCCGGTCAGCTGCGCTTCGAGGCTGGGCGGCGCGCCCACGCGGCGCAGCATTTCCAGTACCGTGATCGGGTCCGTGGGCGAGATGAGGGCGCCGAACAGCAGGCACGGCACAAAGCCCATTTCCAAACCGGTGACCGACAGAATCACCTTCAGCAGCGCGGCCACGAACACAGTCGATAACAGCGTTCCGAATATGGAGAGCGACGCAACCACCGACTTCTGCTTCGCGAGGTCCCTGAGGTTCAGCTGGAGCGCTCCCGCGAACAGCAGGAAGGCCAGCATCCCGTGCAGCACCAGCGCGGAAAAATCGATATGTCCGACGATGGCCACAGCGCGCGCATGCAGGCTCGGAATAGCATGCCCGCTGATCACCAGCAGCGTCGAAGTCGCGAGCGACAGCAGCATCACACCGATCGTGGTGGGCAGGCGCAGCACTTTGTAGCTGATGAGGCTGAAAGCCGCAGCCAGCGTGACCAGCGCACTCAGGATGGCGAAGACGTACATGCAGAAAGTTTCTCGGTGGCGATTCTGAAGTTCCGATCAGCTCGCGATTGTGAGAATCGTAGCAGGACACCAAATCCTCAGCGTCATGACCCTAAGCGTCCGGCTCGTCCTCATCAGCCTCCGCGGATTCGATTGCGCCGAGCGCATCATCATCAACATCCCACTTTTTCAGGATGTGCACGATCGCTCCCATCGAGAATCCCGCGCGCATCAGCATCCGCGCTACGCGCGCCGCCTCTTTTTCATTCGCCGGCTTGCGAATGCGCTTTCGCTCCAGATGGCGCCGCGCCAGCTCTTCTTCTCCCACGCCTTCATACGCAGCGTCCAATGTCGTCTTGATGGTTGCCTTCGCGACGCCTTTTCGCATCAGGTCCTGTTCGACGCGGCGCTTGCCCAGGCTCGCATTTTCCTGCCGCAGCTTCGCGTAATCCTTCGAGTAGCCGACGTCGTCGAGGTAGCGATCCTCATGGAGCCGCGCAACCACCGCGTTCAGCCGCGCTTCTCCAGCCTCGCCCGGTTTACCCGATTCATCCGGCTCGAGGCGTCGCCGCAACAACCGCTTCACCTCGGCCACGGTGCGCATCTGCTGCCCCAGCAGCTTCACCGCATAGTGGTAGAGTCCATCCTCGTTGAGGGGTGCAGGTTTTTTACGGCCACGCATGAGGTCAGCTTAGTGGAAAGACGCTGTCGCGGTGCAGCTTCCTAGCCGCGGCGACGGTACCGAATATCGAACTCATACCCGGGATTCGGCGGAAAGAGTTCCGCGATATGCCGCAACCGCTCGGCGAGCGCTGGAGGCGCGAGCAGCGGATACTCGCGTTCGCGGAGGTCCGCGTGATCGAAGTCGAGAGTGAGCGAAAGCATGTAAATAGCAAGCGCATCCGCAAAGGCCGCCTCGAAGTACGCGGTCTTCGCCTTCTCATCCACCGCGCTGCCGTGGCTCCGATCGAGAGCGCGGCGACGGTGCTCCCACGCGTCGTGGCTGGTTTCGCCACGCACGTCGGCGGTGGCCTGCGACCAGAGCAGGTCGGAAAAGCTCTGCGGCACGCCAATGGCATCGACGAAGTGGTGCCCGACGTTGATGAGGAATTCAAATGCCAGCGCGAAGCGGTCCTGCATGAGCCGGGTTGAGATAAAAATGCACTCCGACCCGCCAAATTTCACGTTCCGGTGGCAGATGGCACGGTCGCCCAGGTCAACAGAATAATCCGGCGCAACCACCGTATCGTCGTTCTCGCCAATCGCGAGCGGCACAAAATAATAGGCGCGCTGCCGCAGCGCCGCGGCAATGACCGACGGCACCGCCTGGATAATGTGATCCAGCTCGTCGCTTGCCAGGTGGACTTCCCCAAACGTCGCGTAGCACAGGCCATTTTCAGCCTGGCGGACAGCGGCCTCCTGCGCCACTTTAGCGGCGGAAAACAGCGGAATCTGTGTGGCACCGGCCATAAGTCTGTATTCTACGGCGTTTCGCGGGAAGTATACTTTTTTCAAGTTCGCACGTGTCCAGGCTTCTCTGAAGCACGGCTGCGAATGAAGGAGTTTCCGTCCATGACTGCCATTGCACAGCCAGCCAGGCTTCTGGGCATTCCCCTCGGCGAATTCGGTTTCTTTTCCTCGATCGTGCTGTCACTCGCCTCGGGCTTTTTCGCCTTCTTCGCCAGTTGCTTTCTGGCCATCATCTCGCTCCTTTGCTGGAATACTTTCGGCCACCACGCCGTCAATTACGCTGACTGTTATCGCTACGTCGCGTTCCCCATCGGCCTCGTCGTCCTGGTTTTCGGATTCCTCTTCTTCGTCGGCACGTGGCTCCGCCGCAAGTTTGCGAGTGCCCACTGATGGCGGTCGTCTCCGTTGCCGGTGTTGCTCCGACGCCGGAACAGGCACGCGCCTGGTGCGCCCAGCTCGAAGCCGGAGACATTCTCTTTTTTCCGCAAACTCCGGTCCCGCTCACCGCAGACGACACCAGCTTTCTGCTCGGCCAGCAGCAAAGCGACAGCTCGCTGCACAAAAACATTGCGTATAAGCCGAATGTCGATAAGCTGAGCGGCTTCGACGCGAAGACTGCCAGCCCTGCTGCCGTCGAACGCCTGCATGCCATCATGCGGCGCTACTCGCAGTCGGTCGTCGCGTTTCTCACCGGCTTCCTCGCGCCCTACCACGCCAACTGGCATCTGGATTACGCCAGCTTTCGTCCGCAGGAAGAACAGGGCCGCGATCTCCCGCTGCGGCGACGCAACGATCTGCTGCACACCGACGCCTTTCCCACGCGGCCGACACATGGCGCGCGGATTTTGCGCTTTTTCAACAACATCCATCCTGAACGCACACGCGACTGGGTTGTGAGCGATCCTTTCGCAGCGACCGTTCGCCAGTTCGCTCCAGCTCAGATCGCTCCGCATCCCGATACGGCTCTGTCGCGGATGGGTAAAGGCGCTGCTCGCGTGATTGGCCTTGGCGCTGCCATTCCTTCGCTGAAACGCTCGCCCTACGACGAATTCATGATGCGGTTCCACAATTTCCTGAAAGAGAATCCGCGCTGGCAGGCTGAGTGTCCGAAGTATCCGTACCAATTTCCTGCCGGATCGAGCTGGATGGTTTATACGGACACGGTTCCTCATGCGGTGCTGGCTGGACAATATGCGCTGGAGCAGACTTTCCTGGTGCGGCCCGAAGCCATGGTTCAGCCGGAAGTGTCGCCGCTGAAAGTCCTCGAAGTAATCGCCCACGCTCCGCTGGTCTGATTTACCCTGAACACGCGCATGACCATGCCAAACGGCACGAAAAAGAACATTCCCATCCTGATCGCGGCGATTGCAGGCGCAATTGCCACGTTGATTTTGCGCCGGATGCCGCCGGTGGTCCGAGCGATCCGTCCGATCATGGACATCCCGCACGCGATGCTGCTGGCCGTTGCCATCCTGTGCATCTTCTCCGTCTACTGGAGCGCCGCAGCTAAAGACAGCAAGCCGGCAGCATCGTCGGAATCCACCGCGTCGCGCCAGCTGCACCTCTTTCTCGTCAACGGCGGCGTGCTGCTGCTGTTTCTTTCCATTCCCGGGCTCACGCGGCGTTTTCTGCCCGCCGGTCCGATTTTCCCTGCCCTCGGCATCGCCATTGAACTCGCAGGTTTTGCGCTGGCGGTTTGGGCGCGCCGCGCGCTCGGCAGCAACTGGAGCGGTGAAGTGCGCATTGCCACCGGCCATCAACTGGTTCGCACCGGCCCTTACAAGCACATCCGTCATCCCATCTACACGGCAATCCTCGGCATGTATTTCGGTATCATGCTCGCTTCGGGCGAGCTTCATGCGGTGATTGCCTTCGTCGTCATCACGCTGGCCTACCTGCGCAAGATTCGCATGGAAGAGACGGTGCTGGCTGCGGCCTTCGGCGAAGAATTTGCTTCCTGGCGGCGCGATTCCTGGGCTCTGGCGCCCCCGCTTTACTGAATTCTCCCTTCTGAATCCCCCCTTTCGTGTCAACTTCGGGAATCCTGCGGAGATTTGTGGCATCCTGAACTACACGGGAACCCCAGTTCCCGACCCAACCATGACCCTGAACCATTCCGCTTCCGCCCGCCGCCCGTTCCGTTTCGCCGCTTTCACGCTGGTTGCTGCGCTCCTGGCTACTCCGGCTGCCATCAGCCAGAGTCGTCACATCTACGACGACAATGCCGATGCCCACGCTGCGGTGCGCGCCGCGCTGGCGCAGGCCGACCGCGAGCACAAGCGCGTCATCCTCGACTTCGGCGGCAACTGGTGCGGCGACTGCCAGGTGCTGGACATTTATTTTCATCAGGACCCGAACTCTGCCCTGCTGGCCGGTAATTATGTGCTCGTCGACGTCAGCGTGGGCCACTACGACCGCAACCTCGATATCGCCGAGAAGTACGATGTCCCGCTGAAAAAGGGCGTTCCTGCGCTGGCCGTCCTCGACGCGCATGGCCACCTGCTCTACAGCCAGACGAACGGCGAGTTTGAGTCGATGCGCCGCATGGATCCAAACTCTGTGACAGAGTTTCTGGAGCATTGGAAGGCCGCGCGGGATTGACCCCCCTCCCCCCCTTCATTTGTAAGTGTGGAAAACAAAGGGGTTATGTTTTTCGATTTTCCTAAGTGTAGCAAAACAAGACAGTTAACTACACTTATGCCCGTATGTGTGGAAACTGCAGGGGTTAGCACCGACCTTGAACGCCGGATTCCCGGCGATCAGTGGGCTGCTCGTGCGATTGCGATGTTCAAAGCAGTGCAGACCTTTCCCGCAAGAGGCTGAAGCCCAACTACCCCAGGGAAGCTTGCGGCACGGATGAAATCCGTGCCCTTTCAAAACTCGCCCGAGGTCAACAGCGTCTCGAACCTCCACCATACCCCCCTCCCCCCCTGTTTCGTAAGTGTGGAAAATAAAGGGCTTAGGTTTTTCAATTTTCCTAAGCGTAGCAAAACAGGGAAGTTAGCTGGACTTCTGCCTGTATGTGTGGAAAATGCAGGGGTTAGCACCCACTCAAGTCAAACCCGAGCTTGCATTTGCCACCCGCTCGTCCCGGCCTGGAGGGGCCACTCACGTAGCGACAGCCGGAAATCTCAAAGAGCAGCGGCGGTTGCCCGCCTGGGCGGGGCGCAAATGGAAAAGCTCCATTCGCGAGGAACAGAGCTTTCAGTTTCCAGCGTAGAGGGGCTGCCAGACTGGAGCAAGTAGATTCGCGAGAGCGACGGGTACAAAGGTCATGGCGCTCTTACAAGGTGGGCGTTCGCGAACGCGGCATGAGCCGGAAGAGGTTTGCCAGCGGGTAACTTCCGTATGGCCTACCATCCACGAGCTTCGGTTTGATGAATAGAATTCCGCTCAATGAATTCGTTCTCGATCACTGAGGATCAACGCGAGTTGGGTTGCGGCTGCCCTCAGTAAGAATTCCGCGCCAGTACGATTTTAAGCGATACGCTGGGAGTGACCGCAGCAGAAGTGGGAGTGGCGGAAGGAGCCGCTGATGTCCGCAGAACGAGAGATTTTCAGATTCGCGCTGGCCATGTTGCTGTCGTTGCTGGCGGGCTGGTTCCTGTTTCGACGAACGCGCGCGGACTGGTTCGGCAGCCATCTCCGCGATTTGCCTGTTCGCCGCCTCAGATACCTTTTGGCTTCCCGCTTCCTTCGGATGGCCTCCGTTGGCTTCCTGGTGGATGCAGCTCTCGGCGGACGGATGTCACGGCCTCTTGTTTTGCTCTTCGCTTTGTTGTTTGGCCTTTGCGGTCCGGTGGTTCTTTTACTGCGCCATCGTCCGCCATTCCAGCGATTGCTGTTTGTGGTGCCGATCGTATTCCTTCTTTATGGGATCGCAAGCCTTCACTGGCACGGCGCAGTGCTGGAACCTGCGACGGCGGGCGCTGCCTTTCGCTTCGACGCTTTCTGTATCTTTATTGCCGCACTGGCGAGCGCATTCCTAACGACGCAGCACATCAATACCGAGGGCGCGCGCCAATATCGCGCCGAAGCTGAGCTGGAAGCCGCCCGAGCGGTGCAGCAGGTGCTGATCCCGGATGAGATTCCGACTGTGCCTGGATTCAGGATTGAGAGTGTTTATCGACCTGCCGGCCAGGTGGGCGGAGACTTCTTTCAGATTCTGCCCACGGAGCGGGGCGGTGTTCTCGTAGTGATCGGGGATGTGAGTGGCAAGGGCATGCCTGCCGCCATGACGGTGTCGGTCCTTGTGGGCACATTACGCACCCTGGCAAATTACACCGCAAGCCCGGGCGAGATCCTGGAAGCAATCAATCGAAGTTTGCTCTCCCGCAGCAAGGATGGGTTCACGACGTGCCTGGTTCTGCGGGCCGATCCGGACGGCACCCTCACCATGGCCAATGCCGGGCATTTGCCGCCCTACTGCAATGGCGAGGAGCTGCCAATCGAAAGTGGATTACCTCTTGGGCTCCAGGCTCAATCCACCTACCCGGAGGCCCAATTCGAATTGAGACCCGGCGCTCAGCTCACATTGCTCAGCGACGGCGTGGTTGAGGCGCGCTCTGCAACCGGAGAGCTATTCGGGTTCGCACGCGCCGAAACATGGAGCTGCAAGAGCGCGGAGCAAATCGTGGAAGCAGCGCGTGCTTTTGGACAGGACGATGACATCACGGTTGTAACCCTTGCTCTGGCCGAAGGGACCACGGTATTGACCTTGCCGGGCGACCTGACGGGCGAGATGCGCGAAGTTCCGGGTAAGTTACCGGCCAACGGGAAATAACGGTCGCCGCGCCTCGTGCATCATTTGGGACACAGCAGGAGCCGCGACCCGCGAGCAGCGACACGGTTACACTGTGAACGCTCATGTTGCGCTTCGTCCAACCTCTGCGGAAAGCCGTGTGGTCGTCCTTTGGCCACAGCGCCTTTTCCGTGGCGAAGGCCGCAGCTTATTCGGCGATATTAAGCATCTTTCCCGCCCTGCTGGTGGTCACTACGCTGTTCGCGACGATGCCCGCCGGCGACGACGTTCGCGGCGTCATCCGCACCGCGCTCAACCAGGTGCTGCCGCAGGACACCATGCAGCTGGTGCAGAGCTATTTCATCTACAATCACGCTCGCTCCATCCGCATCGTTACCGGCTCCACATTCGTGAGCCTTTTTGCGGCCATGGGCGTCCTGCTTTCGCTGATGGAGGGCTTTCGCCGCGCCTATCGCCTGCCGCGGGGCGCCTGGGGCTTCTGGAGAGAACGCGTCGCCGCCTTCTTCCTGGTTCCCGGCACCATGATTCCGATGGCGATCGCTACCCTGTTTCTCGCCTTCGGGCACAGCATCGAGCGCTGGATGATCGATAACTCCGACCATGAGCTGCGTTTCTACGTGATTGTGATGTGGAGGCTGATCCGCTGGGCGGTCGCGCTCTGCGCCAGTGTGCTCGCTGTGGCGCTGATCTATCACTTTGGCGTTCCGCGCCACAAGCGGCCGGTGGGTTCCGGAAAACTGGCGTACGTCCGCGGACGCTGGCGCGAAACCATGCCCGGCGCCCTGATCGCCACGGCCTGCTGGTTTATCGCCACCATCGTCTACGGTTTTTACCTGACGCGCTTTGCCGACTACTCCGTCGTTTACGGATCGCTGGGAGCCGGCATTGCCACGCTGGTTTGGCTCTACATGGTTTCGCTTAGCGTGCTCATCGGCGCTGAGTTCAACGCACAGCTCTTTCCGCTCTCCGGCTTCGGCGTGGGCGACCCCGCGCAAGCCGTTCCTCTGCCGGAAGATCCCATGTTTCTGGAAGCCCCGGAAAAGCGAAGCCGGATGCAGGCCTGATGAAGAAATTGCCGCGGCCACGATAAAATCAAAATGGAACCACACTCAATCGATTAATTGCTTTGGGGGATGGATGAATTTCTCGCTGTCAGGGCCGGGCCTCATGGGGGAGAACCTGCGCCGCGCCAAGATTGTCGCTACGCTCGGACCCGCTTCGTCCAATGAGACGATCTTTCGCGAACTGCTGCGGGCTGGGCTCGACGTGGCCCGCCTCAACTTTTCGCATGGCACACATCCTGAAAAACTCAAGCTGATTGAGATGGTGCGCAAAGTGGGCCGCGAGGAAGGCAAGCACATCTGTATCCTCGGCGATCTGCAGGGTCCGAAGATTCGCACCGGCCGTCTGAAGAACCGCATTCCGGTTCAGTTGAAAGCCGGACAGCAGCTGACCATCACACCGCGCGACATTCTCGGCACCGGTTCACTTATTGCCACCACTTTTCCCACGCTTGCCGAAAATCTTGAGCCAGGCGCGCGCCTTTTGCTGTCCGATGGCCTTATCGAGCTGCGCGTCGTCGATATCCCCGGCGAAGATGTGACCTGCGAAGTGATCAACGGCGGCATGCTCGGCGAGCACAAAGGCATCAACCTGCCCGGAATCGCGGTTCGCGTGCCGTCGCTGACCGAAAAAGACGAAGAAGACCTGGAATTCGGGATGAAGCACGGCGTGGACGCGATTGCCGTCTCGTTTGTGCGCACCGCGGAAGATGTGCGCCACGTGAAATACCGCGTCGCCGCACTGGGCCTTGAAACGTGGATTATTGCCAAGCTGGAAAAGCCGCAGGCTATCGAGAATCTGGAAGCGATTCTGGAGATGGCGGACGGCGTGATGGTGGCCCGTGGCGATCTTGGCGTAGAAATGCCGCCGGAAAAGGTTCCGGCCATTCAGAAGCATGTCATCCGGCGTGCCGCGGAGTATCGCAAGCCTGTGATCACCGCGACGCAGATGCTGGAATCGATGATCGAGAACCCGCGCCCCACCCGCGCTGAGGCTTCGGATGTGGCGAACGCCATCTACGACGGAACGGATGCGGTGATGTTGTCTGCCGAAACTGCGGCGGGCAAGTATCCCGTGGAAGCCGTGAAGATGATGGCCAAGATTGTGACCGAGACCGAAACGCATCGGCGGGATTCGGAGGGGTGGGATACACGGCCGGGCCGCGTCCACCTCTCCATCGCCGAGACCATTTGCGAATCCATGGCTCACGCCTCTGAGGATGTGGACGTGGCGGCCATCGCCGTCTTCACCGAAAGCGGAGCCACCGCCCGCCAGCTTTCGAAATACCGGCCCAAGCCCCCCATCTACGCGCTCTCCAGCATCGACGCCGTCATCAACCGCATGTGCATGCTTTGGGGCGTACATCCGATTAAGTGTCCCAAGCTCAATACCACCGAGCAGATGGTTGACCAGGCCGAAGAAATTCTGGAGAAGGGCGGCTACGTCAGGCCCAAGGAAATTCTTGGCATCGTGGCCGGCACACGGACGCGCACCGGATCCACGAACTTCCTGCGCCTGCACGTTCTTGGCGACTACCTCGCCGAATCCGGCAGCAGCCGGCCCAAAAACGGGAAACCCGCTAAGACTTTGCGCAAGCCCGCTGCCCGCAAGAAGGCGTCGAAGTAAATTTGCTGATGAACGGTTGAGGGGACGGTTGCCGCCGTCCCAGCTTCCCTTCCGCGATGTGACATTTCACGCCGCCGCCGGGCGCGCGCCCTCCTCGGCAACGCAAATCTGCATTTCAATCTCCAAGCAAATCAGGCCTGGCGCGCTTGCGCCGCTGATTTCTGGTACTGGTTTGTGGAATCCTGGGATTTCCGGCAAAAGCGGCAGGCCTCAGGGCTCCGGGACCCGCGGCACCCTTGATTATTCCTGCAAACGGGGCCATGCTGTTGGAATCCGGCTCTACCCCGCCCCAAGGGGGGTTCAATGACCCAGCTCACTCGTTCCGGCCGCTTCTCCATCCTGGCAGCGTTGTGTGCCCCCATCGTTTTGTGCATACCGCCGGCCACCTCCGCTCAGGTGTTCGTGGTCCAGGCGGAGCACGTGGAGATGCACTACACCCAGTTTGATCCCACGAACGTCAAGCTCTCCAGCGAGCCGCTGACCACCATCAGCCGCGAGCAGCTTGTGCGCTTTATGCAGGCGGAGCAGGGGTTCGCCATGCGGCCGCTGCCCGTCGCCAATCTCGATCTCGAAGCGAACGGGCATATGAATCCGGGTGGCGAAAAGTATGTCGACCTGCTGCACGCCAAAGGCATCAGCGTGAAGCCGGGTGAGCGCGTGGTGGTGACCGACATACGGATTCGCGACAACGCCATCGTTCTCGACCTGAACAACGGCCCCGAGCACAAGCACAAATACCTGCGCCATATCTCGATTGGGATGGATCCCAACTCCGACAATCCGATTGTGCAGGACAGCGGTGCGCCACCCTCCGGCTCGCGGATTACCCTCGTGTTTCCGAAGCGCGTTCCCGACCTGACCGGCGAACAACTGGAAGCGCTGCTGCGGCCCATGGTCGACTTCGGCGTGAAATCGCCAGCCGAGGCCTTTGCTGAATCGCTGCCCGACTTCCTCCACAAGGCCATCCTGGAGCATCGGGTGCTCGTCGGCATGGATCGCGATATGGTGATCTACGCCAAGGGCCAGCCTATCCGCAAGGTGCGCGAGCAGGAGAACGGCAAGCCCTTTGAGATTTGGATTTACGGCGAAGCACCCCAGCCTGTCGAGTTTGTGCGGTTTGTCGACAACTACGTGGCACGCGTGGAACTCGCCAAGGTCGGCGAGACGATGACCGTTCGCACCGAAAATGAGATGGGGGACTACTGGGGCAATCAGCCCGTGGTGGCCACTAACCAGCACGAAGTCAAGCTGGGCGATCAGACCGCAGCGGACCGGACCCAGGAAAACGCGCCCAAGGCCCCGCCCACCCTGCGCAAGCCTGGTGAGCAGCTTCCCGCCGACAACGACAAGACCCGCGAGACTATGGCGCCGATGAATTATCCTCCGGGGATGTCGCGGCCCGGCGACCCTGGCTATACGCCCACCGTTTCGGCAAAGCCTGACGCGTCCAAGCCGCCCGCGTCGGGGACTCCACCGGCTTCCGGGTCTGGGTCGAGTTCGGGCTCGACCAATTCAGGCTCGACGAGTTCCGGCGCTGCGCAGCCGCCGATTTCCGGGACGCCAGCAGCGCCGGCACAGCAGCCCGCTTCGTCGACGCCGACCACCACGCCGCCGCAGCAATGGGTCCCGTCGTCCCACTAGACCGCTGGTGAACTAAGATGGCCGGGTGGAGAAACCGGCCGTGCCCTCATTGCGATTCCTGCTGCCCCTGGCGATTCTCGCCGCTGCTGTTCCGTGCGCCCCCGCGCAGAACCAAAAACCTGCGCCCCCGCCTGCGCCGGCCGCAGCAACGGGCGACTGGCAACCGCCTGCAGGTGATCCGACCCTGACGCTGTGGCCAAGCGGCGCGCCGGGACCACAGACGGCAAACGGTCCCGAGCATGACACCACGAGATCAACCGACAACCTAATCGCCGGCCGGCCGCTGATCCGCCTGGGCGAGGTGTCGACTCCCACCCTTACCCTCTACCCAGCGCCTTCCGGTATGAAGCAGAACAGCGGTGCGGCGGTCGTGGTGTTTCCTGGCGGCGGCTACAGCATTCTCGCCATCGATCTTGAAGGATCGGAAGTCTGCAAGTGGCTCAACTCCATCAGCGTGAACTGCATTCTGGTGAAATATCGCGTGCCCAACACCGGGCCGTATCCCAAATCGTCCGCCGCATTGCAGGACGCGCAGCGCGCCATGGGCCTGGTCCGGCAGCACGCGGCGGAATGGCACATCGATCCCCGGCGGATCGGTGTTCTGGGATTCTCCGCGGGAGGTCATCTGGCCGCCGCGCTCAGCACCCACTTCGACCAGCGCCTTTACCCTACCGTCGATGACGCCGACCAGCTCAGCTGCCGTCCCGATTTCGCCATCGTCATTTATCCCGGGTATCTTTCCATCGCTGAAAAGAATTTCGAATTTAATCCGGATATTCCGGTTACGTCGTCGGTTCCACCCACGTTTTTGGTGCAGGCGGAAGACGATCCGGTCCACGTTGAAAACGTCATTTATTATTTCGTCGCGCTGAAGAAAGCGGGCGTACCCACGGAGTTGCACGTGTACACAAAAGGCGGACACGGTTACGGCCTGCGCCCCACGGCCGACCCCATCACGCAGTGGCCGGAACTTGCCCACAAATGGCTCTACAGCATTCACATGCTGTTTCTGGATTAGGCCCTAAACCGCAGCAGCGTGTGCCGCCTCTGTCTCTGGAACGGCCGTGCGATTCACTTCCCAGAGATAAATTTCGTTGCCGTCGGGATCGTGGAGGTTAGCGAAATTTCCCGGCTCGCTGCGCGTCACCGTCCCTTTGATGGCAATGCCCTTGTCGAGCAGGCGTGCGATTGCGACCTCGATAGTCGTGTCGATTTCAAAACCCAGCACCACAGCCCCTTTGGTGCCCGGCAACGGATAAGCCGGAGAGACGGGGTGCAGACCAATGGTCAACGTCTCGCCCGCCTTCAGGGTGGCCCAGTCGTTGCCGAATCGATTGGTCAGCTTCAGCCCCAGCGCCTCCGTGTAGAAGCGGATCGAGGCATCCATATCGCTCACAAATACCGTGGCATTACCTCCGGAAACCATGTCAAAATCCTCCTGAGCTCATATTGATGGAATCGGCGGGTGGCGAGGAGTGCCAGGCCGCTGGTCCAGTTGAATGGTGCTTATTATGGCCCACACGCCGTTCATCGTGCCAGACCTCGCGCTGGACAGAAACGCAGAGCTGCCGTTGCAAAAACAGGTCTATCGCCAGATCACGGCTGCCATCGGGAACGGAAAGTTGCCCAAAGGCGCAAAATTGCCCTCGACGCGTATGCTGGCGAAACTGTTGAAGGTGAGCCGCGGGACGGTGGTCGCAGCGTATGAAGATTTGCTCGCGGATAGCCTTATCGAAGCCCAGCAGCGATCCGGCGTTCGCGTAGCGGCTGGAAAACCAGCGCCCGGGCTCTCGCTCTTCGGGCTCCGTGCGGCCGTCCGCGCCGCGCAATTTCCCAGCCGCGTGCAGCCCTTCGACGACCCCGACGGAAATTCGATGTACATCAATGTTCGCTGAAAGAAGACTGGGTTACGGTCCGCGACGGAGCCTGCGGTTCCGCAGCCATTTCGCACCGCCCAGCGCAAACAGCATTCCACCAAACGGCAGGCACATCATCGCCACCATCAGCGAGAGCCATCCTGCATTGGTGTGCGGACCCTGGCGGCTGATGCCTCCGAAGACGGTCGCCGTGAGCAATGTTGCGACGACTCCGGCCACCAGCGTCCAGATGCCCGTGTACAGTAACGCACGCGTTCCATCGTCGCTCTTCGCAGCCGGACCTGGTCGTTGCATCGTCACGTTGTTCATTGGAAGCTTATTGATCAATTCGACGAATCGGAGCGGATCGAAGAACATCCCTCAGGGGCTAAAGCCCGGTTGATTTTGCGGCCTTTACGGCACGACTGAAGTCGTGCCCCTTCAAAGCAATTCGTTCTTCCGCAAGCTGTGAAGTCCTGTCCTGAAACAACTCCAAAAAGCAATTCGTTAACGAACATGTACGGCACCACGCTAGCGCAGCGCCGCGACCAGCATCACCCGGACTACCACGCCGGTCACCGAAACATACAGCCACAGCGGAAAGGTGAAGCGCGCGAGTTTGCGGTGCATGGGAATGCGACCGGAAAGCGACAGGAAGAAGGTGATCAGCACAACGGGCAGGGCCAAAGTTGCCAAAATGATGTGGCTAATCAGGATGGGGAGATACGCGTAGTAGTAAACCGCGCTATGCACCGGATACAGCGTGTCGCCGTGCAGGGCGTGGTTCGCGATGTAGGACACCAGAAACAGCGAGCTAAAGGCGAATGCCGTGAACATGGCTGCGCGGTGCGCTGCGATGCGATGGTTGCGGATGAAGTAGTATCCGATGAGCAGCGCGATGGCTGCCAGCCCGTTCAGCAGCGCGTTCAGATTCGGCAAAAACGCATAGTGCAGCGAAGCGGCGTCCGATGCCGGGTGCACATAGATCAGCCAAAACAGAAACAGAGTCGCGACCAGGCTTACCAAAAGAATGATCGTCACCGGTGCGGATACGGATTGTTTCGGTTTGGGGCTGGTCGCAATCGTGTTCATATATTTCGTTCCCTTGAAGTCATTTGATCAACCCTGCGGTGAATGCGAAGAACATCCCTCAGGGGCCAAAGCCCAACGTATATGCAGATACTTACAGCACGACTGAAGTCGTGCCCTGATACAAGATGTGGCCTTTCCCGCATGCAGTAAAGCTGTGCCCTTTCAAGACCGAGTTATGCAGTGGCTTCCTGTCTCGAGACCCTGACCTCTCGTCCCTGGCCGTTGGCTTAGCGTGCATTCAGCATCAGCACGGTTAGCAGGAGCGGCAAATAAATCACGCTCACCTTCAGCAGATCGCGCGCGTACATCCTGGATTCCGTCTCGCTGCGCGCCTTCACGATTCGCGCAAAGCGAATGGTATAGCCGAGGTACGCCGTGCCCAGCAACAGAGCGGCGACCGCATAAATCTTTCCATCCATGTGCAGCCAAAAGGGCAGCAGGCTGGCCGGAATCATCAGCACCGCGTAGGTGAGCGCTTCGAGCGCCGTCGACCATCCATCCGGCTGCACGACCGGCAGCATGCGGATTCCGGCGCGGCCGTAATCTTCACGGTAGAGCCACGCGATCGACATGAAATGCGGGAATTGCCAGACGAAGAGAATCGCAAACAGCGCCACGCCCTGCCACTCGATCACGCCCCGCGCCGCGGTCCATCCCAGCAGGGGCGGCAACGCGCCGGGAAACGCTCCGACGAACGTCGCGATCGGCGTGACGCGCTTGAGCGGCGTGTAGACGGACACGTAGAGAAACGCGGTGAGCAGCGTCAGCCCGCCGGTAATGACATTCGTCTCGCGTGTCAGCCAAATCGTCCCGGCAATGATCAGGAAAAGCCCGACCGCAATGCCATGCGCCAACCCAATGCGTCCGGTCGCCATGGGCCGGTTCGCGGTGCGCAGCATTTTCGCATCCAGCTTGCGCTCGATGCACTGGTTCAGCGCCGACGATCCTGCGGAAACCGCGGCAATCCCCAGCAGCGTCTCGAGCAGACCTGGCTGGATGCTGCTGATGCCGGAACGCATGGACCCCAGATAGAACCCGGCCCAGCCGGTCAGCGTCACCATGAGCGTGACGCGCAACTTGAAGAGCTCGCGATAATCGACCAGCAGCGATGCGGTCTCGCCTGCCTCCGGCACATGGAGGTGGGCGTGCGGGACGGGCGTCTCAAGACTGGGAGCAGCGGAGTTTACCGGCATAGGTCTCCGGAGCAGGCCGTGCGATGAATGGAATGGGGTACCATGCGGTGCGAAACAGGCGGGGAACAACCCACTTCCTATGATAAATGCCGAGGGCCCGGTGTGACGATCCAGCCGCGCGGCGGTACAGGAATCTCACGTTTTGATCGAGTTGCCTTATTCGCCCAGGGTCAGCGTGGTTGTTGTGACCGGGTGCGGCGATTCGATGATCGCTTCATCGTGCACCGCGTATTCCTTGAGCATCACCGACACCAGCACCGCTGTCGGCACCGCGACCATGGCCCCCACCACGCCTGCCAGCGACGAGCCAATGAGCAGCGCGATCAGGATGGTCAGCCCTGCCAGATCCACGTGGGTCTTCATGATTTTCGGCGTCAGAAAGGTGTTTTCCACCTGCAGGTAGACGAGAAAGAAGACCGATACGCCAACGACGCGCGTCCACGAATCCAGAGCCGCCACCAGGACCACCAGCGCCATCGAGATCAACGCGCCCGCCACGGGAATGATGTTAAACAACCCCATGATCACGCCGAGCGCGTAGGCGTAGCGGATATGGAGCAGCGCAAACACAATCGTGCTGCACACGCCAAGAATCAGCATCAGCGTGCCCTGGCCCAGCAGCCATTTGCCCATGCGCACCGAGGCCCGCGCCAGTGTCTGATCGAGGCGCAGCCGCCGCTCCACTGGAAACAGCGACAGGAACCACGCGTAGGCGTCATCGCCCTCGATGATGAAGTACACGCACAACACAAGACCGGCGACGACGCGCCCCGCAGTTTCTGCCCAGTCGCTTGCGAACTGTACGGCATAGGTGGCCGAATGTCCCGCGTAATCCTGAATTTTCTCCTGCAGGGCTTCCATATCCAGATCGCGCAGCACGGGAACCTGCTGCATT
>Ga0210391_10002308_pt1 | contig 16613 bp, 12 predicted proteins | sample IncBWC12OmetaG_FD_160573 | JGI IMG/M metagenome (GOLD analysis project Ga0210391, IMG submission 160573) | Forest soil microbial communities from Barre Woods Harvard Forest LTER site, Petersham, Massachusetts, United States - Inc-BW-C-12-O ... | reverse complement strand
CCATCCAGGTCGCGCTCGCAAACGTCCATGTCGGCGCCTTCGGCACGCCGCGCGAATACCTCGATCAGTTCCTGGAAAGCGCCAAAGCCGTCGGCGAAAAAATGTGGCCCATGCCCATGGACGACGAATACGAGGAAATGATCAAAAGCAATATCGCCGACATCCGCAACACCGGTTCCGGTAAAGGCGGCGGCGCCATCACCGGCGCCTGGTTCATAAAAGAATTCGCGGAAGATACCCCCTGGATCCACCTCGACATCGCGGCAACGTGCTGGGTAGATGACGGCAAGCCCTGGCTAGCCAAAGGCCCCACAGGCGTAGCCATCCGCTCCATCGTGGACTTCGCGATGAAGCTTTAGTCGCTCATTGATTTCGCGGCGAAACTGTAAATTTCGCCTCCCGCTCTCTCCTCGGGCGTCGTCCTCCGGAACCCGCGAATGCGGGCGAAGGACCTCGCTTCGCTTTCCCGCGCCGATAACGAAATCGCAGCCGCCCGCTGCTTGGGCGTTGCCGTTGGAATTGCCTTTGTAGCCGCCGCCTGCTTTTTAAGCGGGCGTATTTAACTTTTTCTTTGGTGTTCTGGGCGACTTCCGCGGTAGCAGTCTGATGTTGTAGTTCGCTCTTAACTGTTAACTTTCGACTGTCAACTACATGCTTACATCTTCTCTGGAGCCGTAATCCCTAGCAACCCGAGCGTCGTCACCAACTGTTCGCGCACGAGGGCAGTCACGCAAAGCAGAACGGCGCGCTTTTCCCCATCCGACTCCCGATTAATATTGTGCTTGTGATAAAACCCATTGAAACTCTGGGCCAATTCAAACGCAAACCGCGCCACGGCAGCAGGCTCCTGCGCCGCAAGTGCAAGCTCCAGCCGCGCGTCGAGCGACCCAGCCAACAAAACCAGATCCCATATATCTTCATATTCCGGCGAAACCAAAAACCGTGACGCGTCCAACTCGCCACTCCCAAGCCGCGCAATGTTCGCCGCATCCTCCACAGCCAAACGAGGATCCAGCTCGGCCCCCTTGCGCAAAATCCCATTCACACGCACCACTGCATACTGCACATAAGGCCCTGTCTCCCCCTCAAAACTCAATGCATCCTTGAAATCAAACGCAATCACAGTCGACCGCGTAAACCGAAGCAAGAAATAGCGCAGCGCCCCAATCGCCACCGCATGAGCAGTCGCTGCCCGCTCGTCCTCAGGACTGTCCGGATGCCGCGAATCCACTTCCTCGCGCGCGCTAGCCTCCAACCGGTCCAGCAAGTCGTCAGCCTTCACGCCCTGCCCCTTCCGCCCGCTCACTTCAATGTAGGGCCGCTTTGCATCCTCCGGCGGAATTTCGTAGCCCATCTCCCGCGCGCAACGCGGCGTCAACGCCACCACGTTATAAGCGAAATGCTTCAAATGATCCGCCTCCGCCGTGTAACCAAGCGCCCGCAAGCCCGCCACCACCACCTGCTGCGGGTAAGACTGTCGCGAATCGATAACGTTAAATACTTCGTGCGCGTGACCAAACGCCGGCGCGCCCGGATCATCCCGCTCGCTAGCCGTAATCCAAGCCTGATGCCCATCCGGATGTTTATAAAAATGGTGGTAATGAAAATCCCGCGCCAGCAGCCCAAACTTCCAAAGATGCAGCGCGATATCCTTCCCGACGTAAGTCACGGTCCCAGTCGAGCGCACAATAATCTTCGCTTCAGCCTCTTCGGGCGGTTCCTCAGCCTCTTCTGCAAACGTGGACGCGTCCGAAGCGCCTTCCGTAGCAACCTTCGCCGCAGCTTCCTTGTCAGAAGGCAGCTGCATCACCCAGCACCCCGCATTTTTCCCCGAAGCAGCCAGCTGCACCGCCCCACTGCGCTGCAACATCTCAAACGCCGCATCCCAGAATTTCAAATGCAGGATGTCGCTCTCCTGCGTCAGCAAATCGTAGTCAATTCCCAGCCGGTCCAGCGTCCGCAGATGGCAGTAGTTGATCGCAGTAGCAACAATCTCCCCCATCTTCGCCGCGTCGCCCTCGCCCTCTTCGATCTCCTTCAAAATGTGATTGCGCAATTCCAAACGTGCCTTGTCCTCCGCCAGGAACAAAGTCACCCGCGTGTACAAATCCCAGCACAAATAATCGAATTTCGGCGCCTCCGTCAGCGCCTGAACTTCGGCCAAGGATTTTTTCTCCAAGTGCAGAAATCCCAGCACCACATCCGCTACCTGCACTCCGGTATTGTCGATATAGTTCTGCACCTCCACGCGCCGCCCCGAATGCCGCAACAAACGCGCAAATGTGTCGCCCAGCACCGCATTGCGCAAGTGTCCAATGTGCGCGGCCTTGTTCGGATTGATGCTGGTGTGCTCGACCACAGTCTTCGTCGCCCCAGCTTCGGCGGTCAACGCCTGCCGTCCCGCTTGCTCCGCCGCAGCACGAAAAAATGCCGCCCGGCCGAAAAACGCGTTCAAATATCCGCCCCCCGCCACTTCCACCCGCGCGATTCCCGCAATCGGCTTCAGCGAATTCGCAATTTCCTGCGCCAGAGCCCGCGGCGGTTTCTTCAGCCGCTTGGCCAGCTCGAAACAAACCGGCGAAGCAGCCTCCCCCATCGAAAGCTTCGGCGGACGCTCGGTAACAATCGGCACATCCGTCTTGTAGCGTTCATGAATATGATGCCGCAGCGCCTTGCGAAACCGCTCTTCAACGGCTCTATACACGTGGCTCCCTATGCAAAGTGAATCCGGCGATTATAGGTAAACCCGCAGAAACCGTCAAAGCCGCCGACAGCGGCACATTTGACAGCGCTGGAAGGCCAGACTAGTATCGTTTTTTCGCGTTGCGACCCGATTCGCGTAGCACCATCCGATGAAAAGCATAAGGCAAGCATATTTCGACTGTTTTTCCGGCATCAGCGGCGACATGGTCCTGGGCGCCTTGGTGGACGCCGGCGCAGACCTGCGCGCCATCGAAGCCGACCTACGCAAGCTAAGCCTCCCTGGCTGGTCCATCTCCGCCACCAAAGTAAAACGCGGCGAAATTTTCGCAACGCAGGTAAAAGTAGAAACCGGCGAAGGCCATCACCACCGTGGCCTCTCAATCATCCTGCAAAAAATAGAGAACGCCAAACTCGCCCCCCGCGCGGCAGAACGCGCCCGCAAGATTTTCAGCCGCCTCGCCGAAGCCGAAGCAAAAGTCCACCAGCAACCCATCGAGCAAGTCCATTTCCACGAAGTCGGCGCAGTAGATTCCATCGTGGACATCGTAGGCGCCGCCATCGGCTTCGAACTGCTAGGAATAGACGAATTCGCGTGCTCCGCATTGGACGTGGGCGCAGGCCAGGTACAAACCGCGCACGGCTTGCTGCCGGTCCCCGCGCCCGCGACCGCCGAGCTGCTCAAAGGCGCGCCCATGTTCACCAGCGGCATCGCCAAAGAATTGGTGACGCCCACAGGCGCGGCAATCGCCACCACGCTCGCCACACGCTACGCCGAAATCCCGCAAATGACCTTGAAAGCCATCGGATACGGCGCCGGCAGCGCCGACCTGAAAGAAAAGGCCAACGTCCTGCGCCTCCTGATCGGCGAATCTGCAGTCACCGAGCCAGCAGAACATTGGGAGCCGACCGTGACCGTAATCGAGACCAACATCGACGACATGAGCCCGCAAATCTACGGCCATTTCGTCGAACGCGCTTTCGAATCCGGCGCCCTCGACGTATTTTCGTCTTCCGTGCAAATGAAAAAGAACAGGCCTGGCCAGCTGATCACCATACTAAGCGAGCCGCACACCGTCGGCCGCCTAATCGACCTCATATTCCGCGAGACCACCACCATCGGAGTGCGCACCCATGAGGTCCGCCGCAAAACTCTAGCTCGAGAATCAGTCACCCTGGAAACACCCTTCGGCGAAGTCCGCATGAAAATTTCGCGCATGCACGGCTCGGTACTGAACGCCACGCCCGAATACGAAGACTGTCGCCGCATCGCCACGCAAAAAAACATCCCGCTGAAGGATGTACTGGCGGCCGCGACCTTCCAATTTCAGAAATGGGTCGAAGCGCAAGCGCAGACCGCGACCTCGGACGGGAAACCCGCATAGTTCATGGATAATCCCAAGAAAAAGTATTACCTCACCACACCAATCTATTACGCGAACTCCCGCCCGCACGTTGGCTCGGCCTACACCACCATCGTCTGCGACGTAATCGCGCGCTACAAACGCATGTGCGGTTTCGACGTCGCCTATCTCACTGGCACAGACGAGCACGGCGTCAACATCGAACGTGCCGCCGAAAAACTCGGCATCTCGCCCGCTGACCTGGTAGACCGCAACCAACAAATTTTCCGAGATCTCTGGAAGCTCCTCGGCATCAGCTACACCGATTTTGTCCGCACCACCGAGCCGCGCCACGCCGTGGCTGTGCAAAATCTCGTCCGCCGCACGCAGCGCGTCTCGCCCGACGCTATCTTCAAGCGCAAATACGAAGGCCGGTACTGCATTTACGACAACCTCTATGTGAGCGACACGCCGGAGCCAGGCGACTGCCAGATCTGCGGCCGCCCCGCCGAGCTGATCTCCGAAGAAAATTATTTTTTCCGCCTCTCTGCGTACCAGGAAAAACTTCTGCAGCTCTACAAAGACCAGCCGGATTTCGTGCAGCCGGATTTCCGCCTGAACGAAGTAAGAAGTTTCGTCGAAAGCGGCCTGAAAGATCTTTCCATCAGCCGCAAGACAATCAAGTGGGGCATCCCCTGGCCCGGCGATCCCGAACATGTCTTTTACGTTTGGTACGACGCGCTCACCAGCTATATGAGCGGAATCGGCTTCGTGGACGGCGAAACCGCGAGCAAAAAAGACGGCGAGCGCTTCAAAAAATTCTGGCCCGCCGACATTCACATGATCGGCAAAGAAATCATCCGTTTCCACGCCGTCTACTGGCCCGCGTTCCTGATGGCCGCGTTCCCCGACAAGCCCATGTCCGCATACATGCCCGGCAGAATCCAAGCCCACGGCTGGCTCCTCTTCGAACAAGAAAAAATGAGCAAGTCCAAAGGCAATGTAGCCTACGCCGAGCCGATCGTGAAAGCGCTCGGCAACGACGCTCTGCGCTATTATCTGCTCCGCGAGGTAGTCTTCGGCCAAGACGGAAATTTCAGCAAAGACGCCCTGATCACCCGCTACAACGCCGACCTGGCAAACGGCCTTGGCAATCTCAGCAGTCGCACGCTAACGATGATCGAAAATTATTGCGGCGGTGTAGTTCCAGCCCCAACTGCTGCGCCGTCGAATCTGCATGAAATTGCTTCCACGACTTTTCACACAAAGATCCGCAACTCCTATGACAAATTTGAATTCTCGGATGCGTTAACGCTCCTCTGGGGTTCGGTGGCAATCGCCGACAAATATCTCGCCGCAGAGAAGCCTTGGGCGCTCGCAAAGGATCCCGCGCAAAAGGCACGGTTGGAACAAGTACTCTACGTCGCCGCCGAATCGCTCAGGATTGTCTCAGTCCTGGCGCACCCGGTGATTCCCGATGCGACGCAAAAGATTTGGGAGCAGCTTGGCCAAGCAGGAAAAATCGAAGACGCAAGCATCAACGATTTGCAATGGGGTGAACTAAAGTCCGGAACGCGGATCGGAAAACCCGAGGGCGCTTTTCCCCGCGCAGATAAAAACGAAATCTTGGAGAGGATCGAAACCATGGAAAACGAAATACGCAACCCAGGAAGTGCGCAGCCTGCAGCTGCGAATGCCGACGCAGCCGCGCCCGCAACTGCAACGGCGGCCGGAGCAGCAGCGTCCCCCGCCGCAGCCGCGAAAATCGCCATCGAAGATTTCGCCAAAGTGGAGCTGCGTGCAGGCGTAGTGAAATCCGCCGAACGCATTCAAGGCGCCGACAAGCTCCTCAAGCTCCTAGTGGACATCGGCGACGAAGTCCGCCAAGTCCTGGCAGGCATCGCGCTTTCCTACACGCCAGAAGATTTGGTTGGCCGCAAGGTAGTAATCGTCGCAAATCTAGCGCCCAGAAAAATGCGCGGCCTCGAATCAAACGGCATGTTGCTCGCTGCGTCTGTAGGCCCGGACGGCAAGCCGGTCCTTTGTACGTTTGCAGAAGACGTCCCCGCAGGCGCAAAAGTAAAGTAAGGGAAGAAGTTAAGAGTGAGCAGTCAAGAGCTGAAAGCAAAAATGGAGCCGCCCCGAATTTGGAAATTATTGACTCACACGCGCACCTGGAATCCGAAGAATTCGATGCCGATCGCGCCGCAATGCTTGAGCGCGCGAAAGCCGCAGGCGTGCAAGCCGTCCTTGCCATCGGCAGCGGCGGCTCTGGTCCAGACCGCCTCGACGCCGCAATCGAAGTAGCGAAAGATTACAGCTGGATTTACGCCACCATCGGCATCCATCCGCAACACGCAGCCGAAGCCCAAGAACAAAACTACGCACAACTCGACGAGCTGGTGAAAAATCCCAAAGTAATAGCCTGGGGCGAAATGGGCCTCGACTATCACTACGAAGAACCACCGCCCGAAATCCAGCAACCAGTTTTCCGCCGCCAGCTCCAACTAGCCCGCAGCGCAAAGTTGCCGATCGTAATCCACTGCCGCGACGCCTGGGACGATTGCCTCGCCATTCTCGAAAAAGACTGGAAGCCCACAGGCCTGGGCGGAATTTTTCACTGTTTCACCGGCACTCTGCGCGAAGCCCAACGCGGCCTCGAGATGGGCTTCCTGGTTTCCTTCGCCGCGAACATCACCTACCCGAAGTCGCAGCCGATCCGCGAGGTAGCCCGCGACCTCTCGCTCGACCAAATCCTCACCGAAACTGATTCGCCTTTTCTATCGCCTCAAGGCCGCCGCGGAAAACGAAATGAGCCCGCTCAGGTAGTCGAGGTAGCGCAGATGCTTGCGAATGTGAGAAACTTGGGCCGCGAAGAAGTTGCCGCCGCGACCGCGGCGAATTTCAGACGGTTTTTCCGGCTAGGCGGCCTGGAAATTCCAGCCCGGCCAAGGTGAACCCCAGGATGGCTTTCGCTGTCCAAATCGCAAAAGGCATTTTCGATCTCGTCCGCGAGGATTTAGCGCTCGTCGAACAGGAAATTGCGGCGCAAAATGGCGCGGCCATCGAGCCCGTCTGCGAAATTTCCAGTTACCTCCGCGAAGGCGGCGGAAAGCGCCTGCGTCCCGCGCTGCTGCTGCTCGCCGCTGGCGCTTGCGGATATCGCGGCGAAAGCGCCATCCGCCTGGGCGCCGTAGTCGAAATGATTCATAGCGCTACTTTAATTCACGACGACGTGATTGACGGCGCGAACACCCGCCGCGGGCGTCCCAGCGCCAATGCCCGCTGGGGAAATCACATGAGCGTCCTCGCCGGTGACTGGCTCTACATGCAGTCCTTCGAGATGGCCCTGCGCGAACGCAATTTCGCGGTCCTCGATATTCTAATTGACCTCACGCAGAACATGGTCGAAGGCGAACTCCTGCAACTCACCCGCCTGGGTCAAATCGATTTGAACGAAGCCGAAGCCACCGAACTCGCCTATCGCAAGACCGCTTGCCTCTTCAGCGGTTGCGCGCGCCTCGGCGCCGTCCTCGGCAAGCAATCTAAAGAGATCGAAGCCGGGCTCGCGGATTACGGACGTAATGCGGGCCTGGCGTTTCAACTGGTGGACGATTTGCTGGATTTCACCGCGTCGCCGGAAAAACTCGGCAAGCCGGTGCTAAGCGATCTGAAAGAAGGCAAAGTCACACTGCCGCTGATTTTCGCGTTGCAAGCGCAAACGACCCCAACGCACGCCGCACCGCACGCAGCGGATGCCGAGGGCAACGGCCACGCGCACACATCCAGCGACGGCCGCCGCCTGGTGGAAAAAGTTCTTGAGGAGCGCGATTTCCGCAGCGTCCGCGCCGAAGAAATCGCGAAGCTAGTCCGCGAAACCGGAGCCCTGGACCGCGCCACGAAAATGGCGAAAGAATACGTCCGCCGCGCCAAAGCCAGCCTGGAGGTTCTGCCGGACACCGAATACCGCCGCGCCCTGCTGGCTGTTCCCGACTTTATCCTCGAACGCGAAAACTAAATCCACAGCTCAATTGCTCTTCGCAGCAGCAGAGGCACCCGCTGCCGGCGGTTTGCCAAACCGTACTTCGTGTGCGATCAAATCACTCCCAACCGGCTTGGCATGAATCACCACGCGATCGCCCACTTTTAAATCCTTAATACTCGCGCTTGCGCCGCTCTTCACGAACGACGTGTCCGGCGCGATCTTCACCACCTGCGCTGAACCGTCCTGCGCCTGCACCGTGATTTCGCTATCCGTAATTTTCGTAACCGTCCCCAGCACGTGCTTATCCGTGCCGTGCCCGAGCGTCACCAAAGAAAACGCCAAAAGCATCAGTAAGCCGGAAGTAATTTTGCGCATCCTAATTTCTCCTCTCGTGTGGATTCGACCGCCCCCGCGTATCAGACGGCTCATTCAAGAATTCGTTTTCCAGCTCTTCTTCCTTTAGATCCGCCGGACTGCGCGGATTGTGCTGCTTCATGTCCTGCAGATCCTGTTCGGTCAACTTTGGCAGATGGCGTATGAACAAAACCAGATGCCACGTGTCGTGATCGTTCGCGCCGCCCGCACCCCACGCAGGCATCCCAGTGAAGCGCACGCCATTTTCAATTATGTAATAGATCTCGCCATCCGAAAGATTTTGCGTTTGCGCCGAACGCATGTCCGGCACCCGCGGATAGAGTTTCTGTCCCATTTCGGTCATGCCGCTGCCATCGTTCCCATGGCAGCTGGCGCAATGATCCGCGAAATGCCGCCGCGCCTCCTCCAGCAATTCCGGCGTCGCCTGCATCGGATTAGCCACAGAGCGCGCCCCGCGCGGAATTGCCAGCCGCTGCAAAGTGATCGCCAGCCGCGTTTCCATCGCGCCGGGCGTGTCGCGAGCGTTCAGCCCCGTTGCGCACAGCCAAAAAAGTCCCGCGATCACTACAATCACTGGAACAGCCACCAGTAACAGTATTCGTTTGCAAAACGCTTTCACAATTTACCCCGTGCCGTCCAGCGGCGCAGCCCGCTTCCGATGATAACCAAGTTGTTGATATTTTTCCTCAGTAGTGGAACCGGTACTTGAACTCGACGTAGATTTCCCGCGGATCGTTGTAGTGAAAACCGCCGAACGTCAGGCTGTTATCCAGCAGCACACGCCGGTTCGCCACGTTCAGCGCCGTCAATCCCACGGTATATTTTTCGCCGAATGATTTCCCCAGCGAAATATCAAATGTGGTGTGTTGCGGCAGATAGTTCCCGGGAAATTGCGCGTCCGGCGTCCCATTCGTGAACCCCGATCCGTAGTACACGTTGGTCGAAGCGAACGATTGCCACGGCAACGTCACATTAAATCCCACGTTCAAAGTGTTCCGCTGGTCGTGGTCCACTGGTGAATAGCCAGGCGGGACGAAGAGCGGGCATGTTGTCGGATCCGAGAGGGGAGGGCAGATTAGGCCCCCGGTAATCGGCCCGCTCGCTTGCGCAATCTGATTTGAATAGGCCAGGTGAAATTGGCCGCGGTTCCAGATGCGCGGTGACCTCAACGTGAGTTCCCATGCCTGAATCAAAGCCTTATCCCACGTAATCGGCCAGAAAATGTTGGATTCACCGATATTGTTGTGATCCAGCCAATTCCGCGCATAGGTTTGAAACGTGTCGGCGTCGAGAGACCACCCGCGATACGGAATCGTGACGCCCAGTTGATACTCGCGGTCGCGCTCGCCGAACAGCGGTCCGAACGTGACTCCAGAGTTCTGGGCCAGGCCGAGCAGAGGTCCGGTCGCAGTGAGCAAAGGCGGAGCTTGGTAGAAGTCGCCCCAGAACCCGCGAAAGACCCAGTTCAGCTTCGGCACCTGGATAGCGACGCCAAATCGCGGATAGACATGGTCCTCAGTGATGTCCCCCGTGAAGTGTGATTGCCGGAAGCCGGCGAGCAACGTGAGCCACGACGTCACCTTGAACTTATCGTCCACATAAAATTCCTCCAGTCCTCCGGTGATCGCGCCTGTCGAAGCCGCAGTGTTGCTGCACGAAGGGGCGACGCAAGGGTTGAAGACGTTATTGAAGAATTCGCTCTGGTGCTGCGCGAACCCATACATTCCTACTTGAATGTCATTTTTCCAAACGTGTGCGTTGACCGAAGCTTGCAAGCCTCCATAGTTGGACGTCTGGGTGACATCGGAGATCACCGGAGTATCGTTAGGCGACGCATCATAGCTGGCTTTGTTGTAATGATAAAACGGTGAAACGGTCGTCAGCAGGTTTGGATTAAACGTGTGCACCCACGAAACGGTGACATAACCGTCGGGTTCACGTTCACTATCGCGCAGCCCGTGGCTGTCAAAATTCGGATTTCCTGCCGAGTTGGGATCGTAGGGGATCTGGTAAAAATCCTGGCGCAGGGAAGCCACCAGGCGGAATTGGTTTTTGGAGTCGGGATTGAATATCAGCGACGTGAATCCCCCATAGCCGTTCTCGGCGTCGTGAAACACTTGTCCAATCGGCGCCTGCAGGCCGTAGTTGCTGCGATTCGCGTTTAAGCTGACGTAGTACGCGAAGCGCTGCGTGTGTCCTCCGAAATTCAATTGGTCGTTGGTCTGAAACCAATTCCCAAAAGTCGTGACCAGTTCTCCCTCGTTGTCCCGCTCGAAACCGGTGCGCGGCACGATATTGAAGATTCCATAGGTGCGGTCGCCGTAAGAGGAGTCGTAGCTGCCTCGTTGCACCTCCAGATAATCAATGTCCTTGGGATCAATCTGCGGCCCAAGATTGGTGGCGATGTTCGTGTTAGGTATGGGCACGCCGTCAATCAGCCATGCCACCTGGTGGCCGCCGCGCATATGCAACATGTCGTGGGTCACGTACGAGCCCGGCACGTAGTCGGTAATCATCTGCAATCCGTTGGTGCGGTCCGCTCCCGGAGTTTGCGCGATGTCCAGGCGATCCACCAGCGTCGTGGGCGTCACCGAATCCACGTTGGATACCTCTGCCTCGCCGACTACCACCGCCGTTTGATTCAGCGCCGCGATAGCCAATTGAAAGTGCAGAACGGGCGACGAGCTCGAAGCAACCGTAACGGTTTGCTCCGCAATCTGGAATTTAGCCTGCGTGACGGCTATTTTGTAGTCGCCCACTGGCACGCTCGTGAACGAAAATTCCCCGTTATCGTCCGTTTGCGTCGTTTGCGACCAATCCGAAGTGATCGCCTGCAACTTTACCGCTGCACCGGGTACCGGCCGGTGCTGGGGGTCGTGCACGATTCCTTGTATTTTTCCGAAAATGGTGGCCTGCAGCGTGCCACAAAACAGAAACACAGCGAGACACAAGCAGAAAATCAATCTACGCACAAAGCCTCCGTCCTCAATTTTTATTTTTTCAGTTTTTGCGGACGAAGCTAACTGCGCGGCGGTTGAAACGGACCAGCGAGGAAACCAGCGGACAAATGGAAAGCAGGGAATTGCGAACCAACGGGACGCGAAACTCTCGGCTGATTAATTGCGGTGACTATGGAAGCCTGAGCCGGGGGAAACGGCACAATCAAACCGTAATCCATGCGCGGCTGTCCGGATCTCATGCTGCAATCCATCGCGTCACCGACTGTGCGATGATGGCAGGCCATTTCTTCCTGATGCGATGCGGGCGCGCTATTCTTCACAGGGGAATGATGATGACCGCCATGCGGCAGACAGCACATCCCGTTGCAATCCGGCATGCCCGGATCCACAGCGCGCGCCAGCAAAGCCAGTGGCGTGGCCATCAGCGCGACAATCACGAGAATTGCTTGTACCCGGCGCATCGTCAAAAATTCTACCACAGCCCATCCCGCCTCGCATCTACGAGCCTAGCTCGCGCCGCACAATTTCCACACGGCCGATTTGCGCGCCCAGAAACATCGCGGTACGCTGGCTGGATCGTGCTGCCCTTCAAATTAGTCTACGACCATCGTTACGACTTGAACCTCGGCGACCACGTCTTCCCGTCGCAAAAATATCGCTTGGTTTACGAAGCACTCTTGCAAAGGGGAATCGCGGACAGCAGCGATTTCCTCTCACCCTTGCCCGCTTCAGACGAAGACGTTCTCCGCGTCCACACATCCGCCTACGTCCGCAAACTAAAAACGGCCTCGCTCTCCCGCGTCGAACTGCAGCAACTCGAAATCCCTTACTCCCAGGAACTGATCGAAGCCTGCTGGCTGGCAGCCGGCGGCTCAATTCTCGCCGGGCGACGCGCACTCAAAGATGGGTGGTCGGCAAACATCGGCGGTGGTTTCCACCACGCCTGTCCCGATCACGGCGAAGGTTTCTGCGTGCTTCACGACGTAGCCATCGCCATTCGCTGTCTGCAATCCGGCGGAGCCATCGAACGAGCCATGGTCATAGACACCGACGTCCACCACGGCAATGGCACGGCCACAATCTTTGCCGAAGACGAGAACGTGTTCACGCTCTCCATTCACCAGCTGCACAACTATCCGTTCGTTAAGCCTCCATCCACAATGGATATCAACCTACCCGACGGCGTAGAAGACCAAGACTATCTGGCGATTCTGGAAGAGTATTTACACAAAGCGTTCCTCGCTTTTGCCCCGCAAATTATTTTCTACGTTGCCGGAGCCGACCCCTATCGCGACGACCAGCTAGGCGGCCTGGCACTGACCATGGAAGGGCTAGCGCGCCGCGACGCTCTGGTGATTGAGTGCGCCCGCAAGAATAAATGTCCCCTCGTGATTACGCTCGCAGGCGGCTACGCCCGCCGCGTACAAGACACCGTAGCAATTCACGTAGGCACAATTCTGGCAGCCCGCAACGCAGCAGGAAAAAAGCCGCAGGAAGTTAGTTCGACGGAAGCGCGGAACCGACTGCTGCCTGAATCGCATTCGTAAGGTTCTCCGCAAATCCCTCCGGCGGATAGCCGTTGATGCGATAAGTGATTTTTCCGGAGCGATCCAGGATCAACACAGTAGGCAACGACTGCACTTTCACAAAATCATCCAACCCATCGGCATAAACCACCGGCACATCCCACTTTTCGTGGCTCAGAAAAGGCGCCACCAGCGATTCGTCCTCGTCCGTATTCACCGCGTAAAAAGCAATATCCGCATTTCCCGCGTAATTCTTAGCCACCTGCACAAACCGCGGCTCAAGTTCCCTGCAAGGCCCACACCACGTCGCCCAAAAACTCAGCACCAGAACTTTTCCGCGCAAAGGCGCCAGCGGAACACCCGACCCATCCATCTTGCGCAGCACAAACGCATAAGCGTCCTTGGCATTCTTATTTCCCGCCGCTGGATTCGACGCAGACGCAGATCCAGCCGTAGCGGTAGCCGCGCCAAGCAAGTCGTACTGCGCCAGCACAGCTTCGCCCAACCCCTGCTCGCTCCCGTGCGATTGTCGCCACACATTCCCCAACCTCTGGCGCACTGCCCGCCGGTTCACTTTTCCCACCGGCCCCTCTTCCGGCAGCACAAACGCCAGCAAATATTCCTGTACGGCAGTCGCGTAGTCCCGCCGCATTTCCGCAATCTCGCCAAGCTGTTCCGCCGCCACGGCATTCGGCCGCACGGAGTAGCTCATCCGCAAATCATTCTCCGCAGCCGCGTCATCGTGCTGCGATTTTTCAATTTGCCCGCGCAGATTATAAAGTGCTGCCCGCAGCTCGTCGTGATGTTCCTGCCACTCCGCCAGTGAAACCCGCGCAGGTTTTTCCGCCGCAGGGGTTTTGTCAATGCGATCCAGCACGCGGCTCACATAACCAGCCGCGCGGGTCAGACTCGCTTCGTCGCCGGCCTTCTGCAGCAACCCCACCGCCAGCATCATGATTTCAGAATCATCCGGCCGCAGCGCAATGAGCTCTTCGGAATATTTCAGCGCGCAAGCATCGTCCTGGACTTGCTCGCAGGATTCCACCAACGCACGAATCACAGCCGCTTGGCGCGGCGCGTCCGGAAATCGCTGCAGGTACCGCTCCAGATTGCGCACCAGCGCTCCGCGATCGTTGCCCGCATCCGCAATCGTCTTTTGCAATTCCGTTTCGGGGTCCGCGTCTTTTTTTGAAATCGCATCAGACGGTGCCTTGGCCGTACCCGCTGGGGGCGCCGCATTCTGCCCACGCGCACACCACGCTCCGCCAAGAAAAACGCCAAACGCTAGCAGCAGGAAAAAACGTCGGTAAACTGCAGTGCGATTTTCGCAGGCTGGGAATGACAACTAAACCCTCTCCGAGCGTTCCATGGAGCTGCACTCCAAACGCAATTCTAACGCCAAAGGGTGAAAACACGCGGGGAATTACCGACATCCATTATTTCAAAGAAACGCTGCCTGAAGAAGTCTGCACCTCCACCCGCGCCTTGCCATCTCCCAGCCGCGCGTGCAGCTCATGTTTTTGTGCGGTCCCTTCCATCACAATCGGAATCGCCGCATCAATGTCGCCGGAGCTGGAATGCGCCATTAGCCGGAAGCTAGCCGAAGGAGAAACTTGCAGCACCACGTCGCCGGAACTCGTGTGAATATCCCAGTAATTCGAACCCGCGGGATTGCCCTCGATATCCACGTCGCCTGAAGCCGTGCGCAGCCGTAAATCCGCGGACGCGCCCTTGATCGTAATGTCTCCGCTTCCCGTGCTGGCTTCCAACGCGTCCGCCGGATTCGTAATTTCCAGATCGCCGGAGCCGCTGTGCAGCCGCACTTGATTGCGCACTTCATTCAGCGTGATATCGCCCGAGCCCGTCGTCGCCTGTACTTGCCCTCGTACCTGCGAGAACTTGATTTCGCCGCTGCCCGTCATGGCCTGCACGTCGCCGGAAATATTCGATGCCGTGATTCCTCCGGAGCCGGAAACGAAATTGGCCGGGCCCTTGATCCCGTCCACCTCGACATCGCCCGACCCGGTCGCTGCATGAATCTCTGCGTCGGCGGGCACAACGATCGTGTAATCAATGGACGCGTTGCTGGAATGCGTCCCCGACCCGCCGATGCGAATCAAGTTGCTCTCCTGCGATAACGGAGGGTTCGCTGCGAGCTGTTGCGCGCGCTCCTGGCCGTCTTTTTCCGACCACGAATGCACTCTGATGTCGCCGTGTACGCGAACTTCGCCCGGAGCTCCGGCGCTGATATGTGCATCGCCGCTGCCATTGGTCAATTCAATGCGCACCGGGCCATTTACCGTGAAAGTTTTATCAAACGTCCCTTCGGCGCTGGATTGTGGCCTGCACCCCGCCAGCACTAAAGCTGCGCAGACCGCCAGCGAAATCCAACCGAGTTTGTGTGAGCGCGTCATGTGTGTGTTCGCAGTCCAGTCGCTGGCATCTCGGACGTCTGCATTCGCAACGCCCGGCCACCCTTCCTATCAGAGATATACGCGAAAGCGCAACCAGAAGTTCCCCGCGCGGCAGGTTTTGATTTTGTAGCGGTGCAGTTCAGTACGCCATCGGTTGAGCGGCCATCGCCGACGGCAGTACCGAGATACGGAACCGCCGTTACGAAGACTTAATCTTCAGCAGGGAATTCAGCGAACCCTGGCGATAGCCTTCCAAATCCACGGTGACAAACGCGAAGCCAGCGGCCTTCACGCCCTCGGAAATCTTCCGCGAGACGTCAGGCGCAAGCCCCCGCGCGAGCTCATCCGCGGCAATCTCAATCCGCGCCAATTCTCCATGCGCCCGCACACGAAATTGGCGGAACTCCAGCGCGCGCAACACGGCCTCCGCCCGATCGATTTTCTGCAGCAGCTCAGGAGTCACCGCTGTTCCGTAAGGCACGCGCGAGGAAAGACAAGCCGAAGCGGGACGATTCCACGTGGCCAATCCAGCTCGCTGCGAAAGAAACCGGATCTCAGCCTTATGAAGTTCGGCATCCAGCAGCGGCGCCAGTACATGATGTTCGTGCGCCGCGCGATGGCCCGGCCGAAAATCGCGCGCGTCGTCAGCGTTAATTCCGTAAGCGATGGCTGCGACTCGGCGCGCCAGCGCCAGCGCATCCATCTGATCAAATAACTCGTCCTTGCAGTGGTAGCAGCGATCGGCGTTATTGGCCACGTACAGCGGGTTCTCCAGCTCGTGCGTTGCGATAAATTCGTGGCGGACGCCGGTCGCTCCAACAAAAGCCTCGGCCTGCTCGCGATCGTGCCGGGAAAAACTAGCCGAGAGCGCCGTAATCGCCAGCACGCCTTCCCCGAGCGCCCGGTGCGCAGCCCAAACAAGATAAGCCGAATCAGCCCCGCCGGAAAACGCCACCAACACGGAATCGAGCCGCCGCAAATCGCCAATCAGTTTTTCCTGTTTGGCAAACGCCTGCGACACATCCACCGCTGGAGCAGCAGCGGCAGCACCTGCAGCAATCGGCAATCGCGTAGCCTTGGACATAGACGAGCCAGTATAACTGAATTCCGCCTACTGAAAATCCAGCAGCACATCTACTTTTGCGTTCTGCGGATCGAGCTGCAGAAATTTTCCGATCTTGTCGTAGTGCACCGGCAGCCCCACGAACGCAGCCTTGATTCCGCTGTTGACGAAATCATCGTATACGCTCTTATCAAAAACAGCGCCCGGCGCGATGTTCCACGCTTTCTTCAACCGTCGCTCGCCCTCA
>Ga0210391_10002307_pt1 | contig 16622 bp, 16 predicted proteins | sample IncBWC12OmetaG_FD_160573 | JGI IMG/M metagenome (GOLD analysis project Ga0210391, IMG submission 160573) | Forest soil microbial communities from Barre Woods Harvard Forest LTER site, Petersham, Massachusetts, United States - Inc-BW-C-12-O ... | reverse complement strand
TTCTTCCAGGGTCTTGGTGTACTCGGTGCTGCCGGTGATGGCTTTTTCGAAGATGGAAGGATTGGAGGTCATGCCGCGCAGGCCGTCTTCTTCGATCAGGCGCTTGAGCTCGCCCGAAGTGAGCAAGTCGCGGCGAATGTAATCCAGCCAAACCGACTGGCCGAATTTGATGAGTTCTTTCAAGGGATTCTGAGCCGGTTTGCCGGCATTGGCGGCGCTGGATGGATTTACCGTGGTGCTCATGATGATTGCCTCCTCGAGAAAACTGGAAATTGGGTCCTGCAAAATCCTGCGCGCGGGCGGCCCTGGTGCATCAGCGCGCGATCGGGCGCCGCGAATAGATATTCTAGCGCACAATCAGCAGGGATGCGCGCGAAACAGGCTCGCGGAGACTATCGAGGATTGTGGTCCATACAACCCAATGGTATATTCGTGTAACTAAGCAGTGAGGTGGCCTTATGAAACTGCGCGCCTTGCTCGTGTTCGCTGCATCGGCACTACTCGCCTTCTCTGCTACTGCACAAGAGTCCAGTGAACCGTCGCGTGGCCCTGACGGCGGTACGCGCGTGCATGTGGACGGGATCCAAGTGCTGCCCGTGGCTGGAAAACCGTTCTCGGGCCGGGACAGCATAGAGTGGGCGCGCACGCTGGAAGACGGAAGCGTGGTTACCACGCATCTGACGGCGACAGTGGCGCGCGATGGCGAAGGGCGAATTCGCCGCGAGCGCGTTACGTTCGTTCCTGCCAATTCGAATGAGCAGCCCAAGCCGATGGAAATCATCATTTCCGATCCTGCCGAGCACACGCGAACGACCTGCAACATCGCGGCGCGTCATTGCACACTGACCGACTATCAGACGCCCGTGAAATTTTCACCGGTTCCGGCCGGTCCGCTCGACCACGGGAAGCGCTTCCTGGTCCGCGAGAGCTTGGGTACGAACACCGTGGATGATCTGAACGTGGTGGGCACGCGCGAAACGCTGACGATTAACGCCGGAGTGATCGGCAACAGCGAGCCGGTGGTGACCACTCGCGAGTTCTGGTATTCCAGCGACCTGGAAATAAATTTGTCGGTGATGCGCAAAGACCCCAGAGAAGGAACGCAGACGATTCAGTTGATCGATCTTTCCCGGGATGAGCCTGATCCTTCCTTGTTCCGAGCTCCCAGCGATTATGTGATCGAAGACCAGCGCACGGCTGCGAAAACCGGGAATTAATTGTGGTCCTAGAGCGTTAAGCCAGAGGCTTCGCAGCGCGTCGGCCCGCCCAACCGTATTTCTGCAGCAGGCGCAGTGGACGGAGCGCCACGTAGAGCGGCGCAAGGACGCGCGGTAAACGCATCACCTGCCAGTCATCCTCGGACGGAACGATTGCTAAACGCATCGCGTAGCGCCAACCTTCGAGTTTTCCGGCAAGCGTGCGGCGCCGAAATTGAAATCTTCCAGCGGCATCCAGTGTGCGAAACGGACGGCTCAACAGCCTTTGGTGCACTTCGGCAGCCACCTGCACCGCCACGCGATCAGCCTGCATTCGCGCGCTTATTTCTGCTGGCAGCGATGCATCGAGCACGCGTTCGGCAAGCGCCAGCCCCAGGTTCAACATGCGCATCGCGTGCAGAGGTTGTGCAAATCGCAGGACGCGATCCCAGTCGAGCGCCGGATGGGACTGGACAAGTTCGCTGACGTCCGTGATCCAGGAAAGGCGCTCCCAGAAATCTTTCGCGCCGTGAATGCAAAGCATCGGCAGTAAATCTTCCGCGGTGAAGGTGGGGATTTCGCGATCGCTCAGGCGGACAGGCGCGAGATTGCGGATGAAAGCGCCCAGGTCCGGCTTCACTGGAAAATGTCGCAGGGTGAGCTCGGTGTGCAGTTCCACCATCGCGCGGCGCGGCTCGTCCCGGTAATTGTACTCGCCGGGAACCAGAGACGCGGCGGCTCCGGGCGAGAGAATCCAATCGAATTTTGGCTTGTACCCGAGCGATACCACGATCTCGTGCGCTTTCGGAACATCGCTCTGACCCAGGATGATGTCCAAGTCTTCAAATTCGCGCAGCGCGATGTCTCCGTAGGCCTGCGCGGCAAGTACCGGCCCTTTATAAGGGATCGCGGGAATGTTCTGCGATTGGAAGAGGCGCAGAATGTTGATGAGTTCGGCAGTGAGATAAAGACAGCGTACGGTATTGGCGCGGCAGGTTTTCTTCAACTGTTCCTGCGCGGCAGCTGGCGCGGCGCCGGGCGCGACGGCTGAAAGGTGACGATCGAGCAAAGGCGTGATGGAATTTTCTTCCGCTTCCCACAACAGGTAATCCCAATCCAGAGGATCGGCTAGAATTTCGCGAATTGCGGTTGCGCCTGCGGGCGTGAGTTTGGTGCGGGCGCAACAGACGAGCAATTGCTTTTCCGGAGAGGGAGCGTTTTCGTTTGCAGGCGTCATTATTTACCGCGCCAATCCGCGACCAGCAAATACTACGCTATTTGCAGGGATGCTAACGGGTGATTCTTCGCACGGCGTTACTGGGCAGGCGCGCGCGGAAGAATTACGTGGCGAGACAAAGTGAGAACGGGGTGCGCATCTCGACGCGGCGGCCGATCTTCAGCAAACGGACGCGAAAATCGCCGGAGTCCAGCCCAGCGGCGGTGCAAACCATTTCGAAATCCTCACCGCTGTCAAAGAGAAACTCCTGAGCTTCACGTTTCGCGCGCAGCGTGCCGTTGCGCCAATCTTCCACGGCGTTCAGCAACACAGCCGTCCAAAGCCGACGCGCTGAAATCAGTTCCTCGGTCAAGGTGTTGTGCGTCTCGCTGCTGAATTGCGCTGACATGGTCCCCATGTATCCCCTTCGCAGTACCCGGCTTGTTCTTGCTTCCGGCCTGACGGAATAGGAGGAGCATCTGGAGCGCCAATGAGTGGTGCATCGGGGGGTAAACGATGCTACGCGCAAACACATGAAACAGCGGGGCTTCCCGGCGACGAAGGTACGGTGCGGCGCCTGATCGCCTGGAGCGGTGGCGCAACGACGGTTCGGATGAACCCAACTGTTCCAGATGGAAACAACAGGGTACTAGACTGCGCAGGCAGAATTTGAGGATTTTGTTCCCGACGCAAGACCGAAATGCGACGACGAGCCTACCGAGCGACTTCGAGATTCAAAATGTCGCGAAGTTTCGCCGCAAGCGCCGCCACCGTGAACGGCTTTTGCAGCAAGACCGCGTCTGTTTCCAGGATGCCGTGGTGCACGACAGCCTGGTCTGTGTAGCCCGACATGAAAAGAACGCGGATTTCGGGGCGAATTGCCCTCACACGTTCGGAAAGTTCGCGGCCGCTGATTCCGGGCATTACCACGTCGGTCATGAGCAAATGAATCGGCCCGGAATGCAGGGCGGCCAGTTCCAGCGCGGTGTGCCCGTTCTCCGCTTCTATGACAGTGTATCCGGTCATTTCCAGGTACTCGCGCGCAAGTTCGCGCACTCCCTTTTCATCTTCCACCAGCAACACTGTTTCCGTGCCCTGCGGCAGCCTCTGCCCTTCGATTCTGCGATCGCGGCCCGGCATGGTCGGTTCGTCCCATACGCGAGGCAAATAAACTTTGAAGCTCGTACCGCGCCCTGGCTCGCTATAGACCCACACATAGCCGCCGCTTTGTTTGACGATGCCGTACACGGTAGCCAGGCCCAGCCCCGTTCCCTTCCCCTTTTCTTTCGTCGTAAAGAAAGGCTCGAAGATGTGCGCCTGGGTTTCGACGTCCATGCCGCAGCCATTGTCCGTGACGGCAAGCATCACGTAAGGGCCGGGCGAAAGCATCACGGAAGAGTGCGAAAAAGATTCATCGAGATCCACATTGGCCGTTTCAATGGTCAAGCGCCCGCCCTCGGGCATAGCGTCGCGCGCGTTGACCGCCAGATTCAAGATCACCTGCTCGATCTGGCTGCGATCGGCTTTCACCAATCCGAGATCCCCGACGCTGGAGGTTTCCAGCTGAACGTCCTCTCCGATCAGGCGGCGCAGAATCTTTTCCATCTCAGTGACGACGCTTTGAATGCTCAACACTTTCGGGGCCAGCATCTGTTTGCGGCTGAAGGCGAGCAGTTGGCGCGTGAGGGAGGTAGCGCGCTGCGACGCGGTTTGGATTTGTTCCGCGTTGCGGCGCAGTGGGTCGCCTTCGGCCAGCCGCTCGGTCATCAGATCCGCGTAACCCTGAATGACCATCAGAAGATTGTTGAAGTCGTGCGCGATTCCACCGGCCAGGCGTCCCACGGCTTCCATCTTTTGTGCCTGGCGGAGTTGCTCTTCCAGTTGCCTGCGGTCAGTGATATCGAGCGCCATGCAAATCGCGCCCTGTAATTCGCCTTCGGCGGTGCGCAGCGGCTCCACGTGGCAGGTGTACGAGCCGCCCTTCCATTCCACGTGAAAGGTGGTTGGCTCGCCAGCGATTGCGCGGCGATGCGCGGCGATCGGCAAAAATGCCGGGTCCGGCGTTTCGAAATAATCGAATAGCGAGACGCCCACAATCTGATTCGGCTTCAAGCCCAGGCGCGTGAGGCCCGCGCCCAATGCAGAGGTGAAGCAAAGGTCTTTGCTCACCGTCCACAGCACTGCGGGCAACTGCTCCACCAGCACTCGCAGCCGTGCTTCGCTTTCGCGAATTTTTTCTTCAGCGCGTTTGCGATCAATTGCCAGGGCGATTTGTCCGCCGACGGAGGCCAGGAATTCCAGGTCGCGCTCGGTGTAGGCAAATTCATTTTCGTAATGCTGCACCACCAGAACACCGATGGTGGCGGCAGGAGTGCGCAGCGGCACGCCCAGCCAGGAGGGTGACGGAGTTCCCACCAGTTCCACTTCCCCGTCCGCTGCAAGCCGATCGAAAACCTGCTGCGGAATCAACATGGCGCGGCCGGTGCGATAGACGTACGCCGTGCAGCTTCGGCCCACCTGCTGCGGGGGAGGCGCTTCGTCGAACTGGTCCACGAAAAATGGAAAGTGGAACATTCCGGATGCGGATTCATACAGTGCGACGAAACAGTTCTCCGCGTACAAAACTTTGTTGAGCGATTGATGAATCAGATAGAGCAATTCGTCCAGATTATCGGTGACGTTCACGCCGTGAATGATTTCGAAGGTGATCTGGCGCTCGAGCTCGGAACGTTTCCGCTCGGTGATATCTTCCATCGTGCCTTCGTAGGCCGTGACCTTGCCACCCGCATCGCGAATCACTCTGGCGTTTTCCAAAATCCAGATCAGCGCACCGTTTTTCTTGCGCAGTTGATATTCAAACGCCTGGACCGCCCCGTGTTCTTCCATCTCGCGCTGGAATTCCAGGCGCGTTTGCGGATCCGCGTAAAAATCCTTGCCGATGTCGTGCACCGTGGCGAGCATCTCCGCCGGCGAATTGTAGCCGCACATGCGCGCCAGCGCCGGGTTCACGCTGAGCAGCCGGCCGTCTACGGTGGTCTGGAAAATTCCTTCGACGGCATTTTCAAATAGCAGGCTCAGTTTTTTCTCGGCCTCCCGCTGCGCGCGTTCCGCTGCGCAGCGCTCGGTGATGTCCTGATAAATTCCGTAGCAGCCGACAATTTTGCCACCCTGCAACAGCGGCACGCAGGTGACTTGCACATCAACGAACGAACTATCGCGGCGGCGGCGCTTAGTGTTCGCGCGAACCACCTCGCCCGCTGCCGCTCGCTCGCTGAACCGCAGCGCTTCGCCGTGTAATTCATCGGACGCTAGCAGCACGTCGAGCGCAGCGCCCAGGATATCGGCCTGGCGATGCTGGAAGAGCTCTTCGAACGCGGGATTGCACATCTGGATGCGGTGGTTTACGTCGAGAACGACCATTGCCTCCGGATGGCTGGAAAAAAGGAGCTGAAAGTCCAGGTGCTGCGGAAAGGAATCTGCGCCAGTCACGGTCACGCAGTCCGCGGACTGCGGCGACTTTGCCGGCTGCTTGCCCGTGTGGGCGCGCGATGAACCGTCTCCATTCTTGGGCAAAGTGGCGGCCTTGTTTGGCATGTTCGCTGGCGCGGAACGGGCACTCGTTCCCCCGGGCTTCCCCCACATCCTGTATAAATTGCAGCGACCGGGGCCACAATGGTACCTTCGTACTAAGCACTCACATTTCCTATGACTTAGGGGTGGCGAAAAGGTCATTTCCGCGCTGCTCGGGCCTTGGATAGGGCGCGCTAGTGCGTCAGCAGATAACCTAGCAACGGAGCGCTTCTGGACGGAGCTAACGAATGCTTCGGCAGCGGCTAAAGCCTTTGGAAACCGCCCGAAAATCGTCGGGGGGCGGGTTCTTGGGTCGCTGCGGTGTTTGCGGAAAGTGAATTAGACGGCCCGAGGAAGGAATCGTGGCTCGGCTGCTCTGCCCGGCTGCGGCTACAGCGTCCGCACCACGATTCTCCCTGGCTCGAATCGCTTAGGCGCGGCTATTTCTTGGGGCGAGATTCCGGGGGCACTCCGCTAGTGGCGCGGTAGTAAGCCACCAGCAAGCCGTAATGCTCGCCCATGTGCTCGGTATAACCAATCCATCCCGAGAGCTGCTTCACTGCTTCGGCATCGCCTTGCTTCTGCAGCAGCGCAGCTCCATCCTCCACTGATTTTTTCAGATACGCCACAGTCTCCGCTTTAGTTTTGTATTGGCTCACGGGCGGATCATTCTGCGCTTCGCCGACTTTGGCTCCTGCCAGACGATTGATCAAGTCGTAGTTCGATCCCGCGATGTGCAGGATTACTTCCTGAAACGTGCGCACCGCAGGAGTCAATTTGTAAGCGTATTTTTCTTCCGGCCAATCCTGCGCCATGGTGATCAGGCGGTCGCCCACGTCGTTCCAGTTTTCCAGAATGGCTTGCGTGGGCGTCTTTGGAGTTTTCGGCTGCGCGCCTTCCTGCGCGCCCACGGCGCCTGCACAGCTGAGGAGCAGCGCCGGCACCGCCAGGAGGAAAATTGAGCGAGCGAATCTTTTCATAAGTGATCTCCTTCGTGGATTGCCCCGCCGTGCGCCCCAGAGCTGCCGGTTAGGCTACCGGGCTTCGCCAACCAAGTCCAGCACGTTTCGATTTCGGGCAGCGGGAATCACCTAGCGGCGAGTTTGGCGTGGCGCTTCGGCTCCGGTAAGATGGTAACGGGAGTCTGATGTTGGATTTCCAACCGTTATGGGAAAAGAAGACAAACGGAAAGCATCCGCGGCGAATCCCCAGCTGACCTCTGCGAAGTCGGCGATCTCAGTGACCTTGGAGAAAGATATTGAGCTGCTCGTCCGTGGCGAGCATTCCGATCCGTTTGCCGTGCTAGGACCGCACTGGATTGAGCAAGACGGAAAGCATTTGCTCGCGATCCGCGTTTTCCGCCCGAATGCGGCGGAAGTAACGGTGCTGTGGGGCCAGAAAGCCGAACCGCAACATGCCATTCGAATTCATCCCGAAGGCTTGTTTGAAGCACGGATTCCGGCGACCGGCGTCGCCAGGCCGCAGAACGAGGCCGTGCCTCCGAACGTCTATGGCCTGCAGATTCGCTTCAGCGATGGAAACGTCTTCGAGACTTACGATCCCTATGTTTTCCCGCCAGTGCTCACCGAGTACGACCTGTATCTTTCCGGGGAAGGCACCCACTACCAGAAGTACGAAAAACTGGGCGCGCACGTGCGCGAAGTTGCCGGCGTGCGCGGCGTTCATTTCGGCGTGTGGGCGCCCAATGCGCGGCGTGTAAGCGTCGTGGGCAACTTCAACTTCTGGGATGGCCGCGTGCATCCCATGCGCCACCGCGGCTCCAGCGGAATCTGGGAGCTGTTCATTCCCGGACTGAATGAAGGCGAGCTCTACAAGTTCGAGATTCTATCGAGTGTCGGCGGAGCGGGATTGAAAACCGATCCGTACGGCTTTGCCGGCGAAATGCGGCCGAACAACGCGTCGGTCGTGCGCACCATCGACGGCTACGAATGGAAGGACACGGCATGGATGGAGTCGCGCCCGCTGCGTGACTGGCTGCATTCGCCGATGACGATTTACGAATTGCACGCCGGGTCGTGGCGGCGCAATCCGGAAGTAGAAAACCGCTGGTTGACCTACCGTGAGCTAGCTGAAGAACTGCTGCCCTACGTGAAACGCATGGGCTTCACCCACATCGAGCTGCTGCCGATCATGGAACATCCGCTGGACGCTTCCTGGGGTTACCAGACCGTCGGATATTTCGCGGTGACCAGCCGTTTCGGCCCGCCCGCGGATTTCATGTATTTCGTGGACCGCTGCCACCAGCAGGACATCGGCGTGATACTGGATTGGACGCCGGCGCATTTCCCGCGCGACGCGCATGGCCTGGGATTATTCGACGGCACGCATCTGTACGAACATGCCGACCCGCGCCGCGGCGCGCATCCGGACTGGGGTACGCTGGTCTTCAACTACGGCCGCAACGAAGTCCAAAATTTCCTGGTCTCGAACGCGCTGTTCTGGCTGGACAAATATCACCTCGACGGCCTGCGTGTGGACGCAGTGGCTTCGATGCTCTACCTCGACTATTCGCGCAAACCCGGCGAGTGGATTCCGAATGCTTTCGGCGGCCGCGAAAATCTGGAAGCGATTGCGTTCCTGAAGCATTTGAACGAAGTGCTGCACAGCCGGCATCCCGGCGCGCTGATGATCGCTGAAGAATCCACGTCGTGGCCAGCGGTTTCGCGCCCCACCTATGTAGGCGGCCTGGGCTTCGATTTGAAATGGAACATGGGATGGATGAACGACACGCTCCGTTACTTCGCGCTCGATCCCCTATTTCGCCAGCATCATCACAACGAGCTGACCTTTTCGATGATTTATGCATTCCAGGAGAACTTCGTTCTCCCGCTTTCTCACGATGAGGTAGTGCACGGCAAACGCACGCTACTGGAAAAAATGCCGGGCGACGATTGGCAGAGATTCGCCAACCTCCGTTTGCTTTTCGGATATATGTACGCGCATCCCGGGAAAAAATTGCTGTTCATGGGCAGCGAGCTGGCGGAGCGCAATGAATTCTGGGAAGAAGGCAGCGTGGACTGGTCGTTGGAAGACTCACCGTCACACCGCGGCGTGCAGCGTTTATTAGCCGATTTGAATCGTCTGCACGCAACCGAACGGCCGTTCTTCGAAGTGGACTTCGAATGGGCCGGCTTCGAATGGATTGATGCGAACGACGCAGCGGCGAGCATTCTTTCCTTCATCCGCCGCGCGCGAAATGCGGAGGACTTCGTGGTGGTGGTCTGCAATTTCACGCCGGTGTTGCGGCTGGATTACCGCATCGGTGTCCCCGCGGCGGGATATTATCGCGAGATTCTCAACTCCGACTCCTCATATTACGAAGGCAGCGACGCTGGAAATGCCGGCGGGGTGCGCGCCGAACCCATTCCCTGGAACGGCCGTCCGTGGTCCATCAAACTCAAAGTCCCGCCACTGGCTGCCGTCTATTTCAAGCCTCAGCGCGATTAGTTCTCTATTACTCCGCCCGGTTGAAACCGAGCCCAGCCACCTCCGCAAGAATTCACGGAACATTTCCCGATCCCCCTCCGTACTTAACTGCAGGAAGAGAACGGGAGGCTTCCAAACATGCGAACAGGAATTCGAGTGATCGGGGTGTGCTGTGCGCTGGCTCTGACGATGGGGAATCTGGTGGTCACGGCAATGGCGCTGCCTGCGCCGGCCGAGCGTTACCTGCACGTGAAGGTGGACGATGCCGCCAAGGGGGAGAGCGTGAATGTAAATGTGCCCCTCTCCATGGCGACGGCTATCCTGCCCACCATCAATAAGGGAAACCTGCACAACGGCCACGTAACCATCGGCGAAGCGGATTTCAATGGCGTGGACGTGCGCGCAATTCTGGAAGCCATCCGCAACGCACCGGACAATGAATTCGTCACGGTGAAAGAACAAGACCAGGATGTCCGCGTGGCGAAATTGAATGGCAACCTAGTCGTCCACGTGCTGGACAAGCGCAAAGAAAAAGACGGCCAGAAAGTGGACGTCACCATCCCGATGAAGGTGGTGGACGCGCTCTTTGCCACCACGAAAGACAACGAACTCGATGTAGCCGCAGCCATTCGCGCGCTCAGCGATGCCGGCGACGCAGTTCTGGTGACCGTGCAGGACGCCACAGAGCACGTGCGCATCTGGATTGACTCGCACAGCTCTTCCGAATAGCTGAAAACTCGCGTAGGAGGTGCAGCATGGTTCTTCTAGGGAAAGTAGCGTTGGGAATTGCGGGTACGGCGCTTGCAGGTGTCGGCTTGATTTGCAGCGAGGGGATGATCGAAGTGAAAGTGGTGGAAAAGCAGCCGGAAGTTCATCACGTTTACGTTCTCGCGCCGGCAATGCTCGTTCCAATCACGATGCATTTCATCCCCAGCAAGAAACTGGGCCGCGCGGCCAGCGAAATTAAACCATGGATACCCACGATTCGCGCTGCGCTGGAGCAATTGCGCGCAGGCGAAGACGTGACCCTGGTGGAAGTGCGCGAACCCGGGCAACACGTGTTGGTCACCAAGGAAGGCGGTTCGGTGGTGGTAGACGTGACGGACACGGACGAAACCGTGCACGTCTCCGCTCCGATACGCGCCATCGAAAGCACCGTGGATCAAGTCGCCGCTGCGAGTCCGGAAACTCGGGACTAAATCGCGACGGATTCCCTTACTGGCGGGCGCAGCAAGGCCCCTTGCACGCGCCCGTCAGAATTGGGGATTTCATTTCGGTGGAACCCAGTACACTTCTTCGCGCAACGATTCTTTGCCGTAACCGCCGCGCAGAAGGATGCCTCGGCCCAATTCAATCATCTGCGGATGGCCGCAAAGGTAGCCAGTGGTATCGGCAGGGTCGAGCTTCCATTCGTACGCGTATTTGCGGATGAGGTCTTCCACGCGGCCAGTTTCTCTACGCCATGCCCTGTCCTCCCAGGGACGGCTGACCGTTGGAACATACTTCATCCACGGAACTTCGTCGGCGATGCGTTCCAGTTCTTCGCGATAACCAAATTCCCAGGAGCGGCTGGCGCCCTGGATTATATAGAGCCGCAGATCGCCGGGGAATTTGTTCTCTTTCCAATCAGCGTACAACGTGCGCACGTAGGATATGTACGGCGCAACGCCCGTGACCGTCGCGAGCAGCAGATGATTGCGATGCCCGCTTTTCAGATCCAGGGTGAAGCGGCCCTTGGCGATTTTCCGGACGGAAAGTCCATCGCCCACCTGTAACCTGTGAAGCAGAGGCGTCAATTCCCCCTGCTCGACCAGTTCAATGAAAATTTCTAGCTCGTGCTCGTAGGGTGAGGAAACGATCGAGTAGGCGCGCTCGACGCGCTTCAGCGGCGAGTCCACCCCCAGCGTTGCGTACTGCCCGGCCACAAAATTGAATTGGCCGCCCGGATCAATCTTGACCTTCCACAGGTCCGGCGCCAAGTTTTCGCGCTGCGTTATGCGGCCTCGGTAGAATTTGTCAGCAGTAGAGCTCATGCGGCAGGCCCCTGTGTCCTTTCGGATTCGCGTGCGACGCGAAAAAACGCTCGTAAAAAAAAACAAGAGGCGCCCCGGTGCCGCTGGGGCGCCTCTAAAACCTGAGACTACAGAATTTCTATCACGGATGCTGATCTTGCTGGAACATCATCGGGTTAAAAGGCTGCGGCGTCCCACTGATCTTGTCCTTGGCATCGGTGATCACCCTGGTGAGCACCATCGTCGAGTCTTTCCCCTGAAATTTCACCAAGCCGTAGGGTCCGGCCTTGGGAGCGACCCAGGCGTCGCCAGTTCCATCCTTCATCTTGTAATGCTCGGCCGTAAACGTCCCGGCCGGAGTGGTGACAGTCTCGCTCCCGACGTCATCCGCGCGGTCCCGGATATCGGCAGGCTGTTTATGCGCGCTCGATTTGTTCATTTGCGTGGGCATTTCCATCGGCGGGCGCGTCCCCATTTGCATAATCATGCGGGAGACGACAGTGTCCGTGCCATCCACCACCGTCAACGATTTCATCACCATTTGTCCCATCGGTGAATTGGACATGGTCATCTCGAACCAGTACCCGTCCTTGCCGGCCACCGATTCCTTGCCGACGATGGCGATTTCCATCACCATCTTGGTGCCCTTGTCCGTGGTCATTTCGTATTCGCCGCCCGAACCAACGACCGGATTGAATATTCCGCGCATGGCCGGAGCGACGTGCATCCCCATCTGGCCGCTCGCGAACAAAGGCATCATCGCCACCAGAACGCCAACGCAACCGAAACGTGCCGCTGTCTTCATGAACTCTCCTCGAGCACTTGAGATTTTCGGCGATTGCGACTAGAGGTCGCGTCCCAACGAATCCATCATTTTCGACGTATCGAAACTGGCTTCTATTTTCACGTTGGTGACCACGCACAGGAAATCCACAACTTTTTCATCCGCGGCTACCGTGGATATACCGCTGTCCGACTTCTTGGGAAAGAAAAAGGCGACGGACTGTATCTTCTTCCCGTCCTCGCTGTTCTGGATCTTTACGCCGCTGGGAGCGACTTTCTGTTTAGTTTTCCTGTCGATCAAGAAAGCGCCGTTTTGCAGAATCTTCTCATCCACGGACTGAAACGGTTTCATGTCCGGCCCCGCCACCACAATTTCGTAGGTGTCCACGGGCTTCGCGAGCTCTTGGGCCGCCGCGTCGTTGTTCATCTGGCCCGCGAGGACCAGGTTGCGAATCACGGCTTCGCGGATGGTTCGCGACGACGACCAGCGCACAAGGAACATGGCGAGAGCCGCCGTCTGGGGACCGCCACTCGCCGCGTCAGCGGCGCCGCCAGGGCCTGTCCGTGGACTCTGTCCGCCTCTCGCAGGCCCTGGCTGAGACGTCGAACCGCCGTCAGTAACGCCCGCTGCGGCGTCTCCGTTTAGCCATGGAGCCTCCACTTGCACGCTGCGCGCCCAGGGTGACCCGTCGAGCACCTTGCGTATGTCCTTGGCATCCCACTGCTGATAGGGTTTGGATTTCCACGGGTCGCCGCCCGCCCACACCATTGCCGCAAGTAGTAGTACAACGCAACTGCTAAGCAGGATTTTGCGCAAGATTTGCCTCGATCCGACCAGCGTCGGTGGTGGCCAACGCCGCTCGAGGGATTTTCGCCGGGATACAATATCCCCGGCCGGACAGCCGTCAATCTATCCGCCAGCTTGCCGGGAAGCAAGCGTTTTTGCTTTCGGGTAACCGGAAACGTTCGTGGCTTCGGGTCCGCCGTAGACGTGCTCCACCCGATAAATGGGGTTCTCTCGGGATTCGAAGTGGGTGCGCATGAGCAGTTCGCCTACCAGCCCCACCGCCAAAAGTTGCACTCCAAACAACGTCAGCATCATTCCCAGGACCAACAACGGGCCGTGCAGCGCGAACAGATCCAGCCGCCACCACATCAGTTTCTCGGCCAGCAGGAACGCCATGATTCCGCCACCCACAAATAATCCCAGCAGTCCCGGAGGACCGAAGAAGTGCAGCGGGCGCGTCATATAGCGCATCAGGAAGCGGATGGTGATGATGTCGAAAAAAACGCGCAAAGTGCGCGAAATGCCGTAATGCGATTGGCCGTCTGGCCGCACGATATTGCGAATCGGAACCTCGACGATCTTGGCTCCGTTCCATGCGGCCAGCGCCGGAATAAAGCGGTGCATTTCGCCGTACAACGGAACATCCTTGATCGTCTCGCGGCGATAAACCTTGAAAGTCGTGCCGAAGTCGTGGATCGCCACCCCGGAAAGCTTGGCCATCATCCAGTTCGCTACGCGCGAAGGCAGCCGCCGCAAAATGAAATTGTCCACGCGTTTTTGCCGCCAGCCGCTCACGATATCGCAGCCGGTCGCGTCCAGAGTCTCCAGCAGCGTGGGAATATCGGCGGGGTCATGCTGCAAATCGCCGTCCATCGAAATGATCACATCGCCGGAAGCGTAATCAAATCCCGCGGCGAGCGCCGTGGTCTGGCCGTAGTTTCGTTTCAGGCGCAGCACCGCGACGCGCGGATCCTCTTCGGCAATCTCGGCGAGAATCTGCGGTGTCGCGTCCGAGCTTTGATCGTCCACGTAAACGAACTCTACCGGCTCGAATCGCCCGGTCATGATCTCGCTCAGCTGCCGGTGCAATTCGCGGACGCTCTGCTGCTCGTCGTGGAAGGGCACCACCAGTGAAAAACGAGGCGGCGTTTTGGGCTGCTCGCGCATGTGTTCAGTTTAACTCGCGATAGCTGATTAAGCGAACACCTCGTTCGTGCAGCGCACTGCGCACGCCGGGGTCTAGCAGCGCAGCGAGTTCCGTTTCGCGTTGCTCGCGCAGCCGGGTGCCGGACCGCACCAGGTCGGCGTCGCAAATACCGGGGTGCAACATTATTTCGGTGCTGCCGTCGGCCAGTGCATCAACCATACGGCGCAGTGCGGCGGCGCTCACTTGCCCGGTCAGTGCAAGTCCCAGAAAATGGTCTGGAAAATGAAGCCCATACTTCCGCGCAATGGCGTAAAAGCGCGGACCGATGGCGCGAACCGCACCGGCCGCCACAATCTGCATCGAAATGCCCTTTTCGTCAGTCCTCATCGTCTGCCAGGAGTCATGCAGATTTTCCACAGGCTTGCGTACTCGCTTGATTCCAAATTCTTTGGCAATTCTTGCTAATGACTCCATAACCCGGGGATGCGCATGCGTATGTTTGTGAGTGTCCAGATGCGTCGCGCGGATTCCAGCGGCTTGAATTTTTTCGATTTGCGCGCGCAGCTCCTGTTCGATTTCCTTCGCCGGGATCATTCCGGAGCTAAGTCTGGCGACAAACTTCGGCAGGGACTCCGGCAAATTGCCATCGCCATCGGCTAGGGACGCAATATCTTCCCGGCGGGCAACGCATTTCCCGCCGACCAGAACTAAATGGCAGCCCACTCCCAATTTGGGATTCGCCGCGCTCAGCCGTACCGCATCGTCGAATGCCGGACCGTTGGCCATCAGCGTGGCGCTGGTGAGAATCCCTTCGCGATGCGCGCGAATGATTCCTTCATTCACACCACGCGTTATTCCAAAGTCATCGGCGTTGAGAATTAGAAATTTCATTTGGGTCCGGGACATTTCGCAGCTGCCTAACCATGATAACAAGCCTGCACGAAGAAGCGCAGTTGGCGCAGAGGCGCGCGCGATGCGGGAAAATTTCTCTCTGGGAAAGAATACCCGAAGTCAGGTCCAAAATGGTTTGCGGGAAATGGGGCGAGGCATTTTTGAAACCATTCCAGTGCCGAACGAACAGGAAAATATAAATTTTGTGCAAAAGTTTTCAACAGTTCTGTTGAAAACCGTGTGGAAATGGCGGCATGGAAAACGAAATCATCCAGCAGCGTAAAGGTTTAATCCTGTTTGCACACATTCCGGGCAGACTGCAATCGCGGGCCGAAGAGAATCGCGACGCCAACAGAAGTGTATAAAAATTTCGCGCGGAATGAAACTAATACCAGTGAGTGGGGGCTTCCAGCTTGATTTCAATCGTGTCTTGATCTGTTTCGATGTCGTACCACTTGCCGTATGTGTGCAGGCCCTTGGCAATCACCTGAATCAATATTTTGCCTCGTGGCACCGCGGGAACTTTCACCGAACCGTCTTGATTCGTCTTGAAACTGAGCTCTGCGAGTTTGTCTTTGTGCAAGAAACTACCGGGCTCGTTGAAACGGACGTAAACGCTGGCATTTCCCACAGGCTTGTCGTCCGGGTTGGTAATGCGGATTCTCAGTCGTGTCGTCGTGCCGTCGGCAGTTACGTCGTCTTTCTGGCTGGATTTGTCTGCAGCGCCGGGTTGACTCTGGGTCGAGGACCGATCCGGCTGGTTGGTCTGCGCGCGGCAAGCGTCAGGGATGAGCAATCCCGTTACCAAAATTGCGGCCAGGGCCGGCAGGAAGAATACGACTCGACGGAGGGTGCAGGGCCTCATACATCCCTCTTGTACTCCAATCCGGCCGGTCGCTCAAGCGCATAAGTCCACCCGCACAGGCGGCGGCTATCGGCACCCGTACGAAACACGCCGCGACAGCTTGTAAAGCGACACCCGTGATCTGCCCCTGTTGCTGCGTTGCTGAATGCTTAACAATGTTGCGGGCGTTCGGTGTCGTGCCGCCCTCGGCCTGTCGTATGATGAGAGGTCAAATCCGAAAGCCATCGCGGATAGGCGAAGTCCGCTCCGGCGGTGTAAGAGCGCATGCGGCTTGGAGTTGCCCGTTCCCCGACCGCGCGCGTGCATCGTTGTGATCCAAACCGCTGGCTTAGACTCCGTACGCAGCCGAAAAAATTCTTAGCAATCATGTCTGGAGGAAAGTGATGGGTTTTTCGACCGATGCAATCCACGTGGGCCAGGAACCGGACGCGTTGACCGGATCAATCGTCGCGCCGATTTATCAAACCTCGACCTACGTTATCGAGGAAATGGGTAAGAGCAAGGGTTACGACTACGCCCGCACCAACCATCCCAACAGAAAAGCCCTGGAGCGCACCATCGCCAAACTCGAGGGTGGCCATGCCGCCTACGTCTTCACTTCGGGAATGGCGGCGATTGATGCCGTCTTTCGCCTGCTGCGCCCGGGCGACCATACCATTCTTTCTCAATCCGTGTATGGCGGCGTCTTCCGCATCACCACGCAACTGC
>Ga0210391_10002305_pt1 | contig 16624 bp, 16 predicted proteins | sample IncBWC12OmetaG_FD_160573 | JGI IMG/M metagenome (GOLD analysis project Ga0210391, IMG submission 160573) | Forest soil microbial communities from Barre Woods Harvard Forest LTER site, Petersham, Massachusetts, United States - Inc-BW-C-12-O ... | reverse complement strand
CGTGGAATCCGCCCCCGCCGCCACCATGGAAGCTACCTCCGACAGCCCCGCCGCTACCGTGATAGAACTCCGTGTGATGCCCGCCGCCATTGTAATGCCCTTCCCACGAATGGTGAACGTCGAAGCCAGGACGATAGCCCCAGCCATTTCCCCAACCGCCACCCAAACCATAGGAGTACGGCCCGTAGCCATACGCCGGGTAATCTCCGCCATAGTAACCGCCGGCGTCATAGCAGCCGCCGGCACCACAGGCGATTGCCCCGAGCAATAACGCGGCACCGATCAGACGACCCAGGCTGAAGTATCTTGCCTTCGCGCGCATGTCAGGGAACTCCCCAGGCCGGGCCGCCGTCGTTCTTGTAGAACGCCAGACCGGGCGTTTTGGCGGCTGGAACATCCAGGCTGGTTCGCAGATTGCCGTTGGGTCCGTAGAGCCCGACGCCGGGTAGACCGTCGTCGCCAAGCGCCATGGTCGCGCGAACCTTGCCGTCCTGATCGTAGAGGTCAACGCCGGGAGTTCCGTTCGCCGCGAGATCGACGGTCAAGCGGGTGCGTCCGCTGGGGTCGCTAAAATTGAGGCCGACTGCGCCGTCGGACATGACGCCCAACGCGGCGCGCAGTTTGCCGCTGCTGTCGCGCACGAGGAATTGTTGCGCCTCAAGCGTGTCGGGCACGACCGAACTCGTCTGCGCCATCGTGAACAACGCCCCGCAGATCAGCATCAGCGCGCCGGTCATCATCCGCAGATGCTTGTTGCTGCGCTGGAGGCCGGCCTGCTGCCGTTCCAGCCGTGAAAGCCGCTCGATCAGTTCAGTCGTCGATTGCTCCATAGTTGAACCTCAACCTGCGGTTGCAGGAGGCGTGGTGCGCGTTACCCCAAAGTTTATCAAGCTGGACACTTGGGTCCAGTTCGCGGGTCCGGTTTGCGCGGGTGCAGTTTTGCGGGATTCAGCGACTCCCGAGAATAGTCACCTGGCGGCTGACGAAGCGCCAACCGGCCGGCGTCTTGCGCAGCTTGTCGGTGTAGAAGCCGACTGTCGATTGCTGCACCTTGCCGTCCTTGCAGTGGTAGTAGAGCAAGTAGGAAGTGCCGCTGCCGCTGTCGCCATCGAGCTCGAAGGCAGGATTGGCGACGACGTGCTCCACCTGCGCACCGCCGAGTGATTCCTTGTACCTGGCCGTGAACTTCCTGAGGCCGTCGCGTCCGCTGTGCTTGCCGAAGCGCGGGCTTTCGAAGACGCCGTCCTCGGTGAAGCAGTCGATCCATTCGTCGTAGCGGCCCGTGTCGATCGTGAGACAGTAGCGCGCGTGCAGCGTGCGAACTTCCTCGCGATCCTCGAGTGTCCCCGTTATTGCCATCGCATCAACCTCCCCAGGTTGTTCAAATCACGTTGGCTTCGCGCAGCCGCGCGATATCGTCCCACGAATAGCCGAGCATCTCGGTCAGCAGCAGCTCGGTATGCTCGCCGAGTTCCGGCGCATGCCCGCGCGGCTCGCCGGGCGTCGCGCTCAACTTCACCGGCATCCCAAGCAGCGTCAGATTGCCGAGCGCGGGATGATCGTATTCGACCACGTAACCGTTAGCTCTGACTTGCGGATCATCAGGCAGGTCCGACACGGAGTTCACGATCGTGTAGATGAAATCGCCGCGCCCTTTGAGGACTCGCATCCACTCGTCGCGCGGACGCGCGGCGAACACCTCGTCGAAAATCGCGACCACCGCGGCTGAGTTCTTGCCGCGCACTTTGGCTTCGGCAAACCGTGGATCCTCGATCAGCTCGGGCTTGCCGACAACTTCGCAGAAATTTTTCCAGTAGCGATCAGGTTGTAACATCGCCAGCGAGATCCACTTGTCGTCTGCGCAGCGATAATGGTTCCACAGCGGATTGTATGCGTTGGCGCGCGTATTGCGCGGAAATTCCTTGCCCATGATAGTTCGCGCGACCACGTTCAGCCCCTGCAGCGCCATCATCGAGCCCAGGTGCGACGCGTCCACTTCCTGCCCGATGCCCGTGCGCTCGCGCGCGAACAGAGCAGCCAGCACGCCGTATGCGAGCATGATCGCGCCCATCTGATCGGCGATTCCGCCGTAGACATAGGTCGGCGCCGTGCTGCCGGTGCCGATCGCGTTCATGATCCCCGAGCGCGCCTGCCCCAGGTAATCGAACGACGGCTCGCCGCTGTCAGGCCCTTCGGGGCCGTAACCGGACGCGCTCGCATAGATGATGCGCGGATTCAGCGCGGCGAGTTCCGCATAGCCGAGCCCCAACCGCTGTGCGACGCCCTTGCGAAAATTCTGCACGAAGACGTCGCTGCGCGCGGCGAGGCGATGCACTATCTCGCGCGCCTCGGGCTGCTTCAGATTCAGCGCGATACTTTTCTTATGCTTGTTGTTGGCTTCGAAGTAATAATTGCGCCCGCCCTTGACGGTCGAACTGCCCGCGACCGCGACGATTCCCCGGCCCGGGTCGCCGCGCTCGCGCTCTTCTATCTTGATAACCTCGGCGCCGAGGTCAGCGAGCATCTGCGTCGCGACCGGCCCTTGCTGCCAGATCGTCCAGTCGACAATTCGAATTCCGTCAAGCGGCCCGCTCATGCTTTCCTCTATACCACAACCCTCTTGAGTTTGTGTGCCGCCGGACGCATCAATCATATATGTCCGCGCTCGCCCAGGTGGCCGACTTTCTGTTTCCTCCCCGATGCGCCGCGTGCGGGACGGCGCTCGCCGACGGCCGGCGCGTATGCACTCGATGCGTCGCGCGGGTCGAGCGGATACCTGAGCCGCGCTGCGAAGTATGCGGCGGGACGCTCGACTCGGCGGCAATCGATGAACCGCGATGCGCCCGATGCCTCGCGCATCCGCCGCGATATCGAATCGCGCGCACTGTCGCGCGCTATCGCACCACGGCCGAGGACGAACCCGGCAGCCTGCCCGCGTTGATTCGCCGTCACAAGTACGGCCTCGATCAATCGGTCGGCCGTGCGCTGGTCGAGTACCTTGGCGACGAGTTGCCGGTATCGGCTGACGACTACGACCTGGTAATTCCGGTGCCGCTGCATTGGCGACGCCTGTGGTGGCGCGGCTTCAACCAGGCCGCTCTCCTGGCCGGTGAAGTCGCGCGGCGGCTCAATCTTCCGCTGGAAACCACAGCGATGACGCGCCGGCGCTTCACCACGCCCCAGACCTCGCAACATCACGACGAACGCGTCAGGAACGTGCGCCGTGCGTTCGCCGTCACCAAGCCGGAACTGATCAAGAATCGGCGCGTGTTGATTGTCGACGACGTGATGACCACCGGCGCCACGGTCGAGGAATGCGCGCGCGTGCTGACGGCGGCAGGCGCGACGCGAGTGGACGTCTTCACGCTCGCGCGCGTCCTATGAGCGAAGCGCAACGCGCAGAATGGGATGAGCGCCATCGCGGCAAGTCGGCGGGCGAGGCCGAGCCGTTCCTCGCAGAGATGCTCGCGCGAATGCCGCGCGGCGTCGCACTCGACATCGCGGCGGGACGCGGGCGCAACGCACTCGCGCTCGCTCACGCGGGCATGAGTGTGGTCGCGGTGGATTTCTCGGCCGAAGCGATTGGCATTCTCGCGGCGAGTGCACGCAACGCGCGGCTGCGCATCTGGCCCGTCGTCGCGAACTTGGATAGCTTTCATCTCAAGGACGAATCGCTCGACGCCATCGTGAACATAAATTTCCTCGACCGCACGCTGTTCTCGAAATTCGTGCGCGCGCTCCGGCCCGGCGGCTGGCTGATTGCCGAGACGTTCCTCGTCGACCAGGCCACGATCGGCCACCCGCGCGATTCGCGCTTTCTGCTCGGTCACGGAGAACTTCGCGCGCTCGCGGCCGGACTCGAGGTTGAAGAGTACCGCGAAGGCCTGATCACTTATCCCAACGGCGAGCGTGCATTTCGCGCGTCGATCGCAGCGCGAAGGAAATCAAACTGATGGCGCCCGGGATGACTTACAAAGCGGCGGGCGTCGATATCGCGCTGAAGCAGAGCCTGATTCCGCTATTCGGCTCAATCGCAAAGGCAACATCAGGCGCGCACGTGATCAGCGGAGTCGGCGGCTTCGGCGCGCTTATCGGACTGAACGGCGCTCGCAAGATGCGCGCGCCGGTGCTGGTCGCGGGCACGGACAGCGTCGGCACCAAGCTGATGCTCGCGTTCGAGACCGGGCGTCACGACACCGTCGGCATCGACTGCGTTGCGATGTGCGTGAACGACATCATCTGCCACGCGGCGCGGCCGCTGTTCTTTCTGGATTACATTGGTTCGGGCAAGCTCGAAAAGAGAATCGCGCTCGACATCGTCAAAGGCGTCGCGCGCGGATGCGATCAGGCGGGCATGAGCCTGGTCGGTGGCGAGACCGCGCAGCTAAGCGGATTGTATAAGCCCGGCGAGTACGACCTGGCCGGCTTCGCGGTGGGAATTGTCGAGCGCGCGCGAATTCCCGAGCCGTCGAGCGTGCACGCCGGCGACGTGCTCGTGGGACTCGCATCGAGCGGACTTCACTCCAACGGTTTTTCGCTGGTGCGCCGCGTGCTGAAACACGCGAAGCTCAAGCTGGGCGCGCACATCGGCGAACTCGGATGCACGCTGGGCGTAGAGTTGCTGCGTCCCACCCTCATCTACGCGAAGGTCGTCGTCGAACTGTTCGAGCGCTTCAAAATAAATGGTCTCGCGAATATAACCGGCGGCGGCGTACTCGAAAATCTGCCGCGCGTGATGCCCGCGAACACTCGCGCCGTCGTCGAGCGAGGCAGTTGGCCCACGCCGCCGATATTCGGCCTGATTCAGCGCCTCGGAAAAATCGACCGCGCCGAGATGGATCGCACCTTCAACAACGGCCTCGGGATGGTCGCGATTGTGCCGGCGGGCGAGGCCGATCGCGTCGTTGCGCATCTGCGCCGCCGCGAATTTGCCGCCTACGTTGTCGGCCAAGTGACTCGCGGCAAGCGTGGAGTGTCGATTCGCTGAGCCGCGTTAATCCGATGACGGAAAATCCGACGGTCAAACTCGGCGTCCTGATTTCCGGCAGCGGCACCAATCTGCAAGCTATCATCGACGCGATTCTGCGTGACGATCTCAAGGCCGAAATCCGTCTCGTCATTTCGAATCGCGCCGACGCGCAGGGACTCGAGCGCGCGCGCCGTCACGGAATCGAGACGGCGGTCATCGACCATCGCAAGTTCCGTTCGCGCGAGGACTTCGACCGCGCCGTCCTCGCCGCGCTGCAGGGTCGCAACGTGGAGCTGGTCGCGCTGGCTGGCTTCATGCGATTGCTGTCGCCGGTGATGCTCGACGGTTTTGCCGGCCGCATCATGAATATTCACAACAGCCTGCTGCCCTCATTTCCTGGAATCCATGGGCCGAAGGACGCGATCGAATATGGCGTGAAGATCGCCGGGTGCACCGTGTTCTTCGTTACGCCGGGCGTCGATGTCGGACCGGTGATCGTGCAAGCCGCTGTGCCCGTGCTGCTAGGCGACGACGAACAGCGGCTGGCTGCGCGCATTCTGCAGCAGGAGCATCGCATCTTCCCGCACGCGATCGCGTTGTTCCAGCAGGGCCGGCTCGAAATCCAGGGCCGCCGGGTTGTCATCAAGGACGACTCAGACGCGCCGAGTTCGCCTCCGCTCGTGAATCCACCGGTGGCCTGATTCGCGAACAGTGAAAACACTCTCGGTAGTTGTGCCGATGCTCAACGAGGCGGCCGCGATCGCGAGCACACTGGTCGCGCTCCGACGCGGCGCTCCCGACGCGGAAATCGTCGTGGTGGACGGCGGCAGCATCGATGCGAGCGTCGCGCAGGCGCGGCCGTTGTGTGACGCGGTGATCGTCGCATCGCGCGGGCGCGCGCGGCAGATGAACGCGGGCGCGCGCGCATCGCACGGCGACGCGATAGCCTTCGTGCACGCCGATACCATAGTGCCGCCGACCTTTGCCGCCGACATCGCCTCCGCATTGTCGGACTCCGCGGCGGTCGGCGGACGCTTCGACGTCGAGCTCGACGATCGCGCCATCCCGTACCGGATTATCGGCGCGATGATCAACCTCCGCTCACGCGTCAGCCGGACCGGCACGGGCGACCAGGCAATCTTCGTACGGCGCGCAGTCTTCGATCGCCTCGGCGGTTTTCCGGAACTCGAGCTGTGCGAGGATCTCGAATTCTCGCGACGCATGAAACGCGCGGGACGCGTCGCATGCCTCCGCGCTCGAGTGACGACCTCAGCGCGGCGATGGAACCGCGACGGCGTCGTGCGCACCGTCGTCCGCATGTGGCTGATTCGCGCGATGTACCTGCTCGGCGTGCCCCCCGCCCGCCTCAAACGCATGTACTCCGACACTCGCTAGGCGCACTGGACAGAGGTTCTCACGCGGATAACAATGGCGGTAGCGAGGTATACCGTGGCGAAAGTCGAAGTTTACACCACCACCTACTGCCCGTTCTGCACGCGTGCGAAGAGCCTGCTCAAGAGCAAGGGCATCGCCTTCGATGAAATCGACGTGACCGATGACGACGCGCTGCGCGAGAAGATGATCGAGTTGTCCGGCGGACGGCGCACGGTTCCCGAAATTTTCATCAACGGCAAGATTGTCGGCGGCTTCGACGAATTGCGGGCGCTCAACGACGCGGGCAAGCTCGACGGTCTATTGGCCGAGTCGGCACCGGCTTGAAATTTCAGCTATCGCTACAGACGAATTTCCCTTCCTTAAAATAGACACGGGCGCGGCGCGGATTGATTTCCGCGACGCGCCCGCTTCAAAAAGCTCCCTAACGTGGGCCGTTACTGGTTTTCGACTGGCGACACGACCCCTTGATCGTTCATGTGATGCAAGGCGTCGCGGTCAACCGACGAGTCGAACTTGATAGCTTTGGCCGTGACCTTGATCTGCGAGCCGTCGGCCGAAGTTGTCTGATCCTCATTGACGATCGCGTCAATCGTGTCAGGCCATTTTGCAAACGCCATCGCCTTCAGTTTGTCACTGATCTTGGCCTCGTCGATCGCGTCAGGACTGAACGGCTCGGTATATGTCAAATCGCCCAGCTCCGAGTATGGCTTCCCGGCCGGCGGCCCTTCCGTCGTAACATAGATGTGCGCCATGTCGACCCGATGCTCGAACACCTGTTGCTTTTGTTGCTCTTCCTGGCGAGCCGCGGCGCATCCCGAAATCCAGAGAGCCAGCCCGATCGCCACCCCAGTTAGAATTTTCGATGAACGCATGTTTTCCCTCGTCGGTCCCCTGTATGTCTTCAATTATAACCGCGCCGCCGCGGATGTCTAACAGTGGTCTCGCGCGCCCTCGCCTGACAGTTTATTTCACCGAATGGTACGGATGGGCAAGCAATTCGATGACGGATCGAACAGACTCGGCGCTCTGTCGAGCGTTCGCCGCGACCGGTAGTATTCCCGCGTGACCAGATTTGCCGCCTGCTTCATCCTCGTCTTCGGCGAGCTCGCCTGGGGCGGTCTCTTCGCGCTGGCGATTCCACCGTTCTTCAACGTCGAGCGCGGTTTTTACAAATCGAGCGCGTCGGTCTACCTGGCCGCCTCGATTACGACCGCCGTCGGCCTCGGATTACTCGCGTTGCGCGGCGGCGCGTCGGCCGGACCAGGCGCCGTTTCGTTGTGGACGGCGTCCGCGCTGTGGACGCTATCGAGCGCCGCCGTCGCCGTCTATCTCTACACGCTGTGGACCGAGAACGGCCTGCTACGGTCGCGCGCCTACCTGCTCGGCCTTGGGCTCGGGCTGGTCGCGCTGATCGCCAACGTAACTCTCCTGATGCCGGCGGGCTTCGGCGCGGTCGGCGCTATCGCCTACAGCCTTACTGCCATCACTTCCGCACTGGTGCTCGGGTTGGTCAGCGGCGCGATGCTGTTCGGCCATTGGTATCTGATCGACCTCGAGATGCCCGTCGACTACCTGCGGACATTCGTCCGGCTGCTGGGAATCGTGCTGGTCGCGGACCTCGTTGCACTCGGACTGGCGATTGCGATGCCCGCGATGATCGGGGATTCAGGCGCGGCGGCTGCCGTGCATGAGCTGTTCGCGTCGCACCTCGGGCTGCTTGCGGTGCGCTTCGTGCTCGGTCCAGTCGCGACAATCGTGCTGGTCTGGATGTGCTGGCAGACGCTGAAAATTCCACAGACGATGGCGGCGACGGGCCTGCTCTACATCGCAGTGATGTCGGTGCTGGTCGGCGAAATGCTCGGCCGCTTCATCCTGTTCCGAACCGCAATTCCACTTTGAGCAAACGGAGCCTCTACTTCACGCTTGCCAGGAATTTTGCGATCTCGACCGCCGATTGCTCGGGCTGCTCGAGCCAGAAGCAATGTCCGGCGGGTTCGAGAACGATCATGTTCGCGCCCTTGATGCGCTCGGTAATGATGAACGAATTTTCCGGGTCGACCAGCGCGTCGTCCGCACCGGTGATTACCAGCGTCGGGCAATTAATCTGCTGCAGCCGATCGTACGCGTCGAACTCGGCGATCGCCTTCATCCGATGCGCGAATGCGACCGAGTCGATCGGACGATTGCGGCGCGACTCGATCATCGAGGCGATGATTTCCGGATGCTGATCGAGGAACCCCTTGGTGAACGCCGCTTCTGCGAGCGCCCTGCCCCGCTCTTCGGGTGTCATCGGTTGCGTCGAGTACGCGTTCGCGAGCGCGCCGCCACCGAGACGAATCGCCTTGGGTCCGCCCGCCGTGGTGCAACCAAGCACGAGAGATTTCACTTTATCCGGATGTCTTAGCGCGAGCTCCTGCGCGATCGTCCCGCCCATCGAGACTCCGATCACGTGCGCCGGTGACATGCCCAGGTGATCGATCAACCCAGCGGTATCATCGGCGAGCATCGCGATGCTGTAAGGCATGTCGGGCTTGCCACTCAGCCCCGAGCCGCGCTGGTCGAAGGTGAGCACGCGATAGTCTTCGGCGAAGACCTCGGCGAGCCCGGCGAACATCGTCTGATCGCCCTGCGCGCCATGAATCATGACCAACGGCGCACCGTCGCCGCGCAACTCGTAGGCTAGCTCGACTCCATTGATACGCGCGCGCTCCATAACTGCCCTCCAACGTCAGACGAAGATTGTATCCATGGAACTCGCCGATGCGGGCCCGCTCCACGACGCTACCTTCTGACAGTTATGTGCTGGACCGCAACCGTAGCAGTGGCAGTGCTCCGTCCGTACTGATTGGTCGAGTACAAGGTGTAAGTGGTGGTCGTATTCGGACTCACCGTGATCGAGGTGCCGCGCACCGGGCCCACCGTCGGCGAGATGATGTTGTAGATTGCGCCGCTGGTCGACCAGCTCAGCGTCACGGATCTGCCCTTCGTGATGTACGTGGAACTGGTGTTGAACGCGCCAATCACAGGGCTCGCGCCGCTCGGCACGTTGGATTCCGTGTACACCGGCCCTGTAGTAACCACGTCGAAATCCGCGCCGGTCAGGCTGCTCAAATTATGCAGATCGTCATTGTTCCAGCGGCTGTCGGGCGCGCCGCTGATATAAATTGCGCTGCCATTATCGGCGAGAATCATCCCGTATTTCTTCAGCGCCGTCAGAATCACCTGGTTCGCCTGCGAAAAACCGGAAATATCGAAACTCGCCTGCAACCGGAGCCGCGTGCCCATCGGAGGCGCGTCGGTGTCCGTCACCGACGAAGCCCAATGAGTAGCCGGCGCGGTGAAAGCCTGCTGCGACACGGGCACCGTGAAGCGTATGGCGTGATTGATAGCGCCGGCGGCGACTTCGTCGTAGCGGACCAATCCGGGGAAAATAGGCAGCCCCGCGGCGTCGGCCGAAGTCCACGTGTAAGGACGCTGCGCGTTGATCGTCATGTCCCAAATCGCAGTCGAGTCGGCGCTCCAATTAGTCAGGCTCAACTCTTGGGAGTTGTACATTTCGTAAAGCCAGCAATTGTCCTTGTCGAGCACCAGCACATGGCGGTCGCCGTCGCCGGGCGCAGGATAGCCTTCGATCAAAGCGTTCGATGGAATCGGCATCGGGCCCGGGTCGCTTTCATCGCCGTACGCGCCGAGCGTGATATTCACCTTGGCCTGCGAGCCGCTCACGATTTGATAAGGAATGCCGATCGACGATCCCTCGTACAAACCCGAGCCGAAATCCGGATGCACCGTGACGGTCGATCCGATGTAGTTGATGATGTTTGCCGAATTCGAAACCAGCGGTGCGCTGGAAATATCCGTGTTCCAAAGACTGTTTGCCTGGAACGGAACAAAGCCGTTCAGACTGGTCAGCTGACCGACGCTCATGCCGCTGCAGGTGCCACTTTGGGCAAGCGCTGAATTACTTACGCTCAGTTGCAAGAATAGTAAGGCGAGAGCGGCAAACGCATATCTCATAGAATGCCCCCCGGCACCGGCGCGTCCGTCTATCTGTAGGAATTATCTACTCAATGGTCCGATTTGATTCAAGGACCATCGGACGAGAGAGCCTCACGCTATCACGGGCCGGAGCACGAGTCTCAGTCGCTCTAGCGCTAATGCACGAAATTCCCGCCGATCAGGTATACGGGGCCCTGGTAGGTGTTGAAGGCGATGCCATTGTTGCCAAATCGGACGATTCGAGTGGAAACACCGGGATAGTCGACGATGTCTCCCTGGAAATCCGGGATCGTGATGGAGTTTATGCGACTGAACTCATCCAGATTGAAGCTTTGGAGCGTGCCGCCGTCTTCGATAAAAAATGCCTCGTTCAGCGTCGAATCAGGTACCATCGCGGTCGGAAAGTTGCTGGGCAAGAAAGTGCCGACCGGCTGCGCACTCGAGGGATTTATAACGACCCCATAGTCCGCATAAATGAGTCCGCTAGTTGGGTCGAAATGAATCCTGTCGTTGAAAGATGAAAAAGTGGCCGAGTAATCCACGTCCGACGCAACTCCCGTCGAGCTGATCGCCAGGCTATAAAAGTCGAAGGCGGTATCTTCCGTGTTGGCGGCATAAAGCACGGTATCGTCGGCGCCCCATTGAAGGGAATCGTAAAGATCCAGCCCGGCATCCCATCCCGCCGCTATGTTGGTACGAGGGTTGGCGTCGTCGTAGATTACGACTCCCCCCTCGGCTTCCGGACTTACGCTCATGTTCCCAAGGCTAACCGCGGTTGTATGCGGTAAGCCTGGCGCGACCTGAAGATCCAATGCGAAGTAGGCCCCGTAGAATTGGTTGCTGCCCAAGTCGTAGCTAATATCCTTCGTGAGACTGGGCAGAGTGAACCGCTGCACAGATGCCGACCCGTCGAGTCCGACGTAGAGAAATGAGCTGTCGTCAGAGATCGCCAGTTTGTCAGGGTTGCTGCCGGCAAAGGGCGATGACGTGATTGACGCAGAGGCCAGGCTGATCACGGAGATGCTGTTGCCGTCAGTCGGTGCAGATCCTGGCACTGAGATGTAGAGCGCGTTATTCACCGGATCGCTCACGATGTCGTTGGCTTGCTGATTGATCACTACCATCGCGTATCCGGTGCCGCCCGTGCTTCCCACGAAGAATGTCTGCGGCGCCGACACTTGTGAGTCCGCCGCAACTGTCACGTTGTCCAGACCGATGCTGGCGACGTCGCCGGCGGGAATCGATGCGTTCACCTGGTTCGACGACACGAAGGTCGTCTTCTGCCCAACCGTGTTCCATTGAACTGCGGTCGACGCCGTTAGGTTGCATCCGCACACCGCCAAGGGGACGCCCGTACCTCCGGCCACAGCGGAACTCGGAATTAACGACAGAATTGACGGGGGTCCCGATGTGGGGCATGCCCCTGGACCCACGGTCGGGCACGATGCGGCGGGTGTCGGAGTTGGAGTCGGCTCGGCGGCGCCTTTGCCATCGCCTTCCATTTTGACGCTCAGCGTTTTGCCGTCTTCATGGACTATCGTCAGCTTCGCAGACTTCTTGCCGTCGGACGACGGGGTGAAAACGACCGATATTTCGCATTCCCCGCCCGCCGGCAGGCTGGCGGCACAACCAGTTGTAGGCACGAACTCGAGGTTGGACGAAGAAATCGAGAGGACATCGATCGCGATCGAATTCGGATTGTGAATCGTTACGGTCCTGGGCGAACTCGCTTCAAGTGGCGCCAGCGTGCCAAAGCTGATCTTCTTTAGCGAAACCTTTAGCTCTTTGATTTTTGCTTTCGTCTCGCCATAGCCAGGAAGGCCGCTCGAGCTTTGATCGGCGTTTTGCGCAAACGCGCCGCCTATCACGAACAGGAATGCAAAGGTGACGAGCAAAAATAACAGTGCGTTATTCGCGCCCGCGATTGGCCGCGTCGACAACTTAAAGCGCATTATGGTTTACGAATCCCCCCGTTGGCATTTATACGCCCAATAGTGCGTACCTGATTTCCGCCTGCGATTCAAGTTTTCGCTAAACTCGCAGTTTCGGCGCATCACCTGCCAGCTATCTCACCAGGCGTGCGGAGACCATCCCGAACTGAGCGATGCGCGTCACTAGCAACAAACCGCAAATCGGGCAAAAGTCGAAGTCATGAGCGAAGCATTGCCCATCGTTTATCTCGCCCGGCATGGCGAGACCGCGTGGAGTATCTCGGGACAGCACACTGGCCTTACCGATCTGCCGCTGACCGACCGCGGCGAGAGCAACGCTCGCCGGCTGGGCGATCGGTTGAAGGGTCTGCGTTTCGATAGAGTCCTCACCAGCCCGTTGCAGCGTGCGGTGCGCACTTGCGAGCTGGCAGGCTTCGGCGCGCGCGCTGAAGTCGATCGCGATCTGCTCGAATGGAACTACGGCGAATACGAAGGCCTGCGCACGGAGCAAATCCATGCGAAGCGCCCGGACTGGGATTTATTTCGCGACGGATGTCCCGGCGGCGAGTCGCCTGCGCAGATCGGCGCGCGCGCCGACCGGGCAGTGAACCGAATTCGCGAGATTGGCGGCAGCGTGCTGATTTTCTCGAGCGGGCACATCCTGCGCATCCTGACCGCGCGATGGCTGGGACTGGAACCCGCCGGCGGCAAGTACTTCGCACTGAGCACGGCCAGCTTGAGCGCGCTCAGCTACGAGCACAACTTGTCGAAGCCGGTCATTCAATTGTGGAACGACACGAATCACGTAGTCTCGTGAACTCTAGCAAGGCGTAGCGCGATGGCAGCATCTCCCAAGACGGCAATCTCCGACTTATCAACGCTCGCCGCGCAGTATGGATGCGGCCCGGTCAAGTTCGCGGGCGCCGAAGAGGCTTTGTACGAGCGCCATCTGCTGTTCGACAACATTGTCAGTCCAAATGAGATCACCTTGCGTGAGCGCTATGAAGCCGTCGCAAAGTCCGTGCGCGACATCCTGTCTCAGCGATGGATCCAGACCCATCGCTCTTACCAGCACGACAATCCCAAGCGCATCTACTACCTCTCCATAGAGTTCCTGCTCGGCCGCTCGCTCGGCAACAACATCGCCAATCTCATGCTCGATCCGGTCGCCGCACAACTTATAAAGGACAAGAACCTGGATTGGACCGGTCTGCTCGAGCAGGAACCAGACCCTGGGCTGGGCAACGGCGGGTTGGGACGTTTGGCGGCGTGCTTCCTCGATTCGATGGCGACGATGCAATTGCCAGCGACCGGCTACGGACTGCGCTACGAATACGGGATGTTCAAGCAGTCGATCAAGGATGGTTGGCAGGAAGAGCGGCCGGACCACTGGCTGCAGAACTCGGATCCCTGGCAGATCATGCGGGTTCAGGACGCCGTCGAAGTGAAGCTGAACTGCGCCTTCGCGATGACCGGCGGAAGCTTGCGCGTCGACGTCGGGAAGCCGTCGCGATTGATCGGCATCCCGCGCGATATCCCGATCGTCGGCTACGGCGGCCGAACCATCAATTCACTTCGCCTGTGGGCTGCCGCCGCACCCGATTACTTTGACTTTCAGGAATTCAGCCAGGGCGATTTCGTGGGCGCGCTGGCAGAGAAGCTGGCCGCCGAGACTCTGACTAGAGTGCTCTATCCCGACGATTCAACCAGCCGCGGACAGGGACTGCGATTCGTGCAGGAGTACTTTCTCGTCGCATGCTCGCTGGCCGATATCATCCGACGCTTCCGGCGCGCCAACACCGATTGGAACTCGCTGCCCGACAAGGCCGCCATTCAGCTCAACGATACACATCCGGCGATCGCGGTGGCGGAGTTGATGCGGATACTGCTCGACGACGCGAAGCTGGGATGGGATCAAGCCTGGGATCTGACGCGCAGAACGCTGGGCTACACCAACCATACGCTGTTGCCCGAAGCGCTCGAGAAATGGCCGGTGGAATGGTTCGAGATGGTGATTCCGCGGCACCTCGAGATCATTTTTGAAATCAATCGCCGGTTGCTCGACGACGTTCGCACCCGCTTCCCGGGCGACGAAGGCCGCGTCGAGCGCATCAGCCTGATCGAGGAAGGCCCGCAAAAGCACGTGCGCATGGCCAACCTGGCGATCGTCGGCTCGCACAGCACCAATGGCGTCGCGGCGATCCATTCCCAATTGCTGCGCACGACGACGGTCAAAGATCTCGCCGAGATGTTTCCCGAGCGCTTCAGCAACAAGACCAACGGGGTCACGCCTCGGCGCTGGCTGCTGCTGGCTAATCCGGCGTTAGCCAGCGTAATTACCGAGGCGATCGGCGAAGGTTGGATCACCGATCTCATCGAACTGCACAAGTTGAAGCCGCTGGCCGACGACAAAACTTTTCGCGACAACTTCCGCAAGGCCACTCGCCAGACCAAAGCGGCCTTTGGCACCTGGCTCAACTCCCGGACTGGCGCAGCGGTGGACCCGGATTCGATTTTCGATTGCCAGGTCAAACGCATCCACGAGTACAAGCGGCAACTGCTCAACGCGCTCCGCATCGTCGTCCTTTACAATCGCGTGCTGGAGAATCCGAATCTGGATATCGTGCCGCGAACGTTCCTGTTCGCAGGCAAGGCCGCGCCGGCCTACCAGCTCGCCAAGCTCATCATCAAGTTCATCAACAACCTGGCCGAGACCATCGACGACGATCCCGCCGTGCGCGGCAAGCTCAAGGTAATGTTTCTGCCCGAGTACGACGTATCACTGGCTCAGCGGCTCATTCCCGCCAGCGACGTCTCCAATCAGATTTCGACCGCCGGCTACGAGGCGAGCGGCACCAGCAACATGAAGTTCATGATGAACGGCGCGTTGACGATCGGCACGCGTGACGGCGCGACGATCGAAATGGCGCAGGAGGCCGGCGAGGAGAATTTCTTTCTGTTCGGTCTGACTGCGCAGCAGGTGGCCGATAGCCGCGGCTGGTACAATCCGCACTGGCATTACGAACACGAGCCTGAAACGCGCGCGGCGCTGGATTTGATCTTCTCCGGCCATTTCAACCGGCACGAGCCCGGCATCTTCGAGCCGCTGCGGGACACGCTGCTGACGCACGGCGACCACTATATGCATCTGGCCGATCTCAAATCTTATCTGGACGCCGATCGCAGGCTGGTCGAACTATACGCGAACCCGGAAGAATGGACGCGCAAAGCCATTCTGAATGTCGCCGGCTCCGGAAAATTCTCGAGCGACCGCACTATCGCGGAATATGCGGAAGAAATCTGGCACGCGAAGCCTTGTCCGGTCCGCTGACGGCGCGTCTGGACGCAACACATCGCGAAGCCCAAAATAACTGTGAACGAAGCGCCTGGAGGTTGGACCATGAAGGCTACACAATCGCTCCACGATCTCGGACAAAGCATCTGGCTGGATAACATCACGCGCGATCTGCTCGATAGCGGCACTCTCAAACGCTACATCGGCGATCTATCGGTCACGGGGTTGACCTCCAATCCGACGATCTTCGACCACGCTATCGCCCATAGCAAATCCTACGATCCCGAAATCCGCCGCCTGGTCGGTACGGGCCTCTCGGGCGAAGCGTTGTTCTTCGAACTGGCGGTGCAGGACCTGACACGCGCCGCCGATCTGTTCGCTCCGATTAACGAGCGCACCGCCACAGTCGACGGCTTCGTCTCGCTCGAGGTCTCGCCGCTCCTCGCGTACGACACCAAGAAAACCGTCGATCAGGCCAAAACCCTTTTCCAGAAGGCCAACCGGCGCAACCTGTTCATCAAGATCCCCGGCACCAAGGAGGGCGCGCCAGCAATCGAAGAGGCGATCTTCTCGGGCGTCTCGGTCAATGTGACCCTGCTCTTCTCGCGCGATCACTACGTCGCCGCCGCCGAGGCATACATGCGTGGATTGGAGCGGCGCGTCGCAGCCGGTCTCAGCCCCGACGTCCGTTCGGTCGCATCACTTTTCATCAGCCGTTGGGACAAGGCGACGATGGACAAGGTCCCTGACAAAGACCGCGACAAGCTGGGCATCGCAATCGGCCAGCAGACTTACAAGGCATACCGCGACGTGCTCGAGTCGGATCGATGGCAGCGGCTGGCGAACTCCGGCGCGCGCGCGCAAAGACTGCTGTTCGCCAGCACTGGCACCAAGGATCCCAAGGCCTCCGATGTCCTTTATATCGGTGCGCTGGCCGCGCCCAACACGGTTAACACGATGCCCGAAGAAACCTTGCTCGCGTTCGGCGAGCATGGCCGGACCGGCGGCGTTATTCCACGCGACGGCGCGGATTGT
>Ga0210391_10002304_pt1 | contig 16625 bp, 8 predicted proteins | sample IncBWC12OmetaG_FD_160573 | JGI IMG/M metagenome (GOLD analysis project Ga0210391, IMG submission 160573) | Forest soil microbial communities from Barre Woods Harvard Forest LTER site, Petersham, Massachusetts, United States - Inc-BW-C-12-O ... | reverse complement strand
AGCCTTTCAGTTCAAAGGCAAGAATGAAGACTTACGAGCTGTGGGACAGAAGCTGAACGTCGCTAACATTCTGGAGGGAAGCGTACGGCAGGAAGGCAGTCATGTCCGGATTACCGCTGAGCTCACCAAAGTGAATGATGGCTTTCAGCTTTGGTCGGAAGAGTACAACGCCGAGCTCAAAGACATCTTTGCGGTCCAGGAACAAATCGCGCGTGCGGTCACGCAAGCACTGCAAATCAAGCTGCTCGGCGCCAACGCAACCTCCGCGCTTGCGGGATCGAAGGTCGCCAATCCCGCCGCCTACCAGGCTTACTTGCAAAGTCAATATTTCTTGAATCGAGGATCGGAGAAGACCAACTACGACAAGGCTCTAGCTTACGCCGACCAGGCGATCAAGCTGGACCCGAATTTCGCCGACGCTTGGGCCCTGCGGTCAGCCGTGTTTGCCGGCATGTCCGGAGACGGCTTCATGGATCCTGGACCAGGATTTCGCCGTGCACAGACAGATGCAGAGCAGGCCATTGCTTTGGATCCCAATTCCGCAGCGGGATACCTTGCGTTGGCGAATATACGTCTCTTTCATGACTTCGATTGGGAAGGCGCCGAAGCTGCCCTGAACAAAGCGGCAGCGCTGGAGCCAGGAAGTGTTGAGCTACTCTTCTCTCGCGCAGATTTGGCGGATGTGTGGGGACATCTGGACGAAGCCATCCAGTTACGGAAACGGTCAGTCGCCTTAGATCCGCTGTGTTCTTCCTGTTATCTATTTCTGGGAAGTGATCTTTACGAAACTGGACAGTACGACGAAGCCAACGCAGCGTTGCAGAAGGCTCTGGATCTGAACCCTCAACAGGGATTCGTTCACTTTGTGCGGGGCCAGAGCTTACTGGCGCGAGGGCGCCCGCAAGAAGCTCTGGTGGAAATGCAACAGGAACCCAACGAAGGGTTGAAGTTGGCTGGGGAGGCGTTCGCTTATCACTCCCTGGGCCATCAACAGGCTTCGGAAGCCGCATTGAAAGAACTCATCGCCAGCCATGGTAACGATGGGGCATATCAGATCGCTCAAGTTTATGCATATCGCGGGGAGGTAGACAAAGCCCTGGAGTGGTTGAACCGGGCCTACGAACAGCGCGACTCTGGCCTGATGGGTCTCAAATCCGATGGGCTGTTTAAGGGCCTGCGCCAGAACCCGCGCTACATCCAACTGCTGGAAAAGATGCAGCTACCGTTGTAATGATGGCAGGAGTGTTTGTGGTCCCAGAATTCTTGCCGCCCGGCGCGAGCCGCCAGACAGGCCTACATTTATTTCTCAGGGTCGATTTCCCGGTTCCGATTACCGGCAAAATCAGGCCACGGGATAATGATCCGCTAGCTTGCCGGGTGAAGTTCGCGCCCCAGCGCGAATCCCTTACGGGTGATCAGCACACACGTAAGCCAGATGATCACACTTATCGTGGTTGACAACGCGCTAATGCGAATCGACGCTGGAATCGCGATCGAGACGAGCGCCGCAACTGTCATGATCGTTCCGACCACGTAATACATGGGACGACGGAAGAGGCGCGCCAAGGGCAGAAAATGCAGTCCCACGACCGCGGCGATTGCCGAGATGGCGTAGTCGCCCAGATGAAGGTTGTTGAGTACGTTAACCGCCAGGAAGATCAACAGTCCTTCCGCGGCAAAAACCAGCCCGAACATCTTTCCCATCCGCGATTGCTCCCGCTCTTCTGCAGCACTAAGCGGTGCGGCATTTTTGGTGGCGCGCGAGGCATTTCGCAGCAGTACGACGCCCGGAATCCAGATTGACGCTGCGAAGGCGATCGTGGCGGCGATGATAATGGGAGTGCGGACATTCATTGCGGCCAGTCCCCACAGCAGCCATACACAGCCAAAGAAGCCCATGATAAGCGCGCCGAAGGCCATGCCCGTCATGGCACCCGGACGCCAATCGGAAGTCGTGTTGAGGGCGTTTGCGGTTTCGGGTAGTGCTACGGTTGAAGTCATGGTTTTCACCTCACGAGATACATCCATCCTGCAGGAAACGGGCGAGGCGCAGTAGTGGCTTTCGTCACTGGAGGAACCTGACATTTGTCAGATGGCGCCGGTCCCATGGTCCAGTTTCGGCACGCAAGTTCCTGCTCTGGCGGAGGCTTAGAGGAAACGGGCGGGGCAGCCCTATGACGCATGGCGGCGCGCTAGTACAATGTAAATTCCTGCTGCATCTTACGATGAAGGCTCAGCAGTCCACCTTGGGAGTGCGGATGAGGGGTTTGCGCAAGACCGTTTTCTTAACATTCACCGCTTTTGTTCTACTGGCTGAACTGGGTTGCGGCGATCAATACCGCCCGGTAGCCAATCCGGTCGTCAGCCCTGGCGGCCAGCCGCAGACCTCACACTTCGCCTGGGTTGTGAACTACAACCCGAACGGCGACGGCAGCACGACGGAAATCGATGTCTCCGGCGACACGAATCTTGCGGTCAACACCATGGGTGTCGGCACCAGCGCGGAGGCATTCCCCACCAACTCGTTGTCGCTCTACGTTGCCAACGCCGGCGACGACACTGTCATGCAGTATCTGCCTACGCTGGCGGGCTCGATCACCACGATTTCGCTGCTGCCGGGCTCGCATCCGATTGCCCTGACTTCGCAAACCAACACCGCCATGTTCGTTCTGAATTCGGGCACGAACTCGGCCTGCTCGCAGACCGGCTCGCTGAGTACGATTTCGTCCGCGACTCTCTCGGTGGCGACAACGGTCTGCCTTGGGCCGGATCCGATTCCGTCGGGCCAGTATCCGGTGGGGGTGAATCCAACGGCGTTCGTGCAGTCTCCGGCAAACGGCTTTATCTACGTCGTCAACCAGGGCCCCAGCGGTCAAAACCAGCCGTCCGTTTCCGTTATGCTGACGGATGGTTCGGCGCTGAAGGCGAGCATCACACCTTCCGTAGGTTTAGGGTTGAACCCGGTTGCGGTCGCGGCCAACAATCAGGGATGGATCTTTATCGTGACCCAGGGTGATCAGGTCAATCCGGGTACGCTCGATCTTGTCTACTCCGGAAACGGCAACATTGCAGCGACCGCTCCGCTGGGTGTGCTGCCGACGCAAGCCGTGTTCGATCCCACTCGGAACCGCCTGTATGTGACGAACAGTGGAGACAACTCGGTCAGCGTCTTCGATGTGTCGGCGATTAATCCATCGTCGCCTTCCGTTCCATTGTTGGCCAAGGTGACGGTCGGAACTACTCCCATCGGCGTCACGGCTTTGACCGATGGATCGAACTTCTTCGTAGCCAACGCGGGCGACAACACCGTGACGGTGGTGAGCCAGAGCAGCTTCTCGCCTTTGACAACCGTGCCGCTGCCCACCGGAGCGAATCCGGTATATATCACCTCCGATCCCACCGCGGCAAAGGTCTATGTAGCCGATCAGGGAACGGGCGAGACCACGATCATTCAGACGTCGAACAATACGGTCACGCAGAGCATACCTGCCCCAACTCAGTTATCGGGCTGTACCAGCAGCTGCGCCTTGCAGCAGCCGGTGATGATCCTGACACAGTAGAGCGGCACTTAGCTTTAGCTCTTAGCAAGAAACGACGGCGGACCATGTGCTCCGCCGTTTGTATCCTGCGTCGCGGTGATCGTTTGGCGAGCATGGCATTGGGTTGGCCAAAAGCCAATAGCTAATGGCTAACAACTACGTGAACATGAATTCCTTCGTTCGCAGATCGCGGATCGTATCCCGCAGCTTGGCTGCCCGCTCGAACTCGAAGCGTTTGGCCGCTTCGCGCATATCGCTCTCCAACTTCGCTATGTAACCGTCCAGTTCTTCCTGCGACTTGAACTCCGGCATGCCTTCGACCTCGTTAGTCAGATCGGCATAATCGGCCTCGGCGACCGCAACCAGCGACATGTCCAGCGGCCGGCTGATGCTCTCCGGCGTGATGCCATGCTCCTCGTTGTAGGCCTGCTGAATGGCGCGACGGCGATAGGTTTCGTCGATGGCCTTCTTCATCGAGTCGGTCATGTTGTCAGCGTACAGAATCGCGCGTCCTTCTATATTGCGGGCACAGCGTCCGATGGTCTGAATCAGCGAGCCCGCCGAGCGCAGAAAGCCTTCCTTGTCGGCATCGAGAATCGCCACCAGCGAGACTTCCGGCAGGTCCAAGCCTTCGCGCAGAAGGTTGATGCCGATCAGCACGTCGAACTCGCCCTTGCGCAGATCGCGCAGAATCTTGATGCGCTCCAACGTCTCAATCTCAGAATGCATGTAGCGGCAGCGCACGCCGACCTCTGCGTAATACTCCGACAAGTCCTCGGCCATGCGCTTGGTCAGCGTGGTGACCAGGACGCGTTCGTTCTTCTTGGCACGCTCGCGAATCTCGTGCAGCAGATCGTCGATCTGTCCTTTCACCGGACGAACTTCCACCTCGGGATCGATCAGTCCGGTCGGCCGAATGATCTGCTCGACCACGACACCCGCGGACTTCGTCAGCTCATATGGCCCCGGCGTCGCTGACACGTAGACCGCCTGGTTTACGCGGTGTTCAAACTCTTCGAAGGTCAACGGGCGATTGTCGAGCGCGCTGGGCAGGCGGAAACCGTATTCGATCAGGTTCTGCTTGCGCGAGCGATCACCGTGCCACATTCCGTGAATCTGCGGCACGGTCTGGTGCGACTCGTCGATGAAGAGCAAAAAATCGCGGGGCACATAGTCCAGCAACGTCGGCGGCGGCTCTCCCGGCAAGCGCCCGGTGAAGTGTCGCGAGTAATTCTCGATACCATGGCAGTAGCCCATTTCCTTGATCATTTCGAGATCGAATCGTGTGCGCTGGTGTACTCGCTGGGCCTCGACGATGCGGCCCTGCTTCTCCAGTTCAACTTCCCACCAGGCCAGCTCTTCCAGAATCGAGTCGACGGCGGCGGTCTTGCGCTCCGGCTTCATCACGTAGTGCGTCTTCGGATAGATAGGCAGTCGCGCGTGTTTCTGCTTCACCGTTCCGAACAGCGGATCGATCTGCGACAGCGATTCGACCTCGTCTCCCCACAACTCGATGCGGTAGGCGGAGTCGTCGTAGGTGGGGAAAACTTCGATGATGTCGCCGCGCACGCGGAAGGTTCCGCGCCGGAAGTCGCCGTCAGTGCGCTCATAGAGAATTTCGACCAGCTTGCGCGTGATGTCTTCGCGCTTGATCTTCTGTCCCTTTTCGAGGAACAACAGCATGCCGTAGTAGGCGTCCGGCGAGCCCAGACCGTAGATGCAGCTTACTGACGCGACGATGATACAGTCGCGGCGCTCGAACAGCGACTTGGTGGCCGACAGCCGCAGCTTGTCGAGCTCGTCATTGATCGTGGCTTCCTTCTCGATGTAGACGTCGCCTGCGGGGATGTAGGCTTCCGGCTGATAGTAGTCGTAATAGGAGACGAAGTACTCGACCGCATTGTGCGGGAAGAACTGTTTGAACTCGTGGTAGAGCTGCGCCGCCAGCGTCTTGTTATGCGCCAGGATAAGCGCCGGGCGGTTCACGTTCTCGATGACCTTGGCCATCGAAAAGGTCTTGCCGGAACCAGTGACGCCGAGCAGCACTTGATGCTTCTCACCGTCAGCAATGCCGCGGGTCAACGACTGAATAGCGTTACCTTGGTCGCCTTGGGGTTTGTACGGACTGACGAGTCGGAATTCCATGCCACGTTGGCCCCGCCCAAGGGCCAGCTCAATTCGTTGGGAAGCCTCACAGAAGGGAATTTCGGCGAGTGGGCATCTCTTGATTATACGACGAGGAGTAGGGAGAAATTCTGTGTGGGAAAGGCCGGTGTCGCAGGTCATCAGCGATACCGTGTGAGATCCTGAGCCCGGCGATAAACGAGTAGAATTTATGCATGCCGAAAAACTCAGCCGACTTGGCCGATACTGGTCTGGAAGTGCTGGATCTCTACAGCGATTCCCGCTTCCGGAACCGGCTTCCACGCTTCCGGAATCCCGCCAAGCAGCTGGAAGGCATGCGCCGCCTGGCCCGCGCCTTCGTGGAAAACCCTGGAACGATTTTGCAGGAACTGGTGAACACTGCCGTCGATCTGTGCGAGGCCGAGAGCGCTGGCATCAGCCTCCAAAGCAAGAACGAAAACGGTGAAAAGTCCTATCGCTGGGTCGCCACGGCGGGCCAGTACGAACGCTTTCTCAATGCCATACTGCCTAGCTTTCCTAGTGCGTGTGGTTTGACCATCGAGCGCAGACAGCCTCAGCTGTTTCGGGTATCGCAGCAGTTCTTCGACCTGATGGGAGTTGATGCTCCGGTCGTGACGGACGGCATTCTCATTCCGTGGGAAGTGGAAGACACCTGTGGCACGATCTGGATCATGTCGCACGAAAGGACGGAGGCCTTCGACGTCGACGATTCGCGGATTATGGAATTGCTCGCAGATTTCGCGGCCATGGCCATTCGCCAGGACCAGCAGCAGAAAAAGTTAATGGAGCAAGCTAACGCGGCGGCAGCTGCGGCCATGGCGAACCAGCTTGCGCATCAGATCAACAACCCACTACAAAGTATGACAAGCGCGCTGTACCTTGCCTCCCAGCAGCCCGGGCAAAATCTGCAGTACCTGGAACTCGCCTCCCAACAGTTGGAGCATCTGTCTTCGCTGGTTAAGAGAATCCTCGCGCTGCACTTCATGGCCAAAGTTTAGGATGCGGTTCGCCCTCCCTGATTTAGGCCGGGCGAGAAATTCGTATTTGGTCAGCCGTCCTCGAAAGCAGAGTTGCTCGTCGCCCGTCACCCCGGATACCATCTCTGCGCCAATCCAAGTATGAGAAAAAACATGTATCATCGCATCCGTTTCGTGGTCGTCCACTCCCTTGTCCTCGCCGCCGGCATCGCCGCCTTCGCGCAGCAGGCGGCATCCGTGAATGGCGAGGAAGCAGCCATCAAGCGCATCGTCGACCGCATCATGCAGCCATACATGGCGCTGCATCATTTTCCCGGTGCGATCGTCGCGGTGTCGCTGCGCGGACAGCGTTACTACTTCCCCTACGGGCAGGCCAATGACGCAGGCGCGCCCTTCGCGCCGGACACGCTGGTCGAGATCGGCTCGTGCACCAAGACCTTTACGACAACCTTGTTCGCGCTTGCCATCAATCGCAAGCAGATGGTTCCCAATGCGTCGATTCAAAAGTACATGCCGGCGGGCTACACGCTGCGTCCGGAAGCGCAGGAGGTAACCCCGCTGGAGTTGGCGGACTTCACGTCGGGGCTGCCGGATGACCCGCCCAATCTCCCGCAACGTCTGGAGATGCGCGGCATCGAGCACTACACCACCAAGGACTTCCTCACGTGGATTTCACGCTGGAAGCCGGCAAGTGCGCCGCCAGCGCAGTATCTGTATTCGAATGCCGGCATCGGCTTGCTGGGATATCTAGTGATGACCGCGACCAACACCGGGTGGGAGCAGCAGCTCAGCAGCGTGATTCTCGATCCGCTTGGCATGCCTGACACAACGCTGCGTCCCAGCCCCGAGCAGAGGAAGCGTCTGGCCAAAGGACACATGGTTCACGGCAACGATGCTCCGCCGTGGCCGATCTATGCCTGGTATGCCGCCGGCGGATTGCGCTCGACCGCGCAAGACATGCTGAGCTTCGGTGAGGCGAACCTTGGCCACCAGCAGGTCAGTGGCAAAGCTGTTTCATCTGAGCTCACCGAGACGATGGAACTCGCGCAGAAGCCCATCTACACCATGCCCAACGGCCGCAACAAGCAAGCCATGGCATGGGTGGTGAACATGGGTAACGGTAATCCCAACTTGCATCCCGTAATCGTGAAGGACGGCGGCACCGTTGGCTTCAGTACTGCGATTGCGCTCAATCACTCCAAAGACATGGCAGTGTTTGTAGCCGTCAATCAGAGTGGCGCTTTGGCTGCCGACAAAGCGGTTGAGATCGCGCGCCACCTGCCGTAATCTACGGCGCGAAGTAGCTGGACAAATCCAGAATCAACTGCGTGCGCCCGGCAGCATAGGCATCGACCTTACCATCTCCCGCATTCGGCACGACGGCCATGTTCGACGTGATCAGCCCGTCGACCGCATTCAGCGTCGATACGTTAGGCATCGGCTCGGTATCGGGCCAAAGCGTCAGATAGCCGAGGCTGCCGTAGGGAACAACCGTTGCATTGAATACATAAGCTCCCGCTGTCGTGGGCAGCGCACACGGGCTGTTGGTCACATCTACGGGCGGGCTGAGCGTGCCGCTGAAGGGCTGGCCACTTCCGATGCTGCGCGTGTCAAACACGCGGCATGGTGCCGTCGGGTAGAGAGAGAGGCCGTTCGGCCCGGCTGGCGCGAAGTAGCCGTTGATATCGATCAGCAAATCGGTGTTATCGCTCGCAAAGATTGTGATATCTCCGCCCGTGCCCGCGGGAACGATGGCTGCGTTCGCCACGCGCGTGCCGGTCTTGTTGTTCAGGGTGGACACCGGATTCTGCGGCTCATCGCCGGTCGGCCACACTTCCAGATAGCGCAACGGCGATCCCAGCGTGGGGTACGGCAGTGCCGTGAGGTTAAGCGAATACGCGGTGGCATTGACTCCGTTGAGGCAAGCGCTCTGCGACACCGCGAAGTCGCGCGCCACTCCGCCCACCAGATAGTTCCCTCCGCGAGTGTCAATCACGCGGCAAGGCGTCAGCGGATAGAACGCCAGCGTCGAAGAATTCGACGGCGTGAAATAACCGTCGATATCGAGGATGACGTCGGCTGTGTCGGTGACGTAGACGTTCACCCCTCCGCTCGCGCCGGCGGAAACAATCGCGGCGTCAGCCTTGGTTCGGCCATCGGAGGAGTTCATTGTCGAAATGCTAGGTCGCGTCAGGCCAGCGGGCCAGATCGTGAGATAACCCACTGGATGACCATTCTTCGGCACCAGCGTGACGTTCAGAGAGAAGCTGGCCGCGGTGGCGAGGCTTCCACAGCTGTTTTGCTGGGCCAACTGCGGCAGGTTGAACGTCTGGTAAGTCTGACCTTGAATCGGGCTGCCATTGCGAGTGTCGACCAGCCTGCAGGGCGTCATGGTCATCAACTGCAGTGTGGTCGATGCGCCGATCACGGAGACTGTGTTGTCGAGCGAATTCGGCACGTAAACGGTGTTCGTTGGAGTATCGACGGCCAGCCCCGCCGGGCCGTTGCCGACAGCCACGGGCACAGTCGAACCGCTGGCCCCATCGATTGCGGTGACCAGTCCCGCACTTTGGCAGGTCTGATCGTTGCCGCAGAAGTCCGTCACGTAAACCTTGTTGTGCGTAGTATCAGCTGCCACTACATATGGCGAAACTGCCACGCCGATGGTCGAAGTGTTGTTCGTCGACCCGTCAATCACCGTTACCGAGCCGGGACTATTGCAGCTGAGGTCGCTGCCGCACCCATTGGCCACGTAAATCTTGTTGGTCGTGGAGTTGACGGCGACGCCGTTGGGGAAGTCGCCGACGGGTACGAGTACCGTTCCGTTCGTCGCTCCGTCGATCACGGTCACGCTGCCGGAACTGCTGCACGTGGGGTCGGCGCCACATTTGTTGGAGACGTAAATCTTGTTGGTCGCCGTGTTGATGTCGAGGTAGTACGCGTGTACGCCCACCGTAACAGTTGAGGTGCTGTTGTTATTGTTGGCGTCAATGACAGTCGTTGTGCCAGTTGGGCAGGAGAGACTGCTGCCGCACAGGTTCACGGCATAGATTTTGTTGCTGACAGGATTCACCGCGATGGCCTCGGGATGGTACCCGACTGTAACGCTCGATGTGCCGTTGGTGCTGCCGTCGATCACCGTAACCGTGCCAGGATTCTGGCAGTTGATGCTGCTGCCGCAGTAGTTCGTGACGTAGATCTTATTGGTGCTCGAGTTCAGAGCGACACCGAACGGGTAGTAGCCGGTCGTGACGGTCGAAGTATTGTTGGTCGCTCCGTCGATGATGGTGACCGTACCGGCGCTGGCGCAGTTAGGGTCGCTGCCGCAATTGTTCACCACGTAGATTTTGTTGGCCACGGCATTCACTGCAATCGAAAGCGGCTGATAACCGACAGTGACGGTCGAGGTGCTGTTGGTAGCGCCGTCGATCACTGTGACTGTAGCCGCGTTCTGACAGTTTCCGCACTTGTTAACCACATAAATCTTATTGGTGGTCGCATTCAGTGCGATCGAGGCCGGATCCACGCCGGTGGGAATGGTCGCCGTCACCACCTGTGCCCTGACAGGCATCAAGGCAGCTGACACCATGAGGGCCACAACCGAAAACAGAATGTAGCGTAGGCTCTGCACAGGAATTGTCTTCATAGGGTTCCCCCGGCTTTGATCGTAAGGACTAAAAGAAGGGATGGATCGAGTCGCCAACGAATGCAAACTGCAGTGTTACCGGAATCCCCGTCCTTAAACGCGAGTCGAACAGTCAATGTAGAAGAAAATTCTTACCGCCGTAGGGCACGCGGTCAAGCGCTTTATTGACGCGGACAGCGCTTCATTCTGCGGCGAACCTTGAGAGTCACCACTGCGGGACGTAAAGAGATTGTTTTACGGCGCAAAGTAACTCGAGATATCGAGGATCAACTGCGTCATACCCGCAGCGTAAGCATCCAGCAGTCCATTCTGATTGGGCAGGATAGCCATGTTGGAGGTGATGGCTCCATCTTTCGCGTTCAGCGTCGAAGCTAGCGGCATCGGGAGGCCACCAGGCCAGAGCGTCAGATAATTCAGCGGGCCCGTCGGGATTGCGGTCAAGTTGAAGGCCCAGGCAGCGGCATTGGCGGGAATCACGCATCCGCTGGCCTCGACATTTATGGCAGGATTGCGTTGTCCTCTGAAGCCACCGCCGTTCGAGCGCGTGTCGATCACGCGGCACGGTGACGTGGAATACAGAGACAGGCCGCCTGTGCCCGGAGCTGCAAAGTAGCCGTCGATGTCCGCCACTAGGTCGGTGTCCTGGCTGGGATAGACGGCGATGGCCCCACCATCACCGGCGGGCACGATCGCAGCATTGGCAACGATGGTCGCAGTCGGATTGTTTAGGGTCGAGACCAGCGGCTGATTGCCGCCCGCGGCCCACGTGGATAGATAGCCCATCGGCTTGCCTTGCCACGGGACGACGGTGAGGTTAAGTGAGTAGGCAAGAGCGCTGGCCGGCACCGGACAATTGCTTGCCAGCACTGGGAAGTCACGCTCCTGCGCGCCGTGCAGATACGGGCCGCCGAGATGACCGGTCTGATTGCGCGTATCGAAGACGCGACAAGGTGCCAGCGCGTAAAACTCAAGCGTCGCGGAGTTCGCTAGCTGAAAGTAGCCATTGATGTCGAGCAGGACGTTGGTTGTGTCACTGGTGAAGACGCTAACCGCGCTCCCGGCTCCGGCGGGCACGATGGCAGCATTGGCCTTCACTCGTCCGTCAGGCGAGTTCAGCGTTGAGACTAAGGGCTGTGTCTCGCCCGTCGGCCAGATCGTCAAGAACCCCAGCGGACCGCTTGGGACAACCGTTACATTCAGCGAATAAGCAAATGCCGTAGGCGGCACACCGCAATCGCTCTGCGTCAGGACAAAGCTGCGCGAAGTACCGGCGGCAATCGCCGGCCCGCCGAAGGGCCCCGGAGGTTGGCGGGTATCGACCATGCGGCAGGGCGCGATGGGCATGAACTGGAGCGGGTCGGACTGAGCGCCGGCGACTACGGACGCGCTGTTGTTCCCCTGGTTGGCCGTGTAGACGATGTTGGTGATGGGGTTGAGCGCAATTGCCATCGGGTACGGGCCGGTCTGAACATTCACCGTCGAGCCGTCCAGGCCGCTCACGGCAGTCACTCCGCCTGGATCGTTGGGATTGTTGAAATATGCCTTAGCTCTGATCGGATCGGCAGCCACGGCGTTCGGCCAGCTGCCAATGGTGACCGTCGTGGTGTTCAGCGTGGCTCCGTCAATGACGGTTGCGGTATCGCCGTTGGAGTTCGCGACGTAGATGCGATTGTGGACGGCGTCCGCGGCGAGTGCCACCGGTCCCGGGCCGACGTCAACGGGTGTGACACCGTCGGTCGCTCCGTCAATGATAGAGACAGTGTTACTGCCGAAATTGGCGACGTAAATCTGGTTGGTGAGAACATTCACGGCGATAGCACGCGGGCGCGAGCCAACAGTGATGGTCGCGGTTGTACCCGTCGCGCCGTTAATGACGCTGACTGTACCGGTGCCGTAATTGGCGACGTAGATTAAATTGGTCAACGCATTTACAGCAACGGCCCACGGCGTCGTGCCCACGCCGATGGTCCGGATGGTGTTGCTGGCGCCATCGATCACGGTAACGTTCGCGCTGTCGAAGTTCGCGACATAAATCTGATTGGTGACGGGGTTCACATCGATCGCGACGGGATAAAAGCCGGCGCTGACGGTCGTGGTGCTGTTGGTCGCCCCGTCGATCACAGTGACGCTGTTGCCGTCTCCGTTGGTCACGTAGATTTTGTTAGTAACTGGATTGATCGCCAGAGCCGTGGGCGACGTGCCGACACCGACAGTGGCTGGAAGATTGGTGGCGCCGTCGATTACGGTGACGTTGTTGCTGCTCTGATTGACGACGTAGATCTTGTTGGTCTGCGTGTTGACCGCGACCGCTACAGGGTAGGACCCGACCGGGACGTTCGTGATCAGCGTTTGTGCCAAGCCCGGCCTCGCCAGGACCACGAAAAATGCCGCACCAGTCAGCGCGGCGACCTTCCTCAACCTTGTTGACATCCAGCCATGCTCCCAGGGTCATTCCGGAAGCGATGGACGTGTTGACCCGCCGCCAACGCGCTGCCGGAAAAATTGGAGGGTCTATGGAAATGAAGGCCTCAGGGCCGCCGAGCGAGAATCAGCACGGCGCGAGCGCAGACGCGTCGCAGAGCGAATGTGTCGCGCCGTGACCTACCACGTCGCAGGAATTGAAGCTCGACGTTAGCGCACAGAAACAGCTCTTCACAGTGATATGAGGCGACTTATCTGGGCGCTGGGTTCCGGAACGGGAAGACCTGCCTCTTCGACGACCCAGCGGCTTCCACTGTAGGATGAAAGGTTGCTATTCGAGCCATTGGAGACTTCTATGAGCACACCTGCCCTTGCCGGAATCGAACCGAAACCGATCTGGAAGCACTTTGCCGAGTTGACAAAAATCCCGCGCGCCTCCACTAAGGAAGCCGCCGCGCGCGACTATGTCCTCTCGGTTGCCAAGCGACACGGACTCGAGGCAGTGCAGGACAAAGTCGGTAATACGGTCATCCGCAAACCCGCGCGACCAGGCCGCGAAAACGCGTCGATGGCGCTGCTCCAGGGTCACCTCGACATGGTGTGCGAGAAGAACGAAGGTACGGCCTTCAACTTCGACACCGACGCGATCCAGGTTCGCCGGGACGGCGACTGGCTGAAGGCTGAGGGCACCACGTTGGGAGCGGACAACGGCGTCGGCGTCGCAGCCGCGCTCGCCGTCATGGAGAGCACGGACATCGCCCACGGTCCGCTGGAGTTTGTCTTCACCATCGATGAAGAGACCGGCCTGACCGGCGCGGCCGAGTTTCCCGGCGGCATGCTGAAGTCGAAGTACTTCCTCAATCTCGACAACGAAGAGAAAGACACGATTTGCATCGGCTGTGCCGGCGGCATCAAGACCACCGCGCGCCGCAAGGTTAACCTGCAGCCGGCCAAGGGCGATGGCGCGTTTCGCATCAAGGTCTCCGGCCTGAAGGGCGGCCACTCCGGTATCGACATCAACCAGGGACGCGGCAATGCGCTCCGCATTCTCGGCGGAACGTTGCAGAGCGTGATGGACACGGCGCCCGTCGAGGTCGCAAATGTCACTGGAGGCAGCGCGCAGAACGCCATCCCGCGCGAGGCCTCGGCCATCGTCCTGACGAAGGCAGCCGACGAGGCGAAGCTGAAGTCGCAGCTCGCGAAGCTGGAGGGCGAGTAGAAGGCCGACCTGGGCGGTTTCGATCCCGAACTTCAGATCACGCTGGAGAAGGTTAATCGCCCGAAGGACGTTTTCTCGCAGGAGGATGCCCGCCGATGCGTTGACTTGCTGGCCAGCCTGCATCACGGCGTCATCGCGATGAGCCCCGATGTGCCGGGCCTGGTTCAGGATTCGACCAACCTCGCGACTATCGCGACTAAGGGCGACACCGTCGAGATTGTTACCAGCCAGCGCAGCGCCATCGAGAGCAGTAAGATCGCCGCGGCGCGCATGGTGGCTACCGTCTGTCGCCTTGCCGGATTCGAGACCGAGAACACCGGCAGCTATCCGGGATGGAAGCCCGAGCCTAACAGCGACATCGTGAAGAAGTGTCAGTCGGTGCACGAAGAGGTCTTTGGGCATCCGGCGGAGCTCATTGCCATGCATGCCGGTTTGGAGTGCGGTGTCATTGGCGAGAAGTATCCGGGCATGCAGATGGTGTCGTTCGGCCCAACCATCGTAGGCCCGCACAGCCCGGCTGAGCGCGTCGAGATTCCGTCGGTGCAGGGCTTCTGGAAGTACCTGAAGGCGGTGCTGGAGAAGATCTAGCTTCGCGAATGGTTGCGATCCGGAAGCGGTTGGCTGATCTTCAGAATGATATACGCGACCCGGCGTCGCGTAGTCTGATGGCGCGCATCACTACGCGCGAGTGACCCCACTCTAACAATCCGCCTTTGCTATGTCATTTCAAGTAGCTCTACCTCAGCTTCGCGGTAGAGCTACTATCTATTCTCTTTCGAGACTACTTTCCAACCTAGGAATAATGCCTCGTTTAATGCATTTGCACTATTGCAACAACCAGCAACACAGGTGTATGTTCAACGCGAACTAATCAAAAAATTGCTCCCGAAAAGTGCCAAGCACGTATTTGCTCAGCCCCGTGCACGGCACCCCAAGGAACATTTCAACTGCGCAATCACGGGTAGCGGAGAATCCCTATGCGAACGATCCGTCGTGTTTTCTTATATGTCTCGGCCTTCCTCTCTCTCACGATTCCTATGCTGGTGCATTCGCAGGCCATGCAGTTTGTGCCGATCGCTCCCTGCCGAGTGCTGGACACGCGCCAATCGAGCCCGATCCAAGGCGGAACTTCGCAGTCTTTCAACCTGGCTCTACTTGGGCAAGTAGTCGGATGCCAGCAGAGCTTGGCGCCAGCGACAGCCTATTCGCTAAACGTGACGGTGTTGCCGCACGGTTTTCTGAGCTATCTCACAATATGGCCGACCGGCCAGCCGCAACCCGTGATCTCGTTGATGAACTCGCATGACGGGCGCATCAAGGCAGATGCCACTATCGTCCTCGGCGGCGGTGGCAGTCACAACAACGTCAGCATCTATGTCACCAATACCGCGGACGTGCTGATCGATGTCGATGGCTATTTTGAGCCCGCAAATTCCAGCGCTTACGCTTACTATCCGCTGCCGACACCGTGCCGACTGGCGGATACCCGCAACGGCCAACCGTTGCCGGGAGGGCAGGAAACCGACTTTCCGGTCCTTAGTACAAGCTGCGGAATCCCCCCGAATGCTCAGGCCTACTCCCTGAACTTCACCGCCATCCCGAATCCCTTGGGATCGGACCTGCACTATCTGACGGTGTGGCCGGCAGGTCAACCTCAGCCGACGGTTTCTACTCTGAACGATCCAACTGGGACGATCGTAGCCAATGCAGCTCTGCTCTCGTCCGCTGGTACAAACGGGGAAGTTGCCGTCTATCCTTCGGACACAACGGATTTGATCATCGATATAGGCGGGTATTTTGCGGAAGCGCAGCAGGGAGAAGGTCTGGCGTTCTTCGCTCTGACGCCTTGCCGTGCCATTGATACGCGCGGAACCATCGGTCCCTTCAGCGGAGAGCAGACCTTCAATATCGAAGGCAGTTCCTGCCAGCCTCCCAGCGTTGCTCAGGGATACACGATGAACGCTACAGCGCTGCCTCTGGGGCGTCTAGGTTATCTGACGCTGTGGCCTAGCGGGCCGCAGCCGCTGGCTTCCACGTTGAATGCGATCGACGGTGCCTACACCTCAAACATGGCAATCGTCGGAACCACCAACGGCTCCATCGATGCCTACGCAGCTGGAACAACCAACCTGTTGTTGGACCTGTCAGGCTACATGGCGCCGCTCGGACAGTTGACGATTACGACGAGTTCTCTGCCGGGTGGAACTACGGGCCAGCCCTACTCGACGCAGTTGGCGGCCAGCGGCGGCGAGCCGCCGTACACCTGGTCAATCACCAGCGGTACGCTTCCTCCCGGCCTGACTCTTTCCAGTGCAGGTGCGATCAGCGGTATCCCGACCGTGGCTGGCAGCTACCCGATCACGATACAGGTCACCGATCAGTTCCAGAACACGGCTTCCAAGTCGCTGAGCCTCACCGTGGCCCAGGGATCGCTCCTCATTACGACGGCCAACCTGCCGAATGGAACACAGGGCGTCGGCTATAGCGCAACGCTGGGCGCTGCGGGCGGCGAGCCGCCTTACACATGGAGCGTTGCCACCGGAACTCTGCCCGACGGCCTGAACGTCGACCCGAACAGCGGCGTTATCTCGGGCACGCCGACGACGCCCGGCAATTCGCAATTCACTATGCAGGTGACGGACTCGCAAATGAACACGGCGCAAGCCAATCTGCAGATC
>Ga0210391_10002301_pt1 | contig 16631 bp, 23 predicted proteins | sample IncBWC12OmetaG_FD_160573 | JGI IMG/M metagenome (GOLD analysis project Ga0210391, IMG submission 160573) | Forest soil microbial communities from Barre Woods Harvard Forest LTER site, Petersham, Massachusetts, United States - Inc-BW-C-12-O ... | reverse complement strand
GCTCCTTAATAGGAATACCGTGCAGAGGACCGAATTGGCGGACGGCCTAACCGAATTTGATCTGGGCTATTACGGCTGGCGTGTAGTGCTGGCCGCGTGCTTCGGTGTAATGGCGGGGTTCGGCTCGCTGTTCGTCTATACCTTCGCGGTTTTTGTAAAACCGCTGAGCGCCCAATTCGGCTGGAATCGCGAAGCCGTCTCGCTGGGTTTCGGACTCGCCGCTGTCACCTTGGGCATAGTCTCTCCGCTGCTGGGGCGGTGGATCGATCGCTTTGGTCCTCGCCGGATCATTCTTCCCTGCATGACGGTGTATTGCGTCGCGATTATTTCGTTGGCATTTTTGCGTTCCCAGTTGTGGCAGTTCTACGTGACCTGTATCTTGCTGGGCTTAGTTGGCAACGGTGCCGCTCATCTTGCCTTTTCGCGTTCTATTTCTTCTTGGTTTCAGCGGCGTTTGGGAACGGCGCTGGCTTTCGTCATGGTGGGAGCGGGCTTGGGCGCCTTGATCCTGCCCGTCATTGCGCAAGCTATCATCAGCAGATCTGGGTGGAGAGCAGCCTACTTTTCTCTCGGTTGCCTTGCCTTGCTGCTCGGCCTGCCCCTCAGTTGGCGCTATATCTTTGAACGTGGCGAAACTCGGCGCGAGACCGCTCCTGTTTCACATTCTGGACAAACGTGGCAGCAAGGGCTGCGCTCATTCGCTTTCTGGATTATCGTCGCTATCCTTTTCGTGAGCTCCATCAGCATGAATGGAGCAATCACGCAACTTTCCGCGTTGCTGACGGATAGAGGAATCACGCCTGGGGATGCGGCGTTATGCGTGTCCATGATTGGTGGTTCGAGCGTGCTCGGTAGGATAGGTGTTGGCTGGCTGTTGGACAGATTTTTCGGCGCGCGCGTCGCCCTAGTAGTGAACCTAATCACCGCCGCTGGCATTTTTCTGCTCGCGCATGCGGGTAGCTTTCCCGCTGGCTGCCTTGCTGCTGCGCTTATCGGCATCGGGGCCGGCGGTGAAGCTGCCATCACGCCTTACTTGCTTACTCGCTATTTTGGGCTGCGCTCTTTTTCCACGCTTTACGGACTTACCTGGACGTTCTACGCCGCCGCGGGAGCCATTGGTCCGGTGATCCTAGGCCGTGCATTTGATTTGACTGGCTCCTACACCTCTTTGTTGGTAGTCCTCGCAGTGGCGTTAGCGTTGGCGGCCGCAATGAATCTGTTGCTTCCAAAATATGCAAGCTCAACTGCAGTGGATCTTTCCTGAGCGATTCCGAGCGGAGCACGGCGCACCTGAAAATAATCCACATGATTATTCGCGCACTTTGGAACTGTCCGGCCATTCCTGCGAACCGTCGCTTGACTTTCATTGGAGCACGGCGAAAAATCATGGCGCTCACCGCAGTTTTGCGCCGGTGCGATAAGCGCCTGATTTCTAATTTGTCCTTGATGAGCTACTCCGCTTGATGTATTTCTTCGCGCGGCAAGAAAAGAGGCAGCATGTTTTCGACTCCTTATATCGGCGGTAAGGCGATTGAAGCGCCGCCTTCTGCTTTCTCTGACGTCATCAATCCCGCCAATCAGCGTCCTTTCGCGCGTATTTTTATGGCGCAAGAGCAGCACATGCGCCAGGCCATCGATGCAGCAGATGCGGCCAAGAACGCGTGGGGCGCGACGCTCGCGGGGGAGCGCGAGCGGATCCTCATGCGCGCCGCCGATGAACTCGAGAAGGCTTCGGAGGAAATGATTGACCTCCTGATTGATGAAGCGGGCTCGACTCTCGGCAAAGCCCATTTCGAGGTGGCCTTCGCCGCAAATCTTGTTCGCTCGATTGCCGGCGAAGCTCGCCGTATTCGAGGAGATGTTTTTCCCTCCGATGTGCCGGGAATGATCTCTATGGCCATTCGCCGGCCTCTGGGCGTCGTGGCTGGAATATCGCCCTTCAACTTTCCGGTCGTGCTTTCGCTCAAGAAAGTCGCTTTCGCGTTAGCGTGCGGAAATACGTTCGTGCTGAAGCCTTCGGAGGAGACATCGCTCGTTGGACTGAAACTGGCGGAAATCTTTGAGCGCGCCGGAGTGCCGGCCGGCGTTTTTAACGTGGTTCCGGGTGACGGCCCATCGCTTGTAAAGGTGCTTATCGACGACCCCCGCGTGAAGCTTGTTTCCTTCACCGGATCGACCGCTGTCGGACGAATCATTGCGGTCGAGTGCGCCAGGCGCGGCAAACGTTGTGTCCTAGAAATGGGCGGAAAAAGCCCGCTGATCATTCTGAAAGACACCGATTTGGATTACGCCGTGGATACCGCGTGTTTCGGAATATTTATCCATCAAGGGCAAATCTGCATGGCAGGTTCCCGCATTATCGTCGAAGCGCCCATCTATGAAGAATTTCTGAATCGATTCACTTCGAAAGCGCAGACGATGAAGGTGGGCGACCCACGCGATCCGCACACGGTCATCGGCCCACTGATCCGCTCTTCGCAATGCCCGATGATCGACAAAAAAATCAAAGACGCCGTAGCGGCCGGCGCGCGCTTGCTGACCGGCGGAAAATTCGAAGGAAACTTTTATTATCCAACCGTTCTCGCGGATGTGACGCCGGAAATGGCCGCGTTTCGCGATGAACTCTTTGGCCCGGTCGCCGCTGTGACAAAGGCCCACGACGCGGATCACGCGCTCGCGCTCGCCAATAGCTCGACTTACGGACTGTCCTCCGCTGTGCTTACGAATAATCTCCAGCTCGCGATGCGCTTTGCCCTCGAACTGGAAGCAGGCATGGTCCATCTGAACGGCCCGACAATCCATGACGAAGGTACTGTTCCCTTTGGTGGTGTGAAAGATTCAGGCATGGGCCGCGAAGGCGGCCGCTGGTCCACCGACGAAATGACCGAAGTGAAATGGGTCACGATTCAAACGGGCCGCCGCCACTATCCGTTTTGATCGTGCGGCACCACGAAAATCTCCGATCAAACATGTAGGGGTGGGGCTTGCTTATTCTGTGCCTCTAAGGGTCCCGCACCTGTCGGCTGGTTCGAATCAAACATCGAAAAAAACAGTTTCGCCGGGACCCTGGAGAACAACGTTCCATTCCAGCGCGTCAGCCCGTCCCTCCATCTTTTTTGCGATGAGCGTTCCACGCCTACTTTCTTCTACAAGACTGAGCGCGAAATCTTCCGAGTTGCTGGGTTCATCCGGAAAATAAATCCGAGTAATGAGCCGACGTAGCAATCCACGAGTAAAAACCGAAATAGCAAGATGGGGCGCTTGCAGTTTTCCATCCGGCCCAGGAACGCGCCCGGGCTTGATCGTCGTAAAGCGGAAACGTCCCGCGTCGTCGGTAGGAACACGTCCGTAACCCGTAAAGCCTGACTCGGCCGTTTTTTCCTGCGGATCATCCGGATCAGCATATTTGCCCTGTGAATTCGCTTGCCAAATTTCGACGATGCCATCGGGCACTGGTTTGCCATCGCTATCGAGAATACGGCCCGCGATTTCCACACGTTCACCCGAAACGCCAGGCCCGGCCAAATTGTCCCGATAAAGCCAGGAGAAGCCGATGCTGAAAAATGGCCCAACGGTTTGCCACGTTGTGGCTTGAAGACTCATGACTTTTTTCCGTGCGCATGAGTTTCCATCGGGGTGTTTTCGCGGCCACTAAGCACGATGTCGAACCGGTAGCCAAGCGCTTGCGAAGGAATCGTGGTCTCCCAATCGAACTGCGAAATGAGCCGGTTCCGCGCTTTTTCATCGTCCGTGCAGTTGAAGATTGGATCGAAGGGAATCAAAGGATCGCCCTGGAAATACATTTGCGTCACAAGCCGCGTCGCGAAAGCAGGACCGAACAGCGAAAAATGAATATGCGCCGGCCGCCAGGCATTGTGGTGATTTCCCCAGGGATATTCTCCTGGCTGAATCGTCACGAATCGATAGCGCCCATCAGAATCCGTCACTGCATGCCCGCAACCTGTAAAGTTTGGATCGAGCGGAGCGTTGTGTTGATCGATGTCGTGGAGATAGCGTCCCGCGGCATTCGCTTGCCAGATTTCCACGAGTGTGTGCGGCACCGGCCGAGAGTTTTCGTCCAGAACGCGTCCGCTGACGATAATGCGTTCCCCGAGCGGTTCGCCGGAATGCTGCCGCGTCAAATCGCAAGCTTTCACATCGGCGATCTCCGGTCCGAATACAGGCCCCGTAATTTCCGAAAGAGTGTGAGGAAGCACCACAAGAGGCTCCAGCGGAGCCCGCTTAATGGAAGAAACATAGGGTGGATGCAAATGAGGCGGCTGCGTGCCGGGGATGTATCGCCGGTACTCCGGAATCTTGCTCATGCAATTCGTCTCCCGCGAAAAATTTCACCGCGCCCGGCATTTTATGGCACCTCAAATGCACCCGCAATGTCGATTATCGAAGTGTTGGGCCCATACCGGCGAAATTCGTGTAAGCTGCTTCGCTGCATTGGCTTTTTTGATGTTCGTTTCCCGGGGGATTGACTGAGCTTCGTTTAGCATATTCTTTAACTTCTTTTGAGGCCGTTTGCGTTATGCGGACTCTGAAAGGGAAGGATAGCGCAATGCCGGTGACGTTTAAGGATGTCCGAAAGCTCGCATTAACGCTCCAAAACGTGGAAGAAGGCACATCGTACGGAACGCCGGCGTTTAAAGTCGGCGGCAAACTGCTCGCGCGTCTCAAAGAGGATGGGGAATCGCTCGTAGTAGGTACGACTTTTGAAGAGCGCGAAGAGATGATGGCTGCGGACCCGGAAACCTACTACATCACCGATCATTATCTAAAATATCCGTGGGTTCTGGTTCGCCTTTCGCGCGTGCATACAGATGCGCTGCGAGATTTGCTCAGCAGGTCTTGGCGTCTGGCTCGAAAGAAACCTCGGAAAGCATCCAAGCGGAAGCAGGCGGACCGCTCACTGTGAGGTTCGGCGCTTTCGGATGCTCGTTTTTGTGTATTGTGGAGGGTCCGAGGAGGTATTCGAATGGATGAACGCCAGCGCTACGAAGAAGGGATGAAGACGCGCCGCGCGGTGTTGGGAGACGCGCATGTCGATGCCACGCTGAAAAACCGAAACGAATTCACGGACGCGTTTCAGGATTTCGTCACGCGTTACGCGTGGGGAGAAATCTGGAGCCGGCCCGGTCTGCCAAAAGAAACGCGAAGCATGCTGACGCTGGCCATGATGGTTGCGCTGAATCGGCCCGACGAACTACGCATGCATTTGCGTGCGGCGTTAAACGTCGGCGTCTCGCGCGAACAGATTCAGGAAGTGCTGTTGCAGAGCGCGATCTACTGCGGTCTGCCTGCAGCGAATTCGGCGTTCCACACTGCGATAGAAGTGTTCTCCGAACACCAGTCGTGAATCATTCCAGCAGCATCGCAACGCATTGAAGGCGAATCTTCGTGAGAACTCAAATCGGAATTGTCGGAGCCGGACCGGCGGGGTTGTTGCTCTCCCACCTTTTACATTTACAGGGAATCGAATCGGTCGTGCTGGAGGCGCGAAGCCGGCAGCACGTTGAGGAACGCGCGCGCGCGGGAGTCCTTGAGCAAGGCACTGTCGATTTGCTGAACGAAACAGGCGTGGGCGCGCGAATGATGCGGCAGGGGCTTGTGCATCACGGAATCTCATTGCAATTCGGGCAGAAGAGGCACCGCATCGATTTTCAGGAACTCACCGGAGGGAAGTCGGTGACGGTGTATGCGCAGCATGAGGTGTTGAAAGATCTCATCGAAGCGCGCATTGCCGCGAAAGGGCAGCTTTTTTTTGACGTTGAAGACGTCAGCGTAAGTGGGTTCGACGGCGCGGCGCCGAAGATTCAGTTTCGAAAAGAGGGATCGCTGCAAGAACTGACCTGCGATTTCATCGCGGGCTGCGACGGCTTTCATGGCGTATGCAGGCCATCGATTCCGGCCGGAGTGTTGACGACATTCGAACGGATCTACCCGTTTGCTTGGCTTGGAATTCTTGCGCAGGCTCCTCCTTCTTCAGAAGAACTTATCTACGCCTACCACGAGCGCGGCTTCGCATTGCTCAGCATGCGTTCGCCGGAGATTTCGCGACTATATTTGCAGTGCGAGCCCGACGAAGACATTGCAAATTGGCCGGACGCGCGAATTTGGCAAGAGCTTCACACTCGGCTGGAGTGCATTGACGGCTGGAAGCTTGTCGACGGGCCCGTGATTCAGAAAGGCATCACCGGAATGCGCAGTTTTGTGGTCGAGCCGATGCAGTACGGGAAACTATTTCTCGCCGGAGACTCGGCGCACATTGTTCCTCCCACAGGAGCCAAAGGGCTAAATCTGGCAGTGGCGGATATTCGTGTCCTTTCGCGTGCGCTTGGGGAATATTACGCATCCGGGAAAACGCAGCTTCTGGACAGTTATTCGGCAACTTGTTTGCGGCGCGTGTGGAAAGTGCAGCGCTTTTCCTGGTGGATGACTTCGATGCTACACCGCTTTTCCGACGACAACCCATTTGACCAGCGCCGCCAGCTCGCCGAGCTCGATTATGTGACAAGCTCGCGAGCCGCGTCCGTGTCGCTTGCTGAAAATTACGTCGGCCTGCCAATGGACTGAAGAGTTAGGTCTCGGTACAGAGGAGAAGAGTGCCAATTACGAAGCGATATCAAACCTGCCTGGTGGTTCTTTTTTTCTTCACATGGGGCAGCGTTTTTCTCGCACGTATGAGCGTTTTGTATTTGGCGCCGTTTATCGCGCCAGATTTGCATTTGAGTCACGCGCAGGTTGGATTGCTCGCGTCGGCCCTGGCGCTAGCTTGGGCAGGATCGGGATTGATCTTTGGAGCAGTCTCTGACCGTATTGGACGTCGTCCCGTTTTGATCCCAACGGTCTTTCTGTTTTCCGTTTTTTCTTGGCTTTCGGGCCTGGCGCGCTCCTTCGCCGAGTTGCTCTTTATCCGCACGCTGATGGGCATCGCTGAGGGACCAACTTGGCCGACCATGACTTCGATGATCGAAGCCTCTTCCGAACCAAAAAACCGCGGACGCAATATCGGTATCGTCGTTAGCGCCAGCGCGCTCGCGGGTTTGGCGCTCGCGCCGGTGTTGACCACACAAATTGCTGCGCGATTCGGATGGCGACTAGCTTTTTTTGTCACCGGAATTCCTGGAATCATCCTTGGCATTCTGATTTGGAGATTCGTCAAGGAACCAGTCCAAGGCGAGTCTGAGCCACATCATCACGCTAAACCTTCGCTCAAGGATTATTTGTCGCTCCTTCGATACCGCAACATGCTTCTGTGTTGCGTCGGAGCGGCGGGCTTTATGACCTGGCTGTTCGTGATGCATTCCTTCGCGCCGCTATACATAACAGAGGTTTCGAAACGCTCTGCCACAACTGCCGGGTTCATCATTGGTGCCGGCGGATTGGGCGCATTCCTGTGGGGTTGGATTTTCCCGTGGGTCTCTGACCGCACAGGACGGAAACCTACGCTGATGTTTGTTGCGCTGATCTCTGCGATGGCTCCGCTGATTTACGAAGTGCCTATTCTGATCTCGCATCCCTGGCTGATGGCCGCCGCGGGTTTCCTGGTCAACGGCGGGCAGGGTATCGCCCCTCTCGTTTTGGTCCTAGTCCCCACGGAAAGCGTTCCCGCAAAGTTTGCTGCCACCGCAATTGGTTTAGCTACGCTGGTTGGAGAAATAGTTGGAGGAGCGATGGCTCCAGCACTGGCAGGCGCTGCCGCAAATCGGTATGGCCTCGGCGCACCCCTCTGGATAGCCAGCGGAGGAGCAATCCTTGTTCTGCTCGTGTCTCTGTTCATGACGGAGACTGCACCCTCCAAGACCGGCCAGCCGAGAATCGCCTGATCCACAACCTAAAATTCTTCCAGACCGCCACCACTTCTAAGGTTCAAAGCGTGCGGACTAGCTCCCGTTTACGCCAAGTTGCCGTCAGCTCACCACCACTTCGTGTAGAACTCTTCAAGCTCGAACGCCACTAATCCAGCTCCGTCTAATAGGCTGGCGCTTGGGAATAAAAACCACAGAATGTCTCACGAAACCGTCAGGTTGGACCCAGGTGGAAATGGCGCGCCCGGCCAGACTCGAACTGGCGACCCTCTGCTTAGAAGGCAGAGAGCATTCAATATCCTCTGTTTAACCGATATAAATAACTATGTCTATTCTTAAACACTTATGGTAGGTTTGGTTCGGTGGTTTTACCTTCTAGATTAACTGGTGTTACCCAGTTTTACCGCCAAGAGGAATACTGTGGTAAAACCGAACCGGGCTGAGACCCACTACCTCAACTTTACGAAGCGGGCTCTCGAAACACTTCCGGCCAAAGAAAAACGCTACAACTGTTTCGATGACAGCACGCGCTGCCTCGGCATCGCCGTTTACCCAAGCGGCGTGAAGACTTTCTTTCACCTGCGAAAGGTACAGGGCTGGCCGCAGCGCACGACAATCGGTGCGTTTCCTGATCTCTCCGTCGAGCAGGCACGGGGGAAGGCCGCGGAGCTGAACAGCAACCTAACGACCTGGAAGACGAACAACTATGAAGGGCCGAACCCTGTTAAAGCGCCATCGAAGGTGCCCACGCTCGGAGACGTTCTCGAGAGTTACCTGGAAAAGGACCTCAGGAAGAACGCGAAGAATCCTGACCGGACCATCAAGGGCAGGCGCTGGCAGTTCGATTTTTACCTCTCCTCCTGGCGCAATCGCCCACTCAGTTCAATTCACCGCGCGGATGTCATTGGCAGACACGCTGAGATCGGCGAGAAGCACGGCGAGGTCACCGCGAACCGCGTCATCCAGTTTCTCCGGAAGTTATTCAACCACGCCAACGACCCCGACTTCGCGCTGTGGGACGGCGCGAATCCTTGCGCTAAGCCCAACAAATTTCTGTTCCACGAACACGGTCGCAAGCGGACCATCGAAGACGGTGAGAAGCCGAAGTTCTTCAAAGAGCTTGAGAAAGAATCGAACCAAGATCTCCGTGACTTCCTTTTGATCGCCCTGACGACAGGCGCGCGGCGGGGAACCATCTTGGCGATGCGTTGGGCGCAGATCGACTGGCAACGTGAGCTCTGGACGATTCCTGATCCAAAGGGGCGTAAGAAGGACAGCGATCCGCACACTGTACCCTTAACCAAGCTGGCGGTTGCTGTGTTGAGGTTGCGTCCCAAGGTGAACGAGTGGGTCTTCCCCGGGCGAAAGGAAGAGACCCATCTCACCACGGTGAAAAAACCATGGAAGAAGTTTATCGAGCGTACGGATATTAAAGACCTCACCGTCCATGACCTTCGAAGAACTCTGGCCACGCAGGAGGGCGAAACCGGCGCGTCCACCGAGGCCATTCAAAAAACGCTCGGTCACGAGGAGTCTAGTGCGGCAACCAAGATCTACGATCGATCGCAACGTCGGGATGAGGTTCGCGAAGCGATGACAACGGCGATGAGCGCGATACTGGCCGCTGGGAAGACTTCGAAGCGGAAACTCTTGGCCGCGAATAAGCCCGTGGCGGATAAGAAACCCAAACTGCTGAAGGCAGCCAACTGTGGCTAAGATCACACTCGCGGAACTCAGGAAAAGAGCGCCTAATCTTCCTATCGCAGATTTGAGACGAAACCTCCGTATCATACGACAGATGGAGAAGCGGCTTCGCGAGGTCGATTCCCAGACGCAAACACCGAAGGCCCGACGCGCGGCTAAACTCGCGTGGAAACGTCACGTTGATTCGTGTTTGGCCCACATAAAGAAAAGCTATGACGAGGGCAACGAGACCGCGTTTTGGGACGCGGTTTTGTTCTGCGAGCAGACAGGCTCGCCCAAGCCAACATGGGTAAGCGAAGAGCTGGATAAGTATGCCCGGGATCGCATTAACCGCGTGCCGCTGAAGAACAAGGCTGGGCGCCCGGCAGACTTGTCTCAGCACGCGCATATCTACGGTTCCGTCGACTGGTGGCGGAAGCAGCGGCGCGGATTTGGACGGCAATCCAAACCTCGGAATTTTTCCTTCACTGAAGCCTTCAAAAAGGTCCAGGCGGAATTGGCGAAAGAAGGGGTGAACCTCCAGCTTCCCAGCCTTCGTGCCGCCTATGACCGCGCCAAGAAAAGAAGCTACCTTAGCCCCTTTCTCGACTGAAAACCCTGCTAATAAACCACCCCTAGTTGTTAGCCATATTTTCACGTTATTTAACATATTAGATTGGATTCCGTCAGTAACCGAGGAGGGCATCATGACGGAACTCTTGACCGCGACCGAGTGCTCGCGGCGACTGCGTGTGACATACGGAACCTTGGCGGTCTGGCGCTGCACGCAGCGGAAGAGCTTGCCGTTCGTAAAAATTGGCCGCAAGGTCTACTACCGTCCGCAAGATATAGAAGACTTCATCACTGCCAATCTGTTTCCCGGTGACGGTCCGCGCCCGCCACAGCGGCGTAAGCGTCTGGCTGCATGAGCGGAACGATGAGTAGCGGAAACCGGTTTCCGGTTCCCAAGACGCCTGAAGAACGCGCCGAATATGTCGCTACTCAGTTTGAGCGGTGCGGTCGGGAAATCGCTGCCCAAGTTAAGCAGCTACGTAACGACTTCCGCGCCCTCAAATCTGGCGAAACGATAATGGAATGTAAGACCTGGACCGAGTTCTGCACAAAAGTTTTAAACCGTACCACGCGGGCTGTTCGCTATATCGTCGCGGGGGGTAACCCGCGCTGCAAGAGGAAACCAACGAAGGATAATTTTGACTGGAAAAACCACTGGAAAGGGATGCCGGAGTTTATCCAGGACGACCTAGCACCATTCAAGACGGTCCTGGTTCACTTCGGCAATCAAGAGAACGTCGATAAATTCGCTGAACTCGTGGGCCAAAAGTTAACACCGCAAACTCGGTATATCTGGTATCCCAGGCTGGAGAAAGGGCACTACCGCAACAAGCGTTACATTGATGGCGAATCGGACCGAGAGAGCCAAATCACTCTGCAGGAAGAGGCCACGGTGGGTGAGGCAGCCCTATGAATCCGGCCTACCCCGTGTATGTAATTTCGAAAGGTAGGTGGGAGTCGCGACTTACCGTAAAGGCTCTCGAACGAATGAAGGTACCGTACAATATCGTCATCGAGCCTCAGGAATATAATCACTATGCCGCTGTAATCGACCCGACAAAGGTCCTTACACTTCCATTTTCCAACCTAGGCCAGGGGTCCATCCCAGCGCGAAACTGGATATGGGAGCACGCCGTTAGCGCAAGTGCAGCGCGCCATTGGATTCTCGACGATAACATCCAGGGTTTTTATCGCCTGAATCGTAACACCAAGATCTTGGCTCAAACCGGCGCGATCTTTCGGGCGGCGGAAGACTTCGTTGATCGGTATGAAAACGTGGCCCTCGCTGGGTTTCACTACACGATGTTTGCCCCGCGCCGATCAAAGCGACCGGCGTTTCTTGTGAATACGCGAGTCTACTCCTGCACCCTGATCAAAAACGATATCCCTTACCGATGGCGAGGTCGCTACAACGAAGATACCGACCTCTCACTCCGCATACTCAAGGACGGCTGGTGCACCGTTCTTTTTTATGCCTTTCTTGCAAATAAGATGCGGACGATGAGCTTGAAGGGCGGTAATACCAACGAGCTCTACGCAGGCGAGGGCCGTTTAAGGATGGCCCAGTCACTTAAGGAACAGCATCCCGAGATCACACAGGTCGCATGGAAGTGGGACCGCTGGCAGCACCAGGTTGACTATCGGCCTTTCAAAAACAATCGGTTGATCCCGAAACGCGATGTTCTCATCCCCGACAAAGTCAACAACTTTGGGATGGAACTGCAGGTAGCTGTATGAGTCGTCCGTTGATGCACCGGCTTTCAACTACCTCAACGCACTATTGATCTTCCCCGCCCCGGTGAAGCGGGCGAAGCGCGGGATTCCAGCTTCGGGTCCATTCTCCTTCCCTGAGCCGCCTAACAATCCAAGCGGCGTGAGCTGGACCCCGCGAATCAATTTTTTTTGCAGTATCGGCCGCCAGTGGTATCGGGGTCGAGCGCGGCGGTAGAAATTCATTAAGGAAAATTGAATGCCAGTTTCACTTGCGGATTTTTGCGGCCAAGTGTCCGCGCATGTTGGTACTTCCGGCGCGGTCTTTCGGACCGTGCTGAACCCGGATGGTTCGGTGCAGATCTTCCGCGCGCCCAGCTCCACATCCGGCGCGTGGGCACTTTTGCACGCACGGGTGATCCACAACATTCCCAGCGACACAGTATTCGTTTCCGATGGCCCCGGCGGCGGCATGTCGGGTGTGGGTTCAGCATCCGTGTTTATCGCGGGCTTGAAATAAATAAGGAGAAAAGAAAATGTCATTGCTAAGACGAAACACCGCTGCGGACTTCGTCCGCGACGTGGGCGCAAGAACGAACGGGAGCCGCGTTTGGGCGGCGGTTTTGAATGCGGACAACACGACTTACGCGGTCCAGCTGAACGGCGCGACGAAATTCGCGAAAGTTTTTTGGCCGGGGCCACAAGGTGGCTCGGCGACGGACGCGACCTACGGCGACACCTGCATCGTGTACGGAGCGGATGGAAGCGTCGCAGTTTCGGACACGCTCGCGTTTTTGAACAACTTAAATTAAGGAGAGAAACTGTGAAAAAACAAATCAAGATCGGTGCACGCACGCTCGGTCCCAAGAAAGCCGAAACGCTCGCCGGACGCAAACAGAATCAGGAGCACAAGTCGCATTTCAAATCAGGAGCCGTCGCACGAACTGATCCGAACGCCGGACGAAGCGGCGGCGGCTTGGTCGATCAGCTGAGCCAGGTTGATTCAAAACTCGCGCGACGAAAAAAGGAGAGGTCATGAGCGAGCGACGAAACGCCTGGGGCCGCGGGCCGGACGGGGAGGAGCGGAGCACGGCCCCGTCTTCCCTGGCGGACGACCAGAAGAACAAATTTGATCGCAACCAGGAGCACGTCAACGAGCAGCGGCGAAACACTGATGCGCACGACTCCCGCGTCGAGAAGATAGCGGAGCAGAACGCGCGTTGGGTGAACAAAAACCTTCAACCGACCGCCTCTGGCGGAACACGGCTGACGCCCAGTCTCACCAGGGACAAGGCCGCCAGCGACGCCAGTCGCACCGCTCCTATCGCCGCACCGGTCGGCATCAACCTGGGCACGGTGGCGGCTTGCATCGCGTATTGGAAGCAAAATTGGCTGAACGGAAAGCTGCTTTACGAGCTGTATGAGGACAATGATTTTAATCGCCACCAGCTGACCGAGGCGACGCAGCACCTCTTGCAACAGGGGCACGCAATCGACGTGCAGCTCGCGGACGACGCTTTCATGCTTTGCTACAACGGCAATCACCTTGACCCAAAGCGGCGGCGTGATCGCGCGGGAAACATCATTCACTTGCGTGGCGAGGCGGGGCGACCCGCGCCCGTGCCGTTTCCACACACCGTTTGGCCGGATGAGAGCGCCGCGATCGAGCGCGAGCGGCAAGAAAAGGCGGTTGCAGCGGCTGCGGTGGAGACCGCACGGGCAAAGTCCTTGCCCTTCGACCAGCTCAAGAGAGAAGCGACAAAGAACCGCAAACCCGAGCCTGCGCAGATGGGGCCGGTCATCTCGGTGGGGAACTGACCATGTCCACATCGAAAAGCGGTTTGCAGTTCGACGAGTACGAGCAGTTCAACATAATCCGCATCGCCCAGGACGATGAAGATCGAGCTCTCGGTGAAGCGCACGTCGATGACATCGGCGTGCGCACCTTCGCCGCCAACCACCCGGAGTTCTTTTGCTGCGACGAGAACGCGGCTCTCCTGAGGGAGCGCCTCGACGAGTATGGCGACAACCTGCCCGCCACGACGCGAAACCTCGACATCGTCTATGCCGAACTCCGCCAGGAGGGAAAGCTGACATCCGCGCCGCCCGCCGCTACGCCCGAGGGTGACAACAGCCGGGGCATCATTCAAACGCGCAGTGATGCCATGTTGGTGTACCAAACGCCGTCCGCCGAATGCGCAGCGCTGGAAAAACTTCGCGACGACCCGTCTCTTAACTCCCGCCAGCGCAAAGAGCGGCTGCGGAAGTTGTCCTTGCTCGCGGGAAACCAGCGCCGGGAGCTGGCCTCAGCAAATCTTTATCGGTAACAGCGATGGGCACGCAAATCTTGAGATGCCGCGACTGCGATAAAGATTTTCCCTGGCCGCCAGGCGAGCAAGAGTCGTTCGCCCGGTCAGGTTTCCCGCCGCCGATCCGGTGCCGCTCGTGCCGGAAAGAGCACCGTGAAGCCCTGGCTCTCGCAGCGCAGAAGCACGCAAAACAACAGCGGCCAGAACCAAGGATAACCATCGCGGATGTCGTGCAGATGCAGCTCGGAGGGAACTCGAGTGAGAGCCACGGGTGAAAAATTCATCGGCGTTCTACGGCCAGACGCGCACCGCGCCGGCTGGCTGACGTTTTTGACCTGGAGGCTCGGGTTTCGCGGACCGTACATCATTCGTTCGCATACGGAGGAGGAGCTGTGCGCGAAGCTCCGAAGGCTCGATCCCACGGTTCGGTTTCACAAACGGCAGCAATTAAATCCCGGAGAAAGAGTGAATGAAAATGCTACAGCAAGCTGAGATCGACGGCACCAACATCACGCTACAAGTCGAGCATGCCGGATACCCCTGGTGGCTGGTCGTCAACCGGGGCGCGGGAAAAAACGCCGAGGTGTGGTCGCGGATATTTGACAACCGGCCAGAGGCGGAGAAGGTATACGACTTTCTTGCCACGCGCTTTGCGCACGACTACTTGAAGAAGGTCATCGGTGACGACGAGCGCTACGTGCGGCTGTTGAAGCTGCTCGTGAACTTGCAGAACGATCCTTTTTTCTGCCGGGCCGTAAAGGCGAAAAATCAGGAGCGGCTGATTGAAAGCTTGCTCAGCGGGATCCTTGATGAGTCGGAAAACGCTGAGGCGCTAGCGTGAGTTGCCGGTGGCCATCCTGCGGGAACCTTGCTGGCACCAGTGCCCTTGGTGCAAGAAGGATTGGTGCCACTCGGTGCTCAGCTCCGCGCCGCCGGATGCGTATTTCATGCCCTGCGCCCCGTGCATGCAACGCCAGGGTTTCGATGCAGTCGAAGCCGCGATGAAGCGTCACCAAGCCATCGCCCGGGGAACTGCGACGGAAGAAACCGATGATTTTTCGATTCTGCTGCCGGAAAAGGAGCGAGAGGAATGAACGAGACGTACACGGGACCAGGGCCTGCGCTGGACAGGCTTATTGCTGAAGCTGAAAAGCTTGGAGACGGTGAGAGAGGCTTAGAGAAGAGTTTTGAGGCCAATCTACCAGTGATAAACGAGATTGTCGCCCTGGCGGAACGGATGGTTGGAGCAGGCCGCACCAGCACTACGGCGCTGGAGCTTGCCGAGCGGCTGCGGCGTCCGCTCTCAGAAATTCTTCGCGTGTTTGGAATTCTTGGTGTGGACATCGCGGACTTTAGCGAGCCGACGCTATACAGGCTGGCGGACATCATCGAGAGCGGTACAAGGCACGAAGTTTCGAGACGGATGTAGTGAAAGGAGAAAAGAAAGATGGATGAGGAAACTCTGAACCACATTGCAGAAAGGCTGGGTGACAAGTTAAGCGAAGGCTTAAGTGACATCGCGTATGCACTGAGCGACAAGCTAGGTGACATCGCGAGTAAAACTACTGGGCGGGGCCAACTTATACCCGCACCGGGGTGGCGGCTGGTCTACTGCCATTTCATAGACAGCGGTGAAGTCGCCTTCACCGAGAAGCCGCTCATCGGCTGGCTGGTCACCGGGGACAAAGTCGAACCGATCTATTGGGACAGTTTCTGTACACCTACTCGAGGTAGGGTAAGAGTATTTCCAGGGCAAGAGCTCGACGCCGTTGACCGGGGAAATAATTACGCGTCATTCGCGCTTCTTAATCCCAGCGAAGAGCTTGACGAAAAGATGCGCAAGCATCTTGAGTGCATGGCCACTCGTGAGAGCGGCTATCCCTGCTGGTCGAAAAAGTATCGCCTGGAGACCAGTCGGCAAATTGGCTGCGTTCTCGGAAATTCCTGCCAGGGACTGTCAGAAGAAGAGTTGGCTGGTGCTCATGGTGTTAATGAATATGTGGGGCATGCCCTGGGGGACATGAAAAAGGATGGCCTCATCATCGAGAACGATGAACACCGCTTCAGCCTCACAAAAAAGGGCTTGGAGTGGGCGGCTCAAGAAACGGTGGTGGCGGCGTGATGAGAGATAAGACTGAAACTGTTTTCTGGCGCTCCGACACCCACCACGGCTCGATTCAACGCGGCCAGGGCACCACCGCTGACGGGGTCAGCCATGACCTGGGATTCTGGGCCGACGCGACGGAGACCAAAACGGGGCGAACCGAGCACGCGTTACCATACGACAGTGTCGGGGCCGCGATGAAGCGCCTCACTCAAAAATACGAGGGCTTTCGCGCTGTCAGCGAACCCGGCGCGGTGTCATAGAGAAATGAGCGACAAACCCCCGGTCATTCCCATCTTGAGCGACACGTGCCGTTGGTGTTTGACGTGTCCCTACGGCTCATGCCTGAATTTTGGGCACTGGCAGATGCGCTTGAAGGAGCACCAGGAGGAGTTAAAACGGTGGGAGGAGCAGCGCGCGCTCAGGCCAGCGGAA
>Ga0210391_10002300_pt1 | contig 16634 bp, 11 predicted proteins | sample IncBWC12OmetaG_FD_160573 | JGI IMG/M metagenome (GOLD analysis project Ga0210391, IMG submission 160573) | Forest soil microbial communities from Barre Woods Harvard Forest LTER site, Petersham, Massachusetts, United States - Inc-BW-C-12-O ... | reverse complement strand
CGAACCTCTGTCAAGGGCGTTACAAGGGCTCGCCATGCCGCTGGAGAGGCCCATCGACGAGCCCGCACAGGCCGTTCGCGAGGCGCTGGCTCCGCTCCGGAACGACTTTTCGGTGGCGCTCGTCGGACCGGGCAACGCATTCGCCGTCGGCGGGGTCATCCGGGTCGCGCATAGCTTCTTGGCACGCGAGATCCTCGTGGCCGGCGACGGCGATTGGTACGCCAAGGCCTCGATGGGCATGCACAAATACGAGACGGTCGTTCGCTTGCGCGGGACACCGGATTTGCTCGCCCACATCCGTGGCCGGCCCCTCTGGGCGTTCGAGAAGGACCATGCTCGGCGGTCCGTGGCGTCGGTGACGTCGTTCCCCCCGGGCGTGGTTTTCGTCTTTGGAAGCGAGCGGTTCGGCCTGCCGGAGGAGGTGCTGGCGGCCGCCGACGAGGTGCTGGGGATTCCGCTGTACGGGGTGAATCACTCTCTTCCTCTAGTGGTGGCTGCGGGCATCGCGATGCACGAGTGGGCGCGGCGGCGGTACGCGGATGGGGTTGTCGCGTAGGCGCTTCTCTGCGAGACAGGCATCGCTCAACGACCGAGCGCCTCTCGCCTCGGCGTCATGACAGCCGGGCTGCCACCGAGCGGCGGATCCCTCCGCGACATGACCGGCGCTCGGCGTACGGCCGTCGCTTTCCTCCGCGAGATGACCGGCGCTCGGCGTATGCGCGTGGCTTCCCTCGGCGTCATCACCGGCGCTCGAAGCACGAGCAGGTGATGGGTCCGCGAGGGCGCAACGGCCCCGAACGTGAGCAGCTCTTGGCTCGTCGAGAGCCGAGCCGCTCTTCGCGTACGCGACGCCCCTCACCGCGGGACAACGAGCGGACCGCGCGTGTGGGCCGCATGACTGAGCACGCCGGCAACCCCTCGCCCCGTGAAGGGCACTTCTTTCGGCCCGCGAACGACCGCCCTTCGCGTACGCAGCTCCGATTGCGCCCGGCAAACGGTCGCTCGTGGCCTGAAGGATGCGGATCACGGCCGCCGAACCGCCGCTCGACGCATGGGCGGTGCCTTCCTTGACGACCGACGAACCGCTCCGGATGCGATCGCCGGCCGGCTCGTCCTACGGACTTTTTGGCCCAAGGACTACACGAAACTTACGATCGCCTACATGGCTCAGGACGTCTCGCTCGCGGGGTTGCCCGACGACTACACGGAGTTCCCCTCCGATTCCGACAGGCTCGATGTTCGTGGCTGGGCGCATGACGGCGATGACGGCGGCGCCGGCGAAGGCATCGAGGTCGTCGACGACGCGTACTTCGACGGCGCGTTCGACGACGCGATGGACGAACCGCCCCGGCTCGATCCGTTCGTCACGTTCGGGTCCATCCTCGAGCGTGCTGCGTGCGCCATCGGAGGCGACGCGGTCGATCCTTCCGCGCTGCACGCGTTGCTCGGCCTCGGCGGAGCGGCTCGCGCGGCCCTCGATGCGCTGCCCGCAAGCGCGGTGAATGCGCTCGTCGAAGGCGGGGTGTTGCGGCGAACCGAAGCGGGGCTCGCTCGAACCGCGCGGTTCGCGAGTGTCGTCGACGCATGGAGCGGCATCCTCCGCGGCGAGAGCGAAGACTTCGGCCCGTGCGGGACGCCGATGCTCGACGAGTGGGCGGCGGACCTCGTCGCGCGTTTCCTGGGGAGCGCGGCCCGCGCGGCGCACGTCCGCCGCGAAGTGCGATCGCTGGGCGTCGCTGCGTTCGGTCTGGTCGCAAGCGCGGCGTAGGCGCCGGACCATCATGGGTAGGACCGCGCACGAGAACGAGATCGTCGGTAGCGGGCTACGCACGGGCGAAAGCGTCGGCGCGTGGCACACTTCGCGCGGAGCGAAGGCCGTAAGTTCGCGGCCTTGCGAGACGCGATGGGGGGGCACACTTGCTGCTGGCCAAGGGCGATGCGACGCCTTCCTTATTCCTTTTTCTTCTTGGCTCTGGCCGCCTGCGGGGGGCGCTCGACAGGGCCGGCCCATTCCATGGCGGGCAGCTCGGGGAGCCTGTCGGGCGACCTCCAGGATGCTGCGCTGGAAGGCGGCGCACGGCATTGCGCGTTCCGCGGCTTCGCCCCGGCGGTCGCGTACGGCACGCTGAGCGAGCCCGCCGCGATCGCGGTCGTGGACCGCTCGCACGACGGGCACGCGGATCTCCTGGTGGGGGAGAGAGGGGCGTTCGTCGGCGACGATTCGTCCGAGCTCTTCACGAATGCCGGCGACGGGACGTTCTCGGCGTCGTCGACCTACGGTGCGTCCGCGAACGAAGTCGGGACGCTCGTATCGGCCGACTTCGATGGCGATGGCTACGTCGATCTCGCGAGCCTCGTTCCGAACCCGGCGGACGACGGGGGCATGGCGGCCACGACGGCCCTCATCGGAATCGACTTCGGAAGGCCGGGGGGCCTCTTCGCAACCGGCCTCGTCACGTTCACGGTGCAGGCAGCGCTCGGGCAGCTCGCGACGGGCGACTTCGACGGCGACGGGCATCCAGACCTGGCGTTCGCCGGCTACGACGAGGTTTATCTGCCCGGGTTCGTGACGGACGCCGGCGCCATCGCGGATCCGGGTGACGAGCCCGGAAACTTCACGCTCAACGTGTATCTGAATCGAGGCGACGGGACGTTCGGCGTTCCCATGTCCCTCCCGACCGAGGACTGGCAAACGATCGCCACGGGCGACTTCAACGGCGACGGCCACCTGGACATGGCGGTGTACTCGTCGGCCGGGACCCATAGCTTCGGCGTCTTTCTCAACGCCGGTGACGGCTCCTTCCTGGCCGAGAGCGACTCCTCGGCGAGCACGACGTGGATCGCCTACGGGCTGGCCGCCGGCGACTTCAACGGCGACGGGATCGACGATCTCACGACGACATCGATCGTCAACGCGAACCTGCCGGGGGAAACGAACGTCCTCGACGTGTTCGACGGAACGCGCGACGGAGGACTCGGCGCGCCGATCAGCGATTCGATCGCGAGCCTGCCGCAGGTGTACGCGCTCGTGACCGGCGACTTCAACGGCGCCGCGGCCGACCTCAACGGCGACGGCGTGACGGACATCGCAGTCACGACGAGCGGCGAAGAGGCCATGCCGAATCCGGAGAGCCTCACCGTGCTTTTGTCGCAATGCGAGTGAATCGCCCGGGCGCTCGCGCTGGCGGCGAACGACGCGAGGTCGGCGGTGGCGGGCTCTCGAAATCGTCCGCGGCCGTGTCGATCCGCGTGCGCCCCGCTCGTCGCTGCTGCAGGAGGAAGACATGACCGACCTGCAAGCCCGCATGAGAACGCACGTCGAGAGGAACGAAATGCCCGGCCTCGTCGCGCTCGCCGACCGAGCTGGCGACGTCGAGGTCGTCGTCCTCGGCCACGCCGCGACGGGCGGCGCGCCGATGCAGCGCGACACGCTCTTTCGAATCGCGTCGATGACCAAGCCGGTGACCGCGACCGCCGCGATGATCCTCGTCGACGAAGGCAAGCTGCGCCTCGACGAGCCCGTCGATCGCTTCCTTCCGGAGCTCGCGAATCGGCGCGTCCTGAAGCGCCTGGACGGGCCGCTCGATGCACCGCTGGAAAATACCGTCGCCGCGACGCGCGCGATCACTCTCCGGGACCTCCTCACGTTCCGTCAGGGGTTCGGCATCGTCTTCGGGCCGGGCGAGCCGCCCCCCATCGTCCGCGCCGCGAACGAGCTGAAGCTCGGTGCGTTCGGTCCCCCCGTACCGCTGGACCCTCCTGCGCCGGACGAGTGGATCCGGCGCTTCGCCACGCTGCCGCTCATGCACCAGCCCGGCGAACGGTGGATGTACAACACGGGCGCCGAAATCCTCGGCGTGCTCGTCGCGCGAGCCGCGCGCGTGCCGTTCGACGCGTTCTTGCGCGACCGCATCTTCGGGCCGCTCGGAATGCACGATACGTTCTTCAGCGTGCCCGAGGCGAAGATCGACCGCCTCGCGACGGCGTACTGGGCGCACGATCCGTTTCACCCCGATGCCGCTGGATACGACCTGCGTGACTCGGCCCGCGGCGGGCAGTGGAGCCGCCCACCGGCGTTCCCGTCGGGCGGAGGGGGGCTCGTGTCGACCGCAGACGATTACCTCGCCTTCGCGCGCATGCTGCTCGCTCGGGGAACGCGCGGAAGGACCCGCATTCTGTCGGAGGCCTCGGTCACCGCGATGACGACGGATCAACTCACGCGCGAGGAGAAGGCGCGCTCCCAGTTCATGCCGCCGAACTACTGGGACGAGAACGGCTGGGGCTTCGGGATGTCCGTGACGACGGCGCCGGACGCACTCACGGGCGCCGTGGGCCGCTACGGGTGGGACGGCGGCCTCGGTACCTCGTGGGCCAACGACCCCGCAAAAGGCCTCGTCGGCATCCTGCTGACGCAGCGCGCGGCGTTCCCCATCATGGCGGGCGTCTATCGCGACTTCTGGTCGGCGCTCTACGGGCGGCCGTGCCCTCCATCGCCGATCTGATGGCGACAAACCACGAACGGCGCCCGGAGAAATCTCCGAGCGCCGCCGTGAGTCGCCCGTGAGCGACGGGCTTATTCTTCGTTGACGACCGCCGTGAGCGCCGGCTCCACCACCGGGCGCGGTGCGGGCGTCACGTACCGCTCGTCGTCGCCCTCGACGACCACCTTGAGCTGCTTGTACGCCGTCAGGCCCGTGCCCGCCGGAATCAGCCGGCCCATGATCACGTTCTCCTTCAGGCCGCGGAGGTAGTCCACCTTGCCGCTGACGGCGGCTTCGGTGAGCACCTTCGTCGTCTCCTGGAAGGAGCTCGCGCTGATGAACGACTCGGTCGAGAGGCTCGCCTTCGTGATGCCGAGGAGCAGCGGTTCGGCGACGGCGGGGCGGCCGCCGCGCTCGATGACGCGCTGGTTCTCGCGCTCGAACAGGTACTTCTCCACCTGCTCGTCGATGAGGAAATTCGTGTCGCCCACGTCCTTGATGCGCACGCGGCGCAGCATCTGGCGAACGATGACCTCGATGTGCTTGTCGTTGATGGCGACGCCCTGCAGCCGGTAAACCTGCTGGATCTCGTTGACGAGATACGCCGCCAGCTCTTTTTCGCCTTTGACCCGCAAGATGTCGTGCGGATTCGCCGGCCCGTCCATCAAGGGCTCGCCGGCGCGCACCCGGTCGCCCGGCTGCACCTGGATGTGCTTGCCCTTCGGGATGAGGTACTCGCGCGACTGATCGGTGAGCGGCGCGCCGTCCGGAGCGAACGGCGTGATGAGCACCTTGCGCTTGCCCTTCGTGTCCTTGCCGAAGCTCACTTCGCCGTCGATCTCCGCGATGATCGCGTGATCCTTCGGCTTGCGCGCTTCGAAGAGCTCGGCCACGCGCGGGAGACCGCCCGTGATGTCCTGCGTCTTCGTGGTCTCGCGCGGGATCTTCGCGAGGACGTCGCCGGCGCTGATCTCGTCGCCGTCCTGCACGACGATGTTCGCGCCGACCGGCAAGAGGTACCGCGCGTCGAGCGTGCTGCCCGGGAGCTTCAGCGTCTCGCCGCTCTGCACGCCCTTCATCGAGATGCGCGGGCGGAGGTCCGCGGCGCGCGACTCGATGATCACCTTGCGCGACAGGCCGGTGACCTCGTCGAGCTTCTCGGTCATCGTGACGCCTTCGACGATGTCGCCGAACTTCACGATGCCGCCGACTTCGCTGAGGATCGGCACGGCGAACGCGTCCCACTCCGCGAGGAGCTGGCCCGCCTTCACCTTGTCGCCCTCGTTCACCTTCAGCAGCGCGCCGTACACGAGGCGATGGTGCTCGCGCTCGCGGCCGGTGTCGTCGACGAGGACGATCTCGCCGTGCCGGTTCATGACGATCGTCCCGTCCTGCTTCTTCGCGACGTTCGCGTTGCGAATCCGGACGTGACCTTCGTTGCGCGACTCGAGCGAGCTCTGCTCGATCTTGCCGCGCGCCGCCGCGCCACCGATGTGGAACGTGCGCATCGTGAGCTGCGTGCCCGGCTCGCCGATCGACTGGCTCGCGATGATGCCGATCGACTCGCCGATGTTCACCTTGTAGCCGCGGGCCAGGTCGCGCCCGTAGCACTTGGCGCATACGCCGCGCTTCGTCTGGCACGTGAGCACCGAACGAATCACGACCTCCTCGATGCCTGCGTCTTCGATGACGTGGACGAGGTTCTCTTCGAGCTCCGTGTTCGCCGCGACGAGCACTTCGCCCGTCAGCGGGTCGACGATGTCCTCGAGCGCGACGCGGCCGAGGATGCGGTCACCGAGCGGCTGGATGACTTCGCCCGCGTCTTCGAGCTTCGTGACGCGGATGCCGTCGAGCGTCCCACAGTCGAACTCCGCGATGACCGCGTCCTGCGCGACGTCGACGAGGCGGCGCGTGAGATACCCCGAGTTGGCCGTCTTGAGGGCGGTGTCGGCGAGACCCTTGCGCGCGCCGTGCGTCGAGATGAAGTACTCGAGCACCGTGAGCCCCTCGCGGAAGTTCGCGGTGATCGGGTTCTCGATGATTTCGCCCGACGGCTTCGCCATCAGGCCGCGCATGGCGGCGAGCTGGCGGATCTGCTGGGTCGAACCGCGCGCGCCCGAGTCGGCCATGATGTAGATCGGGTTGAAGCTCGGCTCGATGAGCTCCTTGCCGGTCTCCGGATCGACGATCTTCTCTTTGCCGATCTCCTTCATCATCTCCTGCGTGACCTTGTCGGCCACGCCGGCCCAGATGTCGACGATCTTGTTGTAGCGCTCGCCGTCGGTGATGAGGCCTTCCTGGTACTGATCGATGACGCGCTGGACTTCCGCCTGCGCCTCGCCCAGCAGAACCGACTTCGCCTGCGGGATCACCATGTGGTCCATGCAGATCGAGACACCGGCGCGCGTCGCATACTCGAAGCCGAGTGAGCGAAGGCGGTCCGCGAGAAGAACCGTCGCCTTGTTGCGGTGGCGGCGGTAGCACGCGTCGATGAGCGCCGAGAGCGCCTTCTTGTCGAGCGTCTTGTTGACGAGATCGAACGGGATCCCTTCCGGCAGAACCTCGGCAATCAAGCAGCGGCCGACCGTCGTGTAGACGATGCGCGTCGTCTTTCCCTTATCGGCGGTCTCGCCGTTCTCGGCGTCGTCGAAGTCCTCCACCGGCACGCGGACGCGGATGCCCGAGTGCAGCGTGAGCTCGCCGTGGTCGTACGCCATGCGCACTTCGTCGACGTTCGAGAAGACGCCCCGGAGGTATCCCTCGGGCGCGCCCTTCTTGTCGATCGTGAGCGATCCTTCGCGGAACGACCCCTTCGCGAACTTGCGCTCGCGCGTCGCGTAGTAGAGCCCGAGGACGATGTCCTGCGTCGGGTTGATGATCGGTCGGCCGTTCGCGGGCGACAGAATGTTGTTCGTGCTCATCATGAGCACGCGCGCTTCCATCTGGGCTTCGACCGAGAGCGGCACGTGCACGGCCATCTGGTCGCCGTCGAAGTCCGCGTTGAACGCGGCGCAGACGAGCGGGTGCAGCTGGATGGCCTTGCCTTCGATGAGCACCGGCTCGAACGCCTGGATGCCGAGGCGGTGGAGCGTCGGCGCACGGTTCAAGAGAACCGGGTGCTCGGTGATGACTTCTTCGAGGATGTCCCAGACCTCGGGACGCTCCTTCTCCACCATCTTCTTGGCGCTCTTGATGGTGTTGACGTACCCGCGCTCTTCGAGCTTGTTGTAGATGAACGGCTTGAAGAGCTCGATCGCCATCTGCTTCGGCAGACCGCACTGGTGGAGCTTCAACGTCGGACCGACGACGATGACCGAACGACCCGAGTAGTCGACGCGCTTGCCGAGCAAGTTCTGGCGGAACCGCCCTTGCTTGCCCTTCAGCATGTCGGAGAGGCTCTTCAGCGGCCGCTTGTTCGGACCGGTGATGGTCTTGCCGCGGCGGCCGTTGTCGAACAGCGCGTCGACGGCCTCCTGCAGCATTCGCCGCTCGTTCCGGATGATGATCTCCGGCGCGTTCAGCTCGAGCAGCCGCTTCAGGCGGTTGTTCCGGTTGATGACGCGGCGATAGAGGTCGTTCAGGTCGCTGGTCGCGAATCGACCGCCGTCGAGGGGAACCAGCGGACGCAGATCCGGCGGCAGCACCGGGATCACCGTCAGCATCATCCACTCCGGACGATTGCCGCTCTCGCGGAACGCCTCGCAGACCTTGAGGCGCTTCACGATCTTCTTGCGCTTCGCCTCGCTCGTCGCCGTCCGCATGTCCGCGCGGAGCTGCTCGCTCATCGTGTGCACGTCGACTTGCTTCAGCATCTCGAGCACGGCTTCGCCGCCCATGCCGGCGGTGAACTTGTCGTCGCCGTACTCCTCGGCAAGCTGCATGTACCGCTCTTCCGAGAGGAGCTCCGCCTTCGTGAGGCCGGTCTCCTTCGGGTCGATGACGATGTAGCTCTCGCAGTAGAGGACCTTCTCGAGGTCCTTCAGCGAGATGTCGAGGATGTTGCCGATGCGGCTCGGCAGGGACTTCAAGAACCAGATGTGCGCGACGGGCGTGGCCAGGTTGATGTGGCCGAGGCGCTCGCGGCGCACCTTCGACTGGATGACTTCGACGCCGCACTTCTCGCAGACGATCCCGCGGTGCTTCATGCGCTTGTACTTGCCGCAGTTGCACTCGTAGTCCTTCACCGGACCGAAGATCTTCGCGCAGAAGAGACCATCGCGCTCCGGCTTGAACGTCCGGTAGTTGATCGTCTCGGGCTTCTTGACCTCACCGTGCGACCACTCGCGAATCTTTTCGGGCGACGCGAGCGAGATGCGGATCGCGCTGAAGGAGAGCGGATCCTTGGGCTTCTCGAAGAAGCTGAAGATGTCGCGCATCGGGATTGTTCCTTTTTCTGACTGCCTACGGGAGATGACGTTCTCTGGATTGGGGGAAATGAGGAGATCGCGGCGTCGGCCGAGCCCGCGCGGCCCCCGGCCTCGAGGGGCCGGCGACCTGGCGCGGACGAGACCGACCGGTTCTCACTCTTCCGCGGCGTGCTCGGCGCGCTGGGTATTGCCCGGCTCGATGAGCTCGATGTTCAGGCAGAGCGCCTGAAGCTCCTTGATGAGTACATTGAAGCTCTCGGGCAAACCGGGCTCGAGGTTGTACTCGCCCTTCACGATCGCTTCGTACATGCGGGTGCGGCCCTGGACGTCGTCGCTCTTGACCGTGAGGAACTCCTGGAGCGCGTAGGCCGTGCCGTATGCCTCCATCGCCCAGACTTCCATTTCGCCGAGCCTCTGCCCGCCGAACTGCGCTTTGCCGCCGAGCGGCTGCTGCGTGACGAGCGAGTAGGGCCCGATCGAGCGCGCGTGGATCTTGTCGTCGACCAAGTGGTGGAGCTTGAGCACGTACATCACGCCCACGGTCACTTCTTGATCGAACGCGTCGCCGGTGCGCCCGTCGAAGAGCACGGTCTGTCCGCTCGTGGGCAATCCCGCGAGGGCCAGCGTGTTCTTGATCTGCGTCTCTTGCGCGCCGTCGAAGACGGGGCTCGCGTAGTGGACGCCGCGCCGGAGCTTCAGCGCGATGTTCTTCACATCGTCGTCCGAGAGCTTGCTCAGCACCTTCGCGATGTCCTCGTCGCCGTCGAAGATCTTCTTGATGTGCTCGCGCATCGGCTGCATGCCGAACTTCTCGTCGAGCATGTAGCGGAGTTGCGCGCCGAGAACGCGCGCGCCCCAGCCGAGGTGCGTCTCGAGGATCTGGCCGACGTTCATTCGGCTCGGAACGCCGAGCGGGTTCAGGACGATGTCGACCGGCGTGCCGTCTTGCAGATACGGCATGTCCTCTTCGGGCAGGATGCGCGAGATGACGCCCTTGTTGCCGTGGCGGCCGGCCATCTTGTCGCCGACCTGGAGCTTGCGCTTGATGGCGATGTAGACCTTCACCATCTTGATGACGCCCGGCGGCAGCTCGTCGCCCTTCGACAGGCGATCGATCTTGTCCTTGAAGTGATCTTCACGGACCTGGACGATCTCTTCGAGCTCCCGGACTTTCTGCGCGATGTCGTCCGACCCTTCGATCGGCAACTCCACGAAGTACTTGTACGGGATCCCTTCGATCGTCTCCGCGTCGATCACGGCGCCCTTCTGGACGAGGACCTTGCCCTTGTCGTCGACGAGCTTGCCGTTCGCGGTCTTCTTCAGGAGCTGCGCCTTGATCTGGCGGTAGAACGAGTCGCGGAGAATCTTGATCTCCTCGTCGCGAATCTTCTCGAGACGAACGCGTTCCTGATCCTCGATGTCCTTCGAGCGCTCGTCCTTCTCGGTGCCTTTGCGGGAGAAGACCCGTGCGTTGATGACGATGCCGCCCACGCCCGGCGGAACGCGGAGGCTCGAGTCGCGCACGTCGCCGGCCTTCTCGCCGAAGATCGCGCGGAGGAGCTTCTCCTCGGGGCTGAGCTGCGTCTCGCCTTTCGGCGTGATCTTGCCGACGAGGATGTCGCCGGGTTTGACCTCGGCGCCGATGCGCACGATGCCCGACTCGTCGAGATCCTTCAGGGCCTCTTCGCCGACGTTGGGGATGTCGCGCGTGACTTCTTCCTTGCCGAGCTTCGTGTCGCGGGCGACGCACTCGAACTCCTCGATGTGGATCGAGGTGAACACGTCGTCCTTGGCGATGCGCTCGGAGACGAGGATCGAGTCCTCGAAGTTGAAGCCCTGCCACGGCATGAACGCGACGAGCACGTTCTGTCCGAGCGCGAGCTCGCCCATGTCGGTGCTCGGCCCGTCGACCAGCACGTCGCCGGCCTTCACGCGCTCGCCGGCGCGGACGATCGGCGTCTGGTTGTAACAAGTCGACTGGTTGGACCGCTGGAACTTCATCAGCGGGTAGATGTCCGGGATTTCCGGCTTCTCGCTGTCCGGCCGGACGACGATGCGCGTCGCGTCGACGCTCTCGACCGTGCCGTCGCGGCGCGCGAGCGAGCACACGCCCGAGTCACGCGCGAGCTTGCCCTCCATGCCCGTGCCGACGAGCGGCGCGTGGCTGCGGAGGAGCGGAACGGCCTGGCGCTGCATGTTCGCGCCCATGAGTGCGCGGTTCGCGTCGTCGTGCTCGAGGAACGGCACGAGCGCCGCGGCGACGCTCACCATCTGGTTCGGCGACACGTCCAGGAGCTGGATCATGTCGGGCGTGACCATGTGGAAGTCGCCGTTCAAGCGCGCGCTGACGAGCGACTCCTTGAACTTGTTCTTGTCGTCGAACGGAGCGGACGCCTGGGCGATGTACTTCCCTTCTTCTTCGAGGGCGGAGTACCAGTTCACTTCGTCCGTGATCTTGCCTTCCGCCACGCGGCGGTACGGCGTCTCGACGAAGCCGAACTCGTTGACGCGCGCGTACGTCGAGAGCGACGCGATGAGACCGATGTTCGGTCCTTCCGGCGTCTCGATCGGGCAGATACGGCCGTAGTGCGTCGGGTGAACGTCGCGCACTTCGAACCCTGCGCGCTCGCGCGTGAGGCCGCCCGGCCCGAGCGCGGAGAGGCGCCGCTTGTGCGTCACTTCGCTGAGCGGGTTCGTCTGGTCCATGAACTGCGACAGCTGGGAGCTGCCGAAGTACTCCTTGACCACCGCGCTCACGGGCTTTGCGTTGATCAAGTCGTGCGGCATCAGCGTGTCGATCTCTTGCGACATGCTCATGCGCTCTTTGATCGCGCGCTCCATGCGCACGAGGCCGATGCGATACTGATTTTCCATCAGCTCGCCGACCGCGCGCACGCGCCGGTTGCCGAGGTGGTCGATGTCGTCGACCGATCCGCGGCCGTTCTTCAGCTCGATGAGGTGGCGAACCGTCTCGAGGATGTCCTGCGGCGTGAGAACCGCGGTGTCGAGCGCGGGACGCTGATCCTCCGCGACGTCGCGGTAGAACTTGTAATTGAGCTTGAGGCGGCCGACTTTCGAGAGGTCGTAGCGCTCCGGGTTGAAGAAGAGATTGTGGAAGAGCGTCTTCGCGGTCTCGAGCGTCGGCGGATCGCCCGGGCGGAGGCGCCGGTAGATCTCCATGATGGAGTCCTCCGTCGTCTTCACCTTCTCGGCGAGGAGCGTGTCGCGCAGATACGAGCCGACGTTCAAACCGTCGATGAAGAGAATCTTGAATTGCTCGATGCCCGCCTCGCGGAGCTTTTCGAGCTTCGCCTCGGTCACCTCTTCGTTGACCTCGAGGACGACTTCGCCGGTCTCCTTGTCGACGACGTCATGCGCCGCGACCTTGCCCTGGAGCTCCTCGACGTCGACCGGCAGGCGATCGATCTTCGAGTCGCGAAGCTTCTTGATCGCCGCCTTCGTGAACTTCGTGTTCTTCTTGACGATCGTCTCGGCGCCGACCTTGATGTCGCGCGTCGCGCGCTGGCCGGGGAGCAGGTCGAACTCGACGCTCTTCGCGTACTTGCCGCCCTTCTCCACGTAGACTTCTTCGGTGCTGTAGAAGTAGTTGAGGAGATCCTGCGTCGAGTAGCCGAGCGCGCGCAGGAGCACCGTCGCATGCATCTTGCGGCGGCGATCGATGCGCACGAACATGATGTCCTTCGGGTCGAACTCGAAATCGAGCCACGAGCCGCGATACGGAATGATGCGCGCGCTGTAGAGGACCTTGCCGCTCGAGTGCGTCTTGCCCTTGTCGTGATCGAAGAAGACGCCGGGGCTCCGGTGCAACTGGCTGACGACGACGCGTTCGGTACCGTTGATGATGAAGGTACCGGTGTCCGTCATCAGCGGGATTTCGCCGAAGTAGACCTCTTGCTCTTTGATGTCGCGCACGATGCGCTCGCCACCCTCGCGGGTGTCGTAAATCATGAGCTGGGTCGTGACCTTGATCGGAGCGGCGTACGTCATGCCGCGCTGGCGGCATTCCTCCACGTCGTACTTCGGCTTCTCGAGGTTGTAGCTGACGAAAACGAGCTCGCTCGTTCCGTTGAAGTCCTTGATCGGGAAGACGCTCCGGAACACGGCCTGGAGCCCGACTTCGGCTCGCTCATTCGGCGAGACGGTCGTCTGCAAGAACTTGTCGTACGACGTTTTCTGAATGTCGATGAGGTTGGGAACCTCGATCACCTTCCGAACACGCCCGAGATGCTTTCTGACACGAAAGTTGGACTGGATGACGTTCGCCATCGGTGCTCCTCACGTTTGCGTCGGTCCCATGGTTTGCTCGCCTTGGGTTCGGCCGACACCGCGGAACAGAACTGCTTTTTACAAGACACTCACGAAAAGGGCCGGGCACGCGCAATTGCCCGGTGCAACCCCTGCACGCCGACGTGGACCTTAGACGAAAATGGGGGATGGAAAGGCAAAAGGCACGCCGCCGGGGAGCGGTAGCCTACCTTGCCGGAAAAATTGTGCAAACACCGCATGGCGCGGAAGTGCGAGCACATCGCCAAGCTCGACCGGAACCATGCCCGGGTGGGCCTGGTGGGCGCCCTTGCGGGTAGCCGGTAGTGCTTGGACGAAGTCGCACGCCGCGCCAGCGGAGCCAGCACAGACGAAGTCGGTTGGAGCTGCGCCGGTCAATCGAGCCCTACTTGAGCTCGACCTTGGCGCCTGCGTCCTCGAGCTTCTTCTTCATTTCGTCCGCGTCGGCCTTGGACACGCCTTCCTTGACGGACTTCGGCGCGCCTTCGACGAGGTCCTTGGCTTCTTTCAAGCCGAGGCCCGTGATCTCGCGGACGACCTTGATGACGGCGATCTTGTTGCCGCCGGCTTCCTTGAGCTCGACGTTGAACTCGGTCTTCTCCTCGACGGCCGCGGCCGGCGCTGCCGCGCTGGCCGCCGGACCCGCCGCCGCGGCGACGGGGGCCGCTTTGACGCCCCACTTGTCTTCCAGCGTCTTGATGAGCTCTGCGAGCTGGATCACCGGCAAGTTGGAAAGGAAGTCGACGACCTGCTCACGATTGATGTCAGTTGCCATTGTGAATTCTCCGTAATCTCTAAAAAATTCTGAAATGTTCTGCCTGCGCCCGGACTGCGTTCGCCCGGGGCAAGCGCTTACTTGGTCCCGTGGCTCGCGCCGCCGTCACCGCCGGGTGCCCCGCGTTCTTTGGCCGCCAGGAGGTAGACGAAGTTCTGCGAGGGAGCTGCGAGTAGCGCGACGAAGCTCTGCAAGGGTGCCTGCAGCGTCGCGAGGAGCGTCGCCCGAAGCTCGTTCTTGCCGGGCATCGACGACAGCTGGTTCTCGACGCCGTTCGCGTCGAGAATCGACCCTTCGATGAGGCCCCCTTTGATCGTGAGCTTTTCGCCCGCGGGGTCCTTCTTGAACGCCTTGACGACCTTCGCCGCGGCGCTCGGATCGTCGTAGCTCCACGCGATCCCGGTCGGACCGGTCAGCGCGCCATCGAGCTTCGACACGTAGGGCGCGTCCTTCAGAGCATGCTTGACGAGCGTGTTCTTGCAGACCTTGTACTCCACGCCGACCTTGCGGAACTCCGCGCGGAGCTTGCTCACGTGCTCGACCGTCATCCCCTTGTAATCGAGGAAGACCGCCGCGGTCATCTTGTCGAATCGGCTCTTGATTTCGCCGATCTGAAGGTCTTTTTCAGCGCGCTCCATGGGCCTACGCCTCCTCCGACGCCGCCATGAACTGGCCGGGGTCGATCTTGATGCCGGGGCCCATCGTCGAGCTCACCGTGATGCTCCGGAGATAGCTCCCTTTGGCGGTCGAAGGCTTCTGCCGCACGAGCGCGCCGATGAGCGCCTTCGTGTTGTCGGTGAGCGCCTGCTCGCTGAACGAGACCTTGCCGATGCGTGCGTGCACGATGCCCGCCTTTTCGACGCGGTACTCGATCTTGCCGCCTTTCGCGTCGCGAACGGCGTTGGCCACGTCGAACGTGACGGTGCCGACCTTGGGGTTCGGCATGAGGCCGCGGGGCCCGAGCACGCGCCCGAGCTTACCGACGGCGCCCATCATGTCCGGCGTCGCGATCACGCGATCGAAATCGAGGAAGCCTTCCGAGACTTTCGCGACGAGGTCGTCGCTCCCTGCCAAATCGGCTCCGGCGTCCCGCGCCTCGCGCTCCTTCTCGCCCTTGGCGAAAACGAGAACGCGGACGGTGGTCCCGGTTCCGTGCGGCAAGACGATCGCTCCACGGACCATCTGATCGGCGTGCTTCGGATTCACGCCCAGACGGATCGCAACGTCGACCGTTTCGTCGAACTTGGCGTATTGCGCTTTTTTCACGAGCGCGCTCGCCTCCTCGACGGTGTATTTGCGCTGCTGATCGACCATCGCGTCGACCGCCGCGCGTTTCTTGGCAATACTCGGCATCTTCCTCCTTTTCGGCTTTTTGGCCTCCCACCGTGATCCGCAAACGTCGCGGGGCGGTGGTGTCATCTGCAGTTCGCGCGTTGCCGCGCCTTCGTCTCAGTTCAATACGTCGATGCCCATCGATCGGGCGGTCCCCATCACGGTCCGTACGGCCGACTCGATGTCCGTCGTGTTCATGTCCGGCATCTTGAGGGCGGCGAGCTCGCGCACCTGCTTCATCGTGACGTTGCCGACCTTCGTCTTGTTCGGCTCCTTCGAGCCCGATCCCGGCTTCTTCGTCGTCGCGAGACCGGCCGCCTTCTTCAGGAGGACGCTCGTCGGCGGCGTCTTCAGCAGCATGCTGAAGCTGCGGTCCGAGTAAACGGTCAGGACGACGGGGATGATCATGTCGCTCCCCTGCGTCTTGGCGTTGAACTCCTTGCAGAACGCCATGATGTTGATGCCGTGCGGACCAAGCGCCGGTCCGACCGGGGGGGCCGGGCTGGCCTTGCCGGCCGCGAGCTGAAGCTTGACCATCCCCGTGACTTTTTTCGCCATGACGTTCCTCTGCCTGTTCTCGAACCCGAACCGAACGAACTCGTAAGCCCCGCGCCCCCGGCGGCGAAACCTAGACGACCCTCTTCTCGACCTGCGCGAAGTCGAGCTCCACGGGCGTCGCGCGCCCGAAGATCGACACCTTGACGCGAAGCTTCTGCTTGTCGGGCTTCACCTCTTCGACCGTGCCCGAGAAGTTCGCGAACGCGCCGTCGATGACGCGGATCTCGTCTCCCGGCTCGAAGCTCACGCGCGGCTTCGGCTTCACCGCCCCTTCGACGATGCTCTTGCGGAGGTCGTCGATCTGGGGAGGCGTCACTTCTTGCGGGCGCTGGTTGCCGATGAAACCCGTGACTTTCGGGGTGTCTTTGACGATGTGCCAGACATCCTCGCTCATATCCATTTCGACGAAGATGTAGCCGGGGAAGCTCGTCTTTTGCCGCTGCCGCGTCTTGCCGCCGGCGCGCTGCTCGGTCACCGTTTCCGTCGGAATGAGAACTTCACCGAACCGGTCCTCGAAGTGGTGCTCCTTGATGCGTTGGAGGAGCGCCTCTTTGACCTTGTTCTCGTAGCCGGAGTAGGCCTGGATCACGTACCACTTCTTCGCCATGACGCTTTCAGGTTCCCCCGTATACGAGGTTCGTGACGAACCCCCAGAACTTGTCCATGAGGGCGAAGAAGACGGTCGAGACGACGGTCGTCACGATGACGACGACGGTCCCGTTCGTCACTTCGGTGCGCGTCGGCCAGGTCACGAGCGACATTTCCGTCGCCACCTCTTCGACCAGCTGACGCGCGCGGGTTCGCTTCCAGAAGTAA
>Ga0210391_10002299_pt1 | contig 16634 bp, 21 predicted proteins | sample IncBWC12OmetaG_FD_160573 | JGI IMG/M metagenome (GOLD analysis project Ga0210391, IMG submission 160573) | Forest soil microbial communities from Barre Woods Harvard Forest LTER site, Petersham, Massachusetts, United States - Inc-BW-C-12-O ... | reverse complement strand
CTTCGGTGATGATTCGCAATGACGTGGAGAGCGAGAAGTTGGCGCTGTATCAGAAATACGTGCCGGATTTGCAGGAGGCGCTGCCCTTGCCCGCGGCCGATTTGCCTTCGAAGCGCGGCAAGCAATCGCCGATGGAAGTGGTGGACTCGCCGTATCGCGCGGGGGATTTGTTGCACGGCTATCAGGCCGTGGCGGACAATCTGCCGAACGATCCGCGCATCCACGAAGAAAAAGGCTCGAAGAAAATGTTCTGGAAGAATTTCATGGACGCGCGCGTGAACTACATTATTTTGCCGCTGGCGCAGCGCACCATGCGCGCGGATCAAGCCGCGATGGCGAGCGGCGAGGGATACCTGGCCGACACGATCATGCACGAAATTTCGCACGGGCTGGGGCCGGCGTTCGCGCACACCGCGCAGGGCAAAGTGCAAATCAACGAGGCGATCGGGTCTTCCTATTCCGCGCTGGAAGAATCAAAGGCCGACGTCGTGGGCGAATTCTGCTACGGCTGGTTGATTGACCACGGCGTGCTGCCCAAAGAACGGCGAAATATCACCTACGCCTCTTACGTCGCAGGAATTTTTCGTACGGTGCGGTTCGGCGTGGCGGAGGCGCATGGCGCGGGCGAAATTATGCAGTTCAACTACTACACGGAGCAGGGGGCGATTCGCCGCGACCCGGCCAACGGATTGTACGTGATTGATTTCGAAAAAATGCCCGCAGCTGTCGCGTCGCTCGCGAAGGAATTACTGGAGCAGGAAGCCACCGGCGATCGCGCGCGCACGGATGCGTGGTTCAAGAAATATGGCGGGATGCCGCCGGAGCTGAGCGCGCTGCTGGCGAAGACCAGCGATATTCCGGTGGATATTGATCCGGACTTCGATTTCCATCCCGTCCTCAAGTGAACGGTTTTGTAGCGGCCATCTTCAGACGGGCGTCTTTGACTTCTTTTGGGGGGAAAAGCAGTCTACAAAATTTCCCGGATTTCGGCGTCAATCGAAATGTGCGTCTGCGCAAAACCGCTGATCTGAAACGATTGCCCCGCAGCTTTGCTGAAATGGAAGAAGCGGCTGATGTGATAATCCTCGTCGAGCATATCGAAAATCCGTTCGGTTTCTTCGTGGGAAAGGTCAAGTGATGCGATCGGCACGGATTTCCCGTAGCCGCCCGCCGCGTGCACGTATTTTTCCACCAGTTCGCGCAAGTTCATGGTCAGATCCAGACGTACGCGCCAGCTTCGCCGTACGGCAAATTCATGTAGAACACGTTCGCTTCCGCGATGCGCTCGAAAGCGGCCAGCAAGTTGCGCGCGCCATGCCTTGCGCAGTACGCAGTGCCAGGCGCAGTGGCGACGAGCTCCACTTCATCGAGGGTCGCGATCTGCTGATGCGAAAACCACAGCCAGGTAGCGGCGAATCCACATTCCGCGCACGCGCCGCCGGGTTGCGCCAGCCGCTGCGCAATCGCCGCTGCAACTTCCGGCCGCAATCCTACCGGTTCGAAGTCCGGTCGCGCCACGAAAAAATACTGCGTGAAGATTTCCGCGTCCGGCTCGAAGGCTACCACGCGGCCCGGAAACGATTCCAGTTCACTGGCGAAGGCTGCTTTCAGACATTCGAGGCAGAGCGTGATTTCCGGACGCGGCGGCTCGCGTTTGGTGCTGCGTTTTCCGCGCAAGTACAGCGTGTCTGGCAGCAGCGTCGCGATCCAATCACATTCTTCGCCCAGGTGAATACATTCGGGCGGCGTGCCTTTCAGCCACGCCCACCAACCGAGGCTGCGCGGCAGCAGCTCGATCGCGGGATACGCTTCGTCGTACGAGATGCGCGCCAAGTGTCCGGTTCCGACTCCTGCTTACGACGCCGTATGGTAGCAGATTGCCGGGCGGAAATGTCCGCGCGTGCGTGGTTCGGGCGTTTGTCCGCGCGGAAGGCATCGGCTATTATGGATGGTGCGCAATGTCGCGCTCGCAATATTCAATTTGTTCGTTCAGCGAACAGGGAGGATCTCGTATGGCAATCTCAGTAGGAGCGGCGGCTCCGGATTTCGTGTTGAAGGATCAGAGCCAGAAGGAAGTGAAGCTTTCGGATTTTCAGGGCAAGAAAAACGTGGTGATTGTTTTCTACCCGCTCGATTGGAGCCCGGTGTGCACGAACGAACACGCGTGCTTCGTGAATGATATGAAGCGGTTCGAGCAGCTGGACGCGCAGGTGCTGGGAATCAGCGTGGACAGCGCGTGGTCGCACAAGGCGTTCGCGGAGAAAATGGGGATTCATTACCCGCTGCTGGCGGATTTTCAGCCGCGCGGCGCGGTGGGCGAAAAATTCGGCGTGTACCTGGCGGAAAAAGGGATTACCGGACGCGCGATTGCGATTGTGGATCGCTCCGGGAAAATCGCGTGGTTCAAGAATTACGATATTCCCACGCTGCCGGATATGAAGGAAGTTGCGGACGCGCTGGCGAAAGTGAATTAGTTCGTTCCGCTCGTATGCTGGTGCGAGCGGCTGCCGCAGGCGCTGCGCGTTTATTTGGGCGCAGCGTCTTTGTCGGGCGCGGGCGATGCGGATTCCGCGGGTGAATCTACCAGCGGCTGCGAAAATGTGCGGATGTAATCCACAAGTTGCCAGCGCTCTTCTTCGCTCAGTTTGTTTTTGAAAGCGGGCATGGGGCGATGCCCTTCGGAAATCTTCCAGAAAAGCTCGCCGTCGGTGATGCGGGTCATCGCGTGCGCATCGGTGAAATTCGTCGGCGCTACTGAAAGCTTCTCGGCGCGTTTTCCTTTTCCGTTGCCGTCTTCCCCGTGGCAATTCTCGCAGTGATCCGCGTAGGTGCTCATTCCCATGCCAATGGTTTGCGGCGTGGGAGGAAAGGGATTGCGCAGCTGGCGAGCTTTTTCTGGCGCGGTCCAATCGCTGAGGGAATAGACAATTATGCTGCCCGCAACGGCGACGATCACGAATACCACCAAGATGCCGAGCAGGTTCGGTCTGAATCCGGAGCTGGGCTTGCGGTCAGCGAGCTTGTCAGACGCCATGGTTTGCGGGTTTGCCTGTGGAACTTTTGTGGGCCGGGGAAATTTTCGCACTCTGCTGCGGGATTTTCAACCGCGGGGCCGCCGGTTGGGCCAATCTAGCGCGCGGCGTGGACAGCCTGATATACGGAGATGAACACGATGACCAGCATGGCCACAACGTAAACGCGCAGCGCCCAAAGCAAAGCCTTGGTGCCAAACGAAAGATTTTTTCGGCCAAAATGCGTGCGGCGCTTGGCGGCGACGACCTGGTCGGCTTCGAGCATGGAAAGAACGGCGCGAGGGTCGCTCAGGGTGAGCTGCTCGGGCTTGACGTCACTGGGCACGCCAGCCGGAACGCCGGGCGAGGCGAGCGCGCCTTGATTCTCCGAAATATCCGCGTGATGAGAATCCAATTTATTTCCTCCCTTTCATGATGCTGCTCTGTTACGAACTATTCCAGGCGTAAAAGGATTTAGCCACCCAGCCATTTCGGAAACACTGTCGCGAGGCCGAAACCCAGCCCGGCAATGATCAGAAGGATGGTGACGGTGACGCCTGCGACGTTGGCCCAGAATCCGTTCACGTGCTCACCCATTACTTCCGGATCGTTTACAAGCAGCAGTAGAAAAGTCAGCGCCGGAGGCATGGCGAGAACGGCGATCACGTTGACCGTGAGCACTACGAATTCGAGCGGAAAGCGCGGGATTAACACGAGCGCGGCGGCCGCGCAGGCCGAACCGAAAAGCGTCAGATAGAAGGGCCACGCTTCGCGCAGCGGACGGTTCAAGCTGTGGCCGGTTTGCATTACTTCGCCGAAGGCGTAAGCGGACGAAGTGGAGATGGCGATCGCAGCGACGATGCCGGCTTCGAAAATTCCCAGGGCGAAGAGCGCAGCGCCGGTGTGGCCGATCAACGGCTCGAGCGCTTCAGCGAATTGCGCGCCTTGAAAATCGGCGGCGTTGATGCCGTGGTGAAACAGCGGCACAGTGGCGAGAATCGCGGCGATCGCGAACACGGAAGCGAGCAGAGCGCCGAGGAGAGTATCGAAGCGGCCGGCATTGATATCGCGCGGCTGCATGCCTTTATCCACGACGGCGCTTTGCTGGAAGAAAAGCATCCAGGGAGTGACGGTGGCGCCGATGGTGGCGAGGATCAGCAGAAGAATTTCGTAGCGGCTGCCGCCGGGAAACGGCATCCAGGTGAGCATGGCGTGCCCGACGGCATGCCAATCGGGGCGCGCGAGAATCGCGGCGGGAATGAACAGGCCGTTGAAGATCGCGAGGCTGAGCGTGATTCGTTCCCAGGTCCAATAGCGGCCGGTGGTGATGGCGGCGACGACGATGACGAGCGCTCCGCCAACGGCGATCGCGGGGCGCACGCCGAAGAAGCCGAGGCCGGCGCGCACGCCGATGAATTCCGTCACGAGCGTGAGAAAATTGCCGAAAATTAAATCGCCCATGGAGAAGAATCCCCAGAATTTTCCGAAGCGATCGAAGATGAGTTCGGCGTGGCCGCGATGAGTGACGGCGCCGAGGCGCACCGTCATTTCCTGGACGATGAAGCCCATGATGAAGGTGAGCACGACAAATGGAATGAAGAAGCCGACGCCGTAGCGCGAGCCATCGGCGGAGTAGGAAAGCATGCTGGGAGCGTCGTTTTCGCCGAGGAAGACGAGGATACCGGGGCCGACCAAAAGCCAGAGCAGGCGAAAGCCGCCGAAAGTCTTGGTGCGCCCTTGCACGCGCGCGTGAGCCACTTCCCAGCGGTCGCGAGCTCGATCCACGTCTTCGTGGGTGACGAGGCCGATCAGTTCCGGAGCGGCGGCGGATGCGACGGCGGATTCGGTGGTGGGATGGGCCGTGTAGCCAGCGAGTTGGCTGGGATTTTTGTCCGGAGCATTCATAGGTTAACCTAGCTAAACTCTGGGTATAAACTACGCTTAACAAAGGCGGAGGTCAATGGGCCTGCGGAGTGCGTGAGTAAAAACTAAACCGGCGCGATTCCCTGCTCTGCTATAGTGAGCGGGGAATCTTCAGAGGAGCGGACGAATGAGTGAGCCAGCGAGCCAACAACAGAAGCAGCAAGTGCAGATCAAGGCGGATGAAAAGGAATTGCTCGGGCAATATTCGAATCTGGCGGTGATCCACCACAACGGCGAGGAGTTCACGCTGAACTTCATATATTTATTTCCCAGCGTGCCGCAGGGGAAGCTGGTGTCCAGCGTAATTCTGAGCCCGGCGCACGCGAAGCGGCTGCTGCAGGCGTTGAAGGAAAATGTGGCGCGGTTTGAGGCGCAATTCGGGACTTTGCCGGAGGGATCCGGGCCGGCGCCGGAGACGAATTTTGGATTCGTGCAGTAGACCTTTACGCTCCCTCAGCGGCTAATGCCGCTTTGATGTTGTCGCAGTGACGGCACGGCTGAAGCCGTACCGTGACGCAATTCGATATTCCTCGACACTAACGCTGAGGTCCGGCGTTCGGGGTTCGATAGTATTGAGATGAGGTTTGGTGGCGCGGGCGGCTAGATTGCGTAGGACTCTGCGACTACCCAGTTACCGCTAGGCTTTACGAATTCCAGGCCTATGGCGAAGCCGGAATGCGGAGTGGTCTGGCAATAGGCGACGCGTGCGATCGCGCGAAAGGCGCCGGTGAGCGTAGAGATCGTCAGGCGGTCACCCGTATTCCAGCGGCGATTGCTGAGGACGCGCGCGCCGTGTGGGCTAACGTTTTCTGTGAAGGTGGTTTCGGTGCCGGGCATGCCTGGATGACCGGTGATTTGCACGCCTACTTCCATCGGGACGCGCGTCTCGCGACGCGGCCCGACGAAGTTTTTTGGGATCCCCATCCCAAAGCGCATTTGCAATGTCCCCCTCTTTCTACAAACAGGCCGCTACATGCCCCAGACGAAATTTTTTGTGGCCCTTGCCCTTCATGCGGTAGAGCGCGCGATCGGCAGCGCCGAGAATTTTTTCAATGCTCGAGCCATCGTCGGGATAGACGGCGACGCCGACGCTAACGCTGATGGGGGGCTGCTGGCCGTCGTTCTTTAGCATTTCGCAGATGCGCGCGGCTGCTTGCGTGGCGTCTGCTTCGCTGGATTCCGGAAGGATCAGGGCAAATTCATCACCGCCGTAGCGCGCGGCAGTATCAATCGCGCGGCTGCCGTCGGACAAAGCGGTGCCGAGGCGTTTGATGGCGCGGCTGCCGGTGAGGTGGCCGAAGCGGTCGTTGATTTTCTTGAGATCATCCAGATCGAACAGCAGGACGGCGAAGTTGCGGCCGGTACGGCGCGAGCGCTGGATTTCAGTTTCGAGAACCTCGATCAGCCGGCGGTGATTGGCAAGGCCGGTGAGCGGATCGGAAGCGGCGAGCTGGCTGACCTGATCGAAGAGTTGGGCGTTGTCGAGCAGAGTTCCGCCGAGGACGATTACGTAGCTCATGACCATCATGAAATGAGCGAGGGTGTAGGGCGCGTCGAGATGATGCTGTGATTCGCTCATGGTGACGTGGCAGAGAACGTTGAGCGCCGCGGCGAGAAATAACGCGCGGTCAAGATATGCACCGACGCGATTGAGGCGGCGGGCGTAGCCGATGGTCGCCGCCAGATAAATTGCAGCGGGCAGCAGATCGGCGGGCCGAGGAACGATCCCGCCGGGATGAATCTTGGGAGCATGCGGCAGCATGAAATAGAAAACGCTGGTGAGATAGGCGACGCCGCCTACCATCAGGGTAGCGGCGGCCATTTCCTTCGCGGGTTCGCGGGCGATGGGGATGCGGCGTTCTACCGCGAGAGCGGCGAGCAGCAATACGCCGAGCAGAGTGCGCCCTGCCAGCCAACCGTAAGAGATCGAATCGCCCGCATTGGCCGAGACCAGTGCACCGCGATAGAACGTCATGCTCGTGCCAGCTTCGATCAGGCCCGCCAGGACGAAGCCGAACGCGAGGATGAGAGAAATCCGGTCGTGCGTGCCGCGGAAGCGGACCAGCGCGTTGGCCGCGAAGGTGAAGCCGATGAGGCTGCCGGCCATCTGCAAATAGGTATCGAGGAGCGGGTCGGCCTGGTAGGGAGAGTTGCGCAGGATCCAGAGGGAAACGAAGAACGCGCCTCCGGCGATCGTCCATATCAGGACGAGGCGAAAGCGATGAACGAGACTCCAAATGCTGCCCGGACGAGCCACAAATCCCCCAAGAAAACGACACCTGCCCGCGAACTACGGAGCAAGTGGGATGCCGTTCGTTCTAGTGGTTCTAGTACTATTTAAGTGTATTTTAATGAATATGATGTGTTGAGGCTTGCGTCAGGCGAAGCTGCGCCGGAAGCACAGCTTTACCTAACGCGGGGTAGAAACGTTACACTCTGTTACGGTGACTACCCAGGAGCTTGTAGCTCAGGACTTGGCCGGTGGAGGGGGCAGCTCGTGGGCTTGGACGACGCTTTGGAAGGTGGAGCGTTTGTGCGAGCCGTCGCAGAAGGGCTTGCGTTCCGAGAAGCCGCAGCGGCAGAGGCCGATCTTGGTGCGTCCGCCTAGACCGTAGGCGTGGCCTTCCTGGTCAACTACTTCTACTTCGCCGTCAATCAGCAACGGGCCGTTATTCACAACAGTGATTTTTACGTCTGGCATTCGATCCTCCGATCGAGAAACGGAAAATTTTCGCCGCGGGCTCGCGCTTCGTGCGCAAGGTGTTCAATGCGAATCAGTATTTGGGCACCGAGGGGTCCACATCATCGGACCACGCAAGGATACCACCCTTTAGGTTCAGGACCTTGCGAAAGCCGGCGCGCTGCAGGAACTCGACGGCTTCGGCGGAACGCTTGCCGCTGCGGCAATGGGCGACGATTTCGCGGGAGCTATCGAGTTCGCTGACGCGTTTGGAGAGATCCCCGAGCGGGATCAGGTGGCCGCCGAGATTGCAGATTTGATATTCGTGCGGCTCGCGCACGTCGAGGATGTAGAGATCATCGCCGCGATCCAGACGCGCTTTTAAATCGCGCGGAGAGATTTCGGGGACGGAAGTTTGCGGGGCGGGAGCTTCTTCGCCGCGAATGCCGCAGAATTCGGCGTAGTCAATTAATTTCGTGATGGTGGGATGAGTGCCACAGAGCGGGCAATCGGGATTCTTGCGCAGCTTGAGTTCGCGGAAGCGCATTGCGAGCGCGTCGAACAGGAGCAAGCGGCCAACGAGCGGTTCGCCTACGCCGATGATGAGCTTCAGCGTCTCGGCTGCTTGAATCGAGCCGACGATTCCCGGCAGCACGCCGAGCACGCCGCCTTCGGCGCAGGACGGGACAAGGCCGGGAGGCGGCGGTTCGGGATACAGGCAACGGTAGCAGGGGCCATCGGGATAACCGAAGACGGTTACCTGGCCTTCGAAGCGAAAAATCGAGCCGTACACGTTGGGCTTGCCGAGAAGCACGGACGCGTCGTTGACCAGATATCGCGTGGGGAAATTGTCGGTGCCGTCCACGATGAAGTCGTAGTCTTTCAGAATATCGAGAGCGTTTTCGCTGGAGAGATGCGTTTCGAAAGTGTCAATTTGAATATCGGGATTCAAGTCGCGCAGGCGATCGCTGGCTGCGGCGATTTTGGGGCGGCCTACGTCTTTGGTGCCGAAGAGAATCTGGCGCTGCAGGTTGGTGGAATCTACCGTGTCGAAATCCACCAGGCCGATGCGGCCGACTCCAGCCGCGGCGAGATAGAGGCCTAGCGGGGCGCCGAGACCTCCAGTGCCGATGCACAAAACCTTGGCCTGCTTGAGCTTCAGCTGACCTTCCATGCCGACTTCGGGCATGATGAGGTGGCGGCTGTAACGCAGGACTTCTTCTTTGGAGAGCGAGACGGGCGCGGTGGCGGGCGCCGGATTCGCTGAAATTTCCGATTTGGTGGCCATTGCGTAATTCTCCCGGGTGTCTGCTGTTTTATTGGCGCGCGCCGCCGGCGATGGAGGGCACGATGCTGACGATATCGCCATCGCGGAGCGGCGTCTGATCTTTTTGCAGGTAGCGGATGTCTTCGTCGTTCACATAGACGTTCACGAAGCTGCGCAGCTTGCCGTCGTCGGAATAGAGGTGCTTTTTCAGGTCGCCGAAGCGCAGCGTCAAACCGTTTAGAGCTTCGGCCACATTGTTGGCCTGCAATTCGACGCTATCCTGTTTACCCGCGTACGCGCGCAGCGGCGTGGGGATGATCACTTTTACTGCCATTCGCATTCCTCCTGTGGGCCTGTGCTGCTGTTATCCAACCGTGAAGCAGCGGATCGGGATTGGCGAAATACTCTAACTTAGATGCTGGCAGAGTGGGCGGAAGATTCAATGGCCTCGGAGTCGTAGGCGGAGCGGTCGTCGCGCAAGCGCCAGGAATTCATATCGCGCGGCTGGCCGGATTGCACGCTGACGATGATGTAGCTGTACCAGGGCCAAGCATGTTCGCGATCAAATTCGCTGGGGCGCGCGGGCGCGTCGGGATGCGAATGATACCAGCCGATCAGCTCGATATTTTTTTCGCGCGCGGTTTTCTCGGCTAGTTGCACGTCGCCGGGCGTGACTTCGAAGCGATTGCGCGGCGAATCGTCGCGGCGGTTGGCGAGTGGGACGAGGGCCAGCACTTCGCGCGAGCCATCGCCATCGCGGCCGAGGATTGCGCCGCAACATTCGTAAGGATAGGTTTCGACGCCGTGGGCGCGAATCTGTGCTGCGAGTTCTTCGCGGATTTTCAGCAGCGGGGCGCTCATGCTTCGCTCCAAAATTGTTCGGTGAGATATTTTTCACCGGAATCGGGGAAGACGGTGACGATTACTGCGCGTTCACCTTGGGGCAATCGGCGGGCAACGTCCATGCAGGCCCAGAGAGCTGCACCGGAACTGACGCCGCCTAGGATGCCTTCTTCGCGGGCCAGCCGGCGGACGAGTTGGTGGGCGTCTTCGGTGCGCACGGCGATGTCTTCGTCGGCTAATTTCGGATCGTAAATGCGCGGAACGATTGCCGTGGCTAAGTGCTTCAGGCCTTCGAGACCGTGGAATCCGGAGTCTGGCTGAAAACTGATGCAGCGGATCGCGGGATTTAGTTCCTTCAGGCGGCGGGTGGTGCCGACGAATGTGCCGGTGGTGCCGAGGCCGGCGACGAAATGGGTGATGGTGCCGTTGGTCTGGCGCCAGATTTCGGGAGCGGTGGTGGCGTAGTGCGCCGCGGGATTCGCGGGGTTGCTGTACTGGTCCGGGTAAAAATATTTTTCGCGATCGGATTCGTAGATTTCGCGGACCCGGCGGATGGCGCCGTCGGTGCCTTCGTCTCCCGGCGTGTACACGATTTCGACTCCGTACGCTGCCAGAATGTGTTTGCGTTCGGGCGAGGCGCTGGTGGGGAGGCAGAGTTTCACGCGATAGCCTAGCGCGGCGCCGATCATGGCGTAGGCGATGCCGGTATTGCCGCTGGTTGCGTCCAGAATAATTTTTCCGGGGCGCAGCTCGCCGGAGCGTTCGCCGGCGCGGATCATGGAATAGCCGGCACGGTCCTTCACGGAGCCGCCGGGATTGAACCATTCGGCTTTGGCGTAAAACTCTACGTTAGGGAAGCCGGTTGTGATGCGTTCGAGGCGCAGGAGCGGAGTGTTGCCGATGTGATCGAGCAGATGTTCGCCGATGTTGGATTTGGCTACGCTGGTTGCGTCGTGCGGCGCAACAGAAGGTTGGTTGGCTGCGTTCACGGTGCGTGGTTCCTGTTTGTACTGGAGGCTCGGGCGAGTAATTCGCCGCGATTCGTGCGAGCCTGCGTCTTAGATGCTGTTAGAAACGAGTGATATTCAGCTATCTGCGGACAGTTTAGCAGAACGTGGCCGCGGTTCGCGTTGAAACCTGACGCGCAATATTCCCATCGGTGGGTGACGGCGGCAAATTTCCTGGAGGCGGCCGCTGGCGAACGTTTGTGGTGACGGCGATTTTTGTCTTTACAGGCGGGCCGGCGAGTCCCTATGCTGTGATGGCCATGTGGTACGTGAACAAACTGTTCGATCAGCCTACCGTGGAATCGCTTTCGGCGAAGGGCTTTCTGGTGCGCAATTCCGGCGGCGTGGTGCGCATCGAGAAATACAATTGCGGCGCGGAGCTGCGCAAGACTCCGGAGAGCCGTTTTCAGATGACGGAGATTCCCTGCGTTATGATGCAGGGGCAATTCACGTCCTTGTGGGATGCCGGGTATCAGAAATTTTTGATTGGGCATGAAGGCAAGAAATTCCCGGTGCAGGTGCATCAGCTCGGTGATTTGCGGCGGTTCAACGAGGAATTGCGCACGGCGTTGGGCGTGCCGACTTATTACAATGAGGCGCTGGGTTCGACCTGCGCGTTTAGTGTGTATGACCGGGTGAAGGGGCGGCCCGGCGATGTGCCGGATGAGAGTGTTGGGGCGCAGGAAGAAGTAGAGCACTAAGTTTCAATTGAATTTTCTTCTAGCTAAATAAGAAGCAGATCCCTCACACGCTTCGCGGGATCGGGATGACAACACCTTCGTTTTCGCCAGCCTGCTGTTTCCGTAAATCCCAGTTCTTCCAAGACTGCTAAAGCTTTGCGTTTTCGAGGCGGCGGCGGAGGCGCGCTGCGTCAATGCGATGTTGCGCGAAAAAGCACGGGCCGACGAAAACTACTGGGACGTCGTTGGTGTAGCGGTTGCGGAGGATCGGGTCGTCGTCAATATCAACTTCTTGCAGGCGGGCGCCTAGCGCGGCCAGGACTGGAGCCATTGCGGACTTGGCTTCTTCGCAGAGGTGGCAGCCTTCGCGCATGTACATGGTGACGTCGCGCGGGGCGGCGAGGGCTAAGCGGCCTTCTTCAGTTCGACGATAGAAGTCGCCACCGCCTTCGGATGTGAGCAGGCCATCCTTTACGAGATTCGTTACTGCATCCAGCACGGTTTCGCGATCGCTGGGGACGTTGCCGCCGACGAATTCGAAGAGGGTGTGCAGATCGAGTGTGGGGCGTTCGAGTTGGTCGAAGGTGGAGAGGATGCGCCGCGCGACGGTGTGCATCGTGTCCCTTACGCCGGACTTCTGAGCCACAAAAACCAAATCAACCGCTGCCCGGTCCCACAGAACGGGACCATCCGCTACAAATTCAACCGCAAAGCCAAAGGCGCCCGTCGCACGAATTTTCGGCGCGACGGCGATCATAAACTCGCCACTAGGGCTTGATGGTGTAGAACTGCTGAAACGGGCCGATGTATGGGAAAAATGCGCGCGAGCGATAGAGTTCGGCGATCTGGCGGATGTGGCCCAGGTCGTGGAACGCCCACTCGTTCATTAATTGGCCGACCGTGATCGGACCGATTTTGGCGTGCTGGCCGGGGCGCGCAAGTACGCCGGGCGGCACGTAGCGCAACGCGGAAAGGCTGCGGTCGCGTTCGTGGCAGAACTTTTTTAAATTTTCGCGGGCTTTGGCGGCGGAGTAGCGGCCGGAGGCGTAGGCGGCGTTCTGATCGTAGGCATCGAGCTGCGGATTTTTCTGTTCGAGCATTTTTTGGATGCGATCGCGGAAGCCGACGACTTCCACTTCCGCCAGATGCGCCAGAACTTCGCTGATGGACCAGCGATCTTGAGCGGGTTTCCAGTGCAATTGCTCGTCATTGGCCGACCAGACGATTTTTTCGATGATGATCGGAGTTTGCTCCAGGACGGCTAGGCCTGGCAGCGCGTCTGGGCTTGGAGTGGCGGCCATCAAATCCTCCCGAACAGTAGCGGCGAAATTCTTTTATACCGCAATGGGCGAAGGTTGTCGAAGGGGCGCTTGTGCGGCGGGGTGGCGCGTGGTACACCGAAGAGCGGCGATTCGCCGGGAAGCGCGCGGCGGATCGCGAGGCGCGACGGCGTACGAGGTGCGAAGGCATGGCGCAGGTTCTGGCTCTGGTGGATGATTTATTCTTTCAGGCGAAGATTCTGGAGACGGCGAAGCATTTAGGAATCACGGTGCGCACGACCACGACGGGAGACGCGCTGCTCGCGGAAATTGCGAAGGAAGCGCCGAAGCTGGTGATTGTGGATCTGAACGCGCGCGGCGCGCCGGTGCAGGCGATTGGACGTGTGCGCGCGGTTGCGCCGGGACTGGCGTTGATTGCATTTCTTTCGCACGTGCAGACGGAGCTGGCGCAGCAGGCGCACGCCGCGGGGTGCACGCAGGTGATGCCGCGGTCGCAATTCACGCGCGACCTTGCAACCATACTGGCGCAGGCGAAGTCTTAGTCCTGATGATGAAACGACACCTCGGATTGAAATCCGGCAATATTGGTGCGATTGCTGCGGCGTTGCTGGTCTGCGCTGCGATGACGGCAACGATGCCGGCGATGGCGCACGCGCAGGAATCCGGTGACGCGGCGGATCCTGCTGCCGCTTTGGCCGACACTTTAGTGGCTGCTTGCCGCGCGAGCGAAGCTGATTTCGCAAAACACCTGACTGCGGCAAACGCCGCAGCGTTTCGCGCACTGCCGGTGGCGCAACGCAGCGAATTGATGAAGCGGCTTTCGCTTTCGGATGACGTGGGCAAGCCGTTGCTTTCCGCGGACGCTGAAAAGCACATCGTGCTGCGCTGCCGGGCTGCGAATAATACGGTGGAATACCGGTTCGGCGCCACGCGTGTGGAGGAAAATTTGGCGTTCATTCCGGTGGCGGTGGTAAACAGCCAACAGGCGGACTTCGGAATGGTGCGCGAAGGCGGCAGCTGGCGGCTGCTGTCGTTGGGATTGGTGCTGTTCGATGTGCCGCAACTGGCGAAGCAATGGGCGGCGGCGGATCTGGCGACGCAGGAAGACACGGCGATCGCCGATCTACGCGCGTTGGCGGAAGCGATACAGACTTACCGGCGCGCGTTTGGCAAATTGCCGGAATCGCTGGAGCAGCTGGGGCCGGCGCCCAAAGATCAGATCTCACCGGATCAGGCGGCGCTGGTGCCGGCGGACATGGCGGCGGGAAAACATGACGGCTACGTTTTCCGCTACCGCATTTCTCCGGACCCGAATGGAAACGACAATAATTTCGAACTGGCGGCCACTCCCGAGGCCTACCCAAAACCCGGCAAACGATCTTTCTTCCTGGACACTGCGGGAAAAGTTCACGGCGATGACAAGCACGGTAAGGTGGCCACCGTGGATGATCCCTTGATAGCCAGCGAAAAAGCCGTGGACGAAAAGTGAACGCGACATTTGGCGGCGTCAGGTATAATGCCTGCCAGTTTCGGTATTATTTGACGCTGTTGAGGCCTGGTAGCGGTCCAGTCTGGCGCTGAAACGCGAAAAGGAATGCGGATGTCACAAGCGAAGGTTCTAGCCGACCGAATTTATTCCGGTGAAGGAATTGCGGCCGACGCGCTGCGCATCGCCGCGGCAAATATCCTGCTGGTATTGTGCGCGCACATCGTGATTCCGCTGCCTTGGACGCCGGTGCCGATCACTGGACAGACGTTCGGCGTGTTGCTGGTGGCGGTTTTGCTTGGCGCGCGGCGTGGAGCGATCACTTTGATTTTGTATTTGCTCGAAGGTGCGGCGGGATTGCCGGTATTTCAGCCGCTGGGGTTGCCGGGGCTGGCGCGTTTTGCCGGGCCGACAGCTGGATATTTGCTTTCATACCCGTTGGCTGCGTTTGTAACTGGCTGGCTGGTGGAGCGCGGCGCGAAGATTCGGGACTCGCGCGCTGGAGGCTCGCGGCTTGCTGGTTTGTCGCTCGTCGGCGCGTTGATTTCGGGTGAAGCGATTATTTTCGCGTTTGGCTGCGCCTGGCTTGCGCTGTTCCTGCAAATGGGATGGGGCTTGGCGCTACAGCAAGGCGCGCTGCCATTTGTCCCTGGCGAGATTATCAAGATGGCGCTGATCGTTGTTGCGGCCGGCGGATTGCAATTGGCGCGACGAGAAGCGTAAGCAAGAAGCTTAAGCAAGCAGGCCCCGGTCCTGGCGTAAACTATTTCTTTCTAATCTCGCTTTTTCGGACTCCCTATTATGCCCACCCAGCCCGTGCCGCAGAAGCAAAGTCCGGAAGACGCTTTGCGCGCGGCGAACACGAAATTTTACGCAGCGTTCGAATCGCTGGACCTGGCGGAGATGGAAGCGGTGTGGTCGCACGACGATGGCGTGACCTGCGTGCATCCGGGCTGGGATTTGCTGCTGGGTTGGGACGAAGTGCGCGAGCGATGGGCGCGGCTTTTCGGGCACGCCAAGCGCGTGCGCATCGCCTTGAGCGGCGTGTGGGTGCGCGTCGAGGGCGACATCGGGTGGGTTTCCTGCACGCAGCACGTGACCACCGCGTTTGCGGATGGTTTTGACGATGCCATGGTGCAAACGACCAATATTTTTCTGCGCCGCGACGAACAGTGGTTTCTTGTGGCGCATCATGCCTCGCCTTTGCCAGCTTCTCCGCGTTCGCCGGTACAGTAATTGCGGCGGCGATGCGGGATGCTCGGCGAGAGATTTGCAAACCCAGCCCGTCATATAATGGATCGGCGCATTTATGCGCAGGAGATGCCGCGTGAAAATTAGTTTGCTCGCACTGATCCTATTCTTACTAGCGACGCCTGGCGCGGAGCTGCGCGCTGCCGCTCAGGAAGCTGCGCAAGATTCGCCGTCGGCCGTCGCCGCGAAACAGCTCATTCAGGAACTGGTGACCGGACAATTTGACAAGGTGGAAGCAATTTACGATGCGCGCATGGCACAGACGCTGCCGCCGGGAAAGCTCGCGGACGGCTGGCGCGATTTGAACAAGCAGGCGGGCGCGTTTCAAGCGATCACGAGCACGGAGACTTCGCAGGTGCAGGGGCTGCAGGTGGTGAAGATGCGGTGCAAGTTTGAGAATTCTGTGCTGGACGCGACGGTGGTTTTTAATCCGGATGGCAAATTGGGAGGTTTGAGTTTCCAGCCGCACCAGGCGCCGCCAGCGCCGTGGACTCCGGCGGCGTACGTCAAACAAGATTCGTTCACGGAGCAGCCGCTCACTTTGGTGAACGGAAAATTCGAATTGCCCGGGACCCTGACGATTCCGGTGGGCAACGGGCCATTTCCGGCCGTGGTGTTGGTGCAGGGCTCCGGACCGGAAGATCAAGACGAGACGATTGGACCGAACAAACCATTCAAGGATTTGGCGTGGGGACTTGCGAGCCGGGGAATTGTGGTGTTTCGCTACACCAAGCGCACCCAGAAATATACCGTGCAAAGCAGCGACGATCCTATGCGCCTGACGGTGGAGGATGAAACGATTAGTGACGCGCGGGCAGCGGTCGCGCTGATGGTGAAGCAGCCGAACGTTAATCCGAAACAGGTTTTCCTGCTAGGACACAGCCTGGGAGCATATCTGGCACCGCGGATTGCCACGGGCGACGCGGAAATTGCGGGAATTGTGATGCTGGCGGCGAACGCCCGGCCGCTGGAGAAAGTAGTGCTGGAGCAAATTCATTACCTGGCGGCCATGAACGGCACGCCGACGGAAACGGAGCAAAAAAAGATTGACGCAGCCGAAGACGGCGCGAAACAAATTGAAAGCCCCAACCTGAAGCCGGACGACAAGATCGAATTCTTAGGCGCGAGGATGTACGGCGCTTATTGGCTGGACCTGCGGGGTTACGATCCGTTGAAAACCGCGGCCAAGCTGAAAATTCCGATTTT
>Ga0210391_10002297_pt1 | contig 16640 bp, 10 predicted proteins | sample IncBWC12OmetaG_FD_160573 | JGI IMG/M metagenome (GOLD analysis project Ga0210391, IMG submission 160573) | Forest soil microbial communities from Barre Woods Harvard Forest LTER site, Petersham, Massachusetts, United States - Inc-BW-C-12-O ... | reverse complement strand
TTCCGTCGCTGCTCGTGTTCCTCTGAGGGCTCGTCGGGAGCAGGTGGTAGTCGCCACCGTTCCCGTTGTTGAAGTTCACAAAGCCCACCGCATCTGGAGTCGGCTCTTCGAAATTTCCCGTAGGGAACGGCGCCCCCGGAAATTTGGGCGACTTCGGCGTCGAGGAGTCTGCGAATACATTTCCCGTCGCGGTCCAAGAGTTTCCCATGCAGCCGTTTAAAGCGCCGATCATTCCGGTTCCGTTCTTCGCGCTGCATCCCGGTACGTGGTTGCCTGGTGGAACTGCACCGAACCCGTTGTTGCCGGAGGTCATCAAGTTGTTTTCGAGCGAAAAATTAGCGATGACTTGCGGGGTTCCGCGGATGGTGACATAGCCCACACCCCAGCCGACAGGAAAACCGGTGTTGTGTTCGATGCGGATATCATGGGGCCAATTGCTGGGCTGGTCGGTGCTGATGGCGAAAAGGAATCCATCGCTGCAGCAATCGCCCGGCGAGTAGGTAGATTCGTTGATGTCGTCAAGAAGATTGTCGTGAAGGCTGAAATTGTAAAGCGCGCCTGACAAGTAGAGGCACTTACCCGCCCCATTGCCGGCCTCGCCCGGACACGTGGTGGCATAAACGGAAGCCATCCCAATGGCGTTCACCGCGTGGCGAACGATGTTGTACCGGAAAATAACGTCGTGAACCGTGCACTCCGGACATCCCCCATACTGGTTCTTCGGACCGAAAAGAATGGCGGTACCCTTCTGCGCCTGCGCCCAATTGTTTTCAAAGATGTTGCCTTCGACCAGTTGACGGATGCCGGTTTTGCTTTCGAAAAGATTCTTAACCTGAAACGCTGTGCCGAAATACGATGGGCTTGACTCCCACCAGGTGAAGGGCTTGAATACGTGGTTGCGGCGCATTTCTACGTCGGTAACGTTGGCGGTGGAGGCCCCGCCCCCCCAAAGAACATTCTCCCCGGCGGCCTCCAGGAAATTATCCACAATCTTGACCGGACCGGTACCGGTGACCGAACCAATTGCCGAAGAATCCGCTCCCAGGCCCGAAAGCTTCGAATGGATGTCAGAAATGTAAGAGTCGACGACCGCGATATAGGAACTGCCGGAAAATTCGACGCCTTTGATATCTTCTCCGGTGGGGGAGCCATGGATCCAGCAGCGATCGACAATTATATGATCTGCGCTGGTCAGCATGATGAGCTCGTAATAGCCACCGGCGGAGCCATTGGCCTCCGTGTCGGCGACTTCCAGGCCCACCAGTCGATAGTAATTGGCTCCAGGATCATTGCTTATGATGTGGCTAGCCTTGGGCAAGCCGGCGACCCGCGCCATCACGTTGCTGGTGGAAGCGCAGCTTAAGTCTGGACGGCCCGGTAGCGACCCTACTCCTGCGTTACAGGGCGTGGCGCGAACGCCTTCGGGCGGCAGACCCGTAGCGAGAGCGCTGCTGCGAATGGTGATGTAGTGGTTTGCGTCGCAATTCTTTGCAGGAAGAGTGAATCCTGGATAAGTCTGACCAGCCTGCAGCACAAGCGTGTCTCCGCAAGTTGCGTTATCGAGCGCGGTTTGCAGCTTCGAATGAGTCGAGATTTGAGTCACAGTTCCCGGCGAAGGGGTTGAGCTCGCATCGGTCTGATAACAGGCTGTGGGCGTCGAAGCCGGCCCGTCGACTGTTCCGAAGTTCGGAACATCCCCGGCATTGCAATAACGATTGTCCGAGCCAGAAGGCGGAGTAGATCCAGATCCAGGAACGGGATTGCCATTCGATGAAGATGACGAAGCAATTGCCAGAGTCGCGATGCCCTGAATCAAAGGGTTAGCCATGCTGGTGGCGACGATCTGGATAACGCTGCCGGGCTTGGCATTTGGCGCGGTGAACAGTCCATTATCGGTTATGACTCCGCCGCTGGCTGACCAAGTCACCCCAGTATTGCTGGTATTGGTTACCACTGCCGAAAACTGCAGCGGCGTGCCCGACGCTACCGTGGAAGTTCCAGGGGTAACCTTAACAACTGGGATCGACGATGGCTTCGCTGCCGGGTTGGACGCAGCGGGGGCGGCGGGCGTTGTCGCGGAGGAGCATCCTACGGTCGCGAGCGAAGGCAGCAAAATGACTCCCGCTAGGGCTAACTGCCGACAGGCAGAGATGGAGTGGAAAACTCGCAGAAACTTGAAACGTTCCTTGGGGAAGTTCATTTTGTAACCTCGAGACGAAGAATTCGAAAGAATGCACGTATGGCAAAAGGCCGCGTGCCTACTGTCCGAACCTTAGATTGGGAGGGTTTACTACGACAGATAACGACGGTCCGTGGCCCTTAACGGCGAGGCGGTACATGCCTAAAGGCTAATGAACTAAAGAATGGAGACTTCTTCAGTTTCTTGAAACGTTGCCAGTGCTCGAGGAAATGATCACCTCTTGCAGGGTGCTTGCAAAATCATTCGCTACTATCCTCCAGCTGTAGTTTTCCTGGACCAGAGTTCTAGCTGCAGCCCCCAGTTGCTGCCGTCGCCTGGGATCACGCAGCAGGGAGATCACAGCCTGGGAAAAATCATTGGGCGTGTCGGCCAGAACGATATTCTCACCCGACCGGACCGCGAGACCCTCGGCTCCCACCGATGTGGAAACGACTGCTTTGCCCATCGCCATGGCTTCGAAGATCTTTAGGCGAGTGCCACCCCCGATGCGCAGCGGAACAATACATACCGAGCCCCGACCAAGGAACGGACGAATGTCATCCACCCAGCCGGTAAGGCGAATACTGTTTTCAGACTCGGCCAAGGCTTGCAGTTTGCGAGAAGGGTTTCGGCCCACCACATCGAGAAACACTTCGGGCAAGTGTTCTCTAATCAAGGGAAGGATGGCATGGGAAAAGTAAAGAATCGCGTCTTCGTTCGGAAGCCAGTCCATCGAACCGGTAAACACCAGGGAATTCGCCGTCTCCTCCCCAGCAAGGGGCTGGAAATATTCTATGTCCACACCAGTAGGGATGACGGTTAGCTTTTCAGCGCTCAGAAAAGCCGCAAAGGCATCACGATCCGTCTCCGATACGGCAAGCACCCGGTCGGCAAGTCGCAGATAACGCCGCTCGGCGGCTTCCATCTTTCGCCACTCCTGCCACGAAATTGCCTTCCAGATCACATTGGAAGCAACTTCATAGTGACGCCGCCAAATAGTAGCTTCCACGTTGTGCGTAAACAGTACCTTTGGAGTAGCACAGTCCCAGGGGATAACTCCCGCGGCCGCCATAAAATCGCAGAGGATGACGTCATAATTTTCCTCCTCGAGCAGTGCCCGCAGTCCGCGGCGTACCTCCGGACGGCAGTACTTCGTGATGCCGTAGGGCTCTGACGAGAAAAGACGAAGCGCGTAGTCGCACATCTCCGCGAAGCTCTTCGGTGCGGGGATTCTCAGTGGCATAGTGACCACGCGATCAAACATGTGCTTCAGCTCAGCGTGCACGTCGGGATTGTGCGCAGCATAGAAAGAAAACAAGGTTATGGAATGTTGGCGCGCCAACTGTCGAAGGATGTTGTAGCTGCGGATCTTTCCGCCGGTATCAGGAGGGACCAGGCCGCCAGCTTTTACCCACAGGATTTTCATGTCAGGAAAGGGCTACCAACAGATGCCTTCATAATCACCGGAGGTTGCGGGGCGCGATTTCCGGTCGAGGTTTACCAGGTCGATGACTACGTGGTCGGGACGGAGGGACCGGCGCAACTCCTCGTTGTTCAGTCCACGGGTTGCAATTACGATGACCTCCGCATCGCTTACCACTTGTGCCATGCTGGTCGAAAGCAAAGAGCCGATGTGGGGAATCACTTCTTCAATATACTGGCGGTTGGAACCGATTAAATGGCCCAGGGAGACGTTGTCGTCCCAGATTCGAATCTGCCGGCCCTCTCCCAGTAGACGTTTCACCAGTTGCACCTGCGGGCTTTCGCGCAAATCGTCAGTGGCGGCCTTGAAGCTCAATCCGAGCATGGCAATTTTCTTCTTGCCGGTCGCCAGTACCATGTCCACGGCACGATCGAGGTGTTCTTCGTTGCTCGCAAGAATAGACTGAAACAACGGAAGATTGAGATCAAGTTCCTTGGCCCGGTAGCTCAACGCGCGCACGTCCTTCGGCAGACAAGAGCCGCCAAAGGCGAAACCAGGTTTTAGATATGTGGGAGAAATGTTGAGCTTGGTGTCGGCCGTGAAAATCTCGACCACGGCTTCCGCATCGACGCCTAGCTCTTTGGCCAAGGTGCCAATTTCATTCGCAAAAGAGACTTTTACGGCATGCCACGCGTTACAAACGTACTTAACCATTTCAGCGGAGCGGAAGGAGGTTTCAAATATCCGTCCCGGCACCCACTTGTAGACGTCGCGCAAAATGCGGCTGTGTTTCGACTCGGCGGCGCCAATAACTGTCATGGCAGGTTCCAGGAAATCCGCGACCGCCGTCCCTTCCCGCATGAATTCAGGATTCACGCAGACGCCAAAATCCTGGCCCAGCTTTTTTCCACTGGATTTTTCCAGAGCGGGCACCACTAAGGTCTCTGCGGTTCCGGGCAGAACAGTGCTGCGCAGAACGACTAAATGAAATCCATTCTTTTTTTTCAGAACCTGTCCGATGTCGCGGCAAACTGGCTCAATATGACCGAGATCGAGTTTCCCATTCCGCAGACTCGGCGTGCCCACGCAGAGGAAGGAAATCTCGCTGTTTAGGACGGCATATGAAGAATCCGAGGTCGCGTGCAGGTGTCTGGCGGCATGGCTCTCGGCGATGAGATCGCTCACCTTGGGCTCGACGATAGGACTGCGGCCCGCTTGCATGGCTTCGACCTTGGCCGGGCTGAGGTCGACGCCAATTACGTTATGCCCCTGGTGCGCGAGGCAGGCCGCCGTCACTGTGCCCACGTAACCTAAACCGAAAACGCTAATCGATGGATTCATGCTGAGACGCTATTCTTTTTTATGCACCGACCGAGGATAAACTTACATAATGGTTTACGGCAAACTTCCGAGGAGCTCTGGGACGGTCAAAACGTAGGGCGGTTCAAAGATCAAATGTCGGCAACACCGTTTTCATATCCAGCAGATCAAACCACAGATAGTATTTAAGCACGGCGATGGGTTTTGCACCGACCGAGGGAAACACTGAGGTAACTAAAGTTCGATTCTCCAATTCGATAGGATGACTCTAAAGTGGGCGTGACTGCAAACAACACAACTTCGGCCGATGCCTTGGCAGAACCTGGTGCCGCGGGCAGTCGAGCTTCCTTGCGTCCAAGGCGCAAGGTTTTTTATCTGCTCGACTCCCTTGACGTCGGCGGAACCGAAACCCAGGCCGTGGAGTTGGCTCTCCGTATTCCGGAATCTGGGTACGACGTGACCCTGGGCTGCCTGCGCGCCCGTGGTCCATTGTTAGAACGACTTCAGGGAAGCCAGGTCGCCGTGCGTGAATTCCACCCCCAGGGCGGTATCGATAGTCCCGCTGGATTCTACCAGTTGCTGCGGCTGAGCTGGTTCTTGAGGCAAGCGAAATTCGACATCGTGCACACCCATGATCTGTGGTCGAACCTGCTCGGGGTTCCGGCCGCGCGCTTGGCGGGAGTGCGGGCGATTGTTTCCAGCCGGCGGGATCTGGCAAACTTTGACTGGTACCAGAGTAAGCGCCGAGGATGGCTGCGGCGCATTCAAAATTTGGGGGGCGCTGTACTGGTCAACGCCACACCGATCCGTGACGCGCTGATTGCTGAGGATGGATTTAAGCCGGGAAAGTTGCGCGTAATCCATAATGGAGTCGACATTGAGAAATTCCATACGAGTGGAGAAGAACGCGACCAACTGTTCCCAGGAGTTGGCAAGGGTAAACTTATCGTGCTCGTCGGCAACATGCATACGGATGTTAAGGGGCATCCGTGGCTGATTGCCTGCGCGCCCGCGGTCGTTCACGAGTTTCCATCCGCCCGATTCGTTCTTGCGGGAGACGGGGAGCAGCGGCCCAGATTCGAGGAACAAGTTGCAAAGCTGGCTCTGAAGCAAAACTTCCTGTTCCTGGGCCGCCGTACCGATATTCCTAAGATTCTTGCTTGCTGTGATATCGCCGTACTGCCTTCGCGGGCGGAAGGTCTGCCAAATGCAGTGCTGGAATACATGGCCGCCGGACTGCCAACCGTCGCCAGCCGAGTGGGGGGGAATGGCGAATTGATCGAGGACGGTGTGACCGGCTTGCTGGTGCCCTCAGAGGATTCGGCAGCGCTATCAGATGCGTTGCTGGCGCTCCTGCGTGATCCGGAGTTAGCGCGTCGGATGGCGCAAAGCGGACAGCAGTTCACGATTCGAAATTTCAGCTTCGAGAGGCTGGTGCGCGAGGTGGATGAGCTATACAGCGAGCTACTGAGAGGCGGAGGAAGTCAATAGCCGATGACCAAGGCCTCGCAGTGGAATCATCGCGTCAATCGCCTGTTATCCATGGATCGCCATGAGCTGTTGGACCGGCTGAGGCAGCGTCTAACGGCTCGCGCAGATGTAGTGCGCTATCGCGGCGCTCCGGGCTTTGCCAGCAGCCCCCACCTGGGGCCGGTGGGACTCAGGGGCAGCTTTTTCTTTGCACCCACAGATGTTCCCGCGCTCTGCGCTGAACTGAAACGAATTTTTCCCCTACAAGCGAATGACATCATCCTGCAGGCGGAAAAGATCTGCCATCACCGTTTCGATCTTCTGGGCTATGAAAACCTGGATTACGGTGCGCAGATTGATTGGCACTGCGACGTCGTACACGGCAAGCGCGGTCCGCGCAAACCGTGGTTCAAGGTGAAGTATCTCGACATCAGGGAAGTGGGGGACTCAAAGATCACCTGGGAACTGAATCGCCATCAGCACTTTGTGACCCTCGCCAAGGCTTACTGGCTTACCGGCGGGGATAGGTTTGCGCACGAAATTTTTTCCCAGTGGGCGCATTGGCACGACGAGAATCCTTATCCCATAGGATTGAATTGGGCGAGTAGTCTGGAGGTCGCTTTCCGGACCCTGGCATGGATTTGGACCTTCTTCCTGCTGCAGGATTGTCCGCTTTACACAAGCGAACTGCGCAAACAATGGCTGGATGCGCTGAACCTGAACGGCCGCCATATTGAAACTTACCTGTCTACCTATTTTTCTCCGAATACTCACCTGCTGGGCGAAGCCATGGCCTTATTTTTCCTGGGAACTCTTTTTCCCGGGCTACGCCGAGCCGCGCGGTGGCAGCGACGCGGCTGGGAGATCCTGGAACGTGAAGCCCGGAAGCAGGTAAGAAAAGATGGATTTTACTTTGAGCAGTCCACGTACTATCACGTTTACGCCCTGGACATCTTTTTGCATGCCAGGATTCTGGCCGGGCTCAATGAAGTCCCAATTTCTGTGGAGTTTGATCAGATTCTGCAAAGCATGCTGGATGCTCTGGCGTTGATGGGTCGAGCCGGGATTGTACCCAGTATCGGGGACGACGATGGGGGAAGGATATTCGATCCTCGGCGTAATCGGGCTGAACACATGTTCGATCCTCTTGCCACGGGCGCAGTTCTGTATCGGCGCGGAGATTTTAAGTCCGTCGCGAGTGGACCGCGAGAAGAAACTCTGTGGCTGTTGGGAATCAAGGGCCTCGCAGAGTTCAGTTCTCTGGCCAACGCGAAACCGTTTGGAAGTTCGACGGCTTTACGCGAGAGCGGCTTTTACCTGATGGCCTACGAAAAGTGCGGCCAGCAGTTGCAGATCGATGCCGGGCCATTGGGGGCAGGGAATGGAGGGCACGGTCACGCGGATGCGCTCAGCGTTTGCCTGGTTCGCAATGGACGAAGTCTGCTGATTGATCCGGGCACCTTCGAATATGTGGGCCAAAGTGGTGAGCGGTCCCGCTTGCGCAGCACGGGTGCTCATAACACCATGCAAGTCGATGGACTGGACCAGGCAGAAGGCATGGGACCCTTCTCTTGGAAGAATTCTCCGCAGGTCAATGTCGAACAATGGATTAACGGCCAGCAGTTCGATCTGTTTCAGGGCAGTCACGACGGATATTCCCGACTGCCATCACCCGTAATTCATCACAGATGGGTGTTTCATAGAAAGGGACAATTTTGGTTGGTACGCGATCTGGCTGAAGGCCACGGCACCCACCAGCTTGATATCACCTGGCACATGGCTCCCACTCTCTCGCCTGTCGCCTCCAAACACTGCGCATTCGCCGATGATCAAGGCAGTGTGACCTTGCTGACCGCCGAGGGCCACGGCTGGTCGGAAAGCGTGCGCCGCGACTACGGGTCGCGGGCTTACGGGCACAGGCAAGAAGCAAGCGTGGTTCACTTCGGGGGAAGGATCGAACTGCCCACGGATTTTGTAACCCTGCTGATTGCAGACCAGGACTCGCACGCTCGCCCCGGAAGGTTGGTAAGACTCGATGAATCGAAGGGGGGAATAGTTCGGGGATATCGCTATTCCAATCTCGGCCAGGAACACAGTTTTTTCTTTGCTCTTCAGCCGGGCCCATGGGTGTTCGGAGCATGGGCCAGCGATGCGAATTTTCTATATTGGTCAGTGGACCGCGAAAGGGAACAATACGTCCTGGTTTTTTGCGGCGCTTCCTACGCGAACGCCGCAGGCCAACGGGTGCTCACCTGTAGCACGCGGGTGCGCTATGCTGAAGTATTGAGCTCCGCGATGAAAGTTGACCTTTTTTCGTCAGATCCGGAACACGTTATAGTGCAGGCGCCACTGGATCAGGTATTGGCCGATGGGAACTTGATTTTGCCGGACAATGATCCCAAAAGAATGGGCGTGTAGCCATGTGTGGAATCTGCGGTGTCTTCCATTCCGAGCGGGCCCGGCAAGTGAACCGCGACATGCTGGTGAGAATGAATCAGCAAATTGTCCATCGTGGGCCGGACGACGACGGCTTCTTAGTCGAAGAAAACGTCGGACTGGCCATGCGCCGCCTCAGCATCATCGACATCCAAACCGGTCACCAGCCCCTCAGTAACGAAGACGGGAGTGTTTGGATCGTTTTCAATGGTGAAATTTACAATCACCTGGATCTGCGGAAGGATCTTGAGTCTCGAGGCCATCATTATCGCTCGAAGAGCGACACCGAAACCATCGTCCATTTGTACGAGGAATATGGAAGGGAATGCGTTGCGCATTTGCGCGGCATGTTTGCGTTTGCGATCTGGGACCGCAGGAAGAGGTGCTTGTTTATCGCCCGTGATCGCCTGGGGATCAAGCCTCTCTACTATCGCTTCGTTGGCGGTACGTTGCTGTTCGGCTCGGAAATAAAGACCATCCTCGCCTATCCGGGAGTGAAGCCACAGTTCAACCTGGGCGGTTTGGCGGAGTATCTAGCATTCGGTTATCTCGCTGGCGAAGCCAGCATGTATGCCGGCATTCGAAAATTAATGCCCGGCCATACCCTTACGGTGGACGAGCACGGCAATCTGGAGACTTCACAATATTGGGAGCTGGATGTCAGAGTCGATGAAGGAAGCCAGTCGCGCGAGTACTACGTTCAGCGCTACCGGGAACAACTGGAAGAGTGTGTTGCCAGCCATTTGATGAGCGATGTCCCGTTAGGAGTCTTCTTGAGCGGCGGCCTGGATTCGAGTGCGATTGCAGCATTGACCACAAAAATCCGCAAGCAACCGATTGAGACTTTTTCGGTGGGCTATGGGGAGGAGGCCTATAGCGAACTTCCCTATGCCCGCACAATCGCAAAACATTTGAAATCCGAACACCACGAAGTCCATCTTAGCCGCGACGAGTTCTTTCAGACTCTGCCTCGATTGATCTGGCATGAGGACGAGCCGATCGTGTGGCCGTCCAGCGTAGCACTATATTTTGTGGCGCGGCTCGCCCGAGAACGCGTGACGGTCGTGCTCACCGGCGAAGGCAGCGATGAGACATTAGGCGGCTACACGCGATATCCGTGGACTCTGCTGAATTCACGCATGGACACCGTTTACCGAACGCTTACGCCGTCTGCTCTGCGTCACCTGCTGCGGAAGGGAATTCAGTCTTTTCCGCTGGCCGCTGCTTCGAAGAGAAAACTGGAGCATACATTTTTAGTGCGCGACGGCGCTTCCTGGCCTTCTTTCTATTTTGATAACTTCTATTCTGCATTTTCCGCTGCCGAGCAAGATGACTTGTTAACTCCCGAAACCAGACAAAGGGCGGGCGACGCCTATGCCGGTTCGATGAAGTACTGGAATCATTCTTCGGCTGACCTTCTGCACCGGCTGCTGTACACCGATATCAAGACCTACCTGGTAGAACTATTGATGAAGCAGGATCAGATGAGCATGGCCGCTTCGGTGGAAAGCCGTGTGCCCTTTCTTGATCATGCCTTGGTCGAGTTCACCGCCAGCATTCCTGCCAAATACGCGACCCGGGGTATGGCTGGGAAGTGCATCCTGAAGTTGGCGGTGAAGGATCTGTTGCCCGACTCAATTGTGCACCGGCAGAAACTGGGATTTCCCACGCCTTGGGCATACTGGCTTGCTGGGCCGGCCTTGAATAACCTGCGTAGCCTGTTAACAGAACCACGAACGCTAGAACGAGGACTCTTTCGCGCTGAGGCCGTTGGGCGGTTGTTCGATGAACACATGGCTGGGCATCGCGATCATGGCAATCGTATCTGGCGTTTGCTGAATCTGGAGCTATGGCAGAGGATCTTTCTCGATGGCGAACCGGTCTCCGCCGTCAGTGTTTTCCAAGACACCTCTATGGCGCGATAAAAGATGGATTCATCCTCGACTTGCATTGCCTTACCCGAGTTGCCAAGTAAAAAAGTCAAGTAAACAAGTACTAGTATGCGAAGAAAGATAAAGCTCACCGCGCTCGCTCTGCTTAGAAGTGCCGGAGTTTTCCGCCTCGTGGCCAACAGCCGTTGGCGCCGGCAGCGGCTGCTGATTCTCTGCTACCACGGAGTCTCTCTCGAAGATGAGCATCTATGGAGACCTCAACTCTACATGCAGGCGGAATTGCTGCAGAAGCGGCTCGAGATGCTGCGAACTATGGATTGCTCGGTGTTGCCGCTGCAGGAGGGGTTGGCGCGGCTGCGTTCCCGTGATCTGCCGCCCCGCAGCGTCGCAATCACCTTCGACGATGGTATGTATGATTTCTACAAGCAGGCCTATCCGCTGCTCAAAAAATACGACCTTCCCGTCACGGTTTACCAAACCACCTATTACACGTCTCACGAGACGCCGATTTTCAACCTCATCTGCTCTTACCTGCTATGGAAAAGGCGCGGGCAGCAGTTGACTGCGCCGCCGGACCTGGGAATCTCCGAAGCCATGGATCTGCGCACCGAACTACGTCGTCACCGGGTGGTGCGCAGTCTGATTGAACTTTCCGAACGCGAGAACCTGACCGGATTGCAGAAGAATGAGCTCGCCGGACGGTTGGCCGCGAACCTTGGACTTGATTATGCGGGGCTCGCCGCCAAACGTATTCTGCAACTTATGAATGCGCGAGAAGTGGCGGAAGTTGGAGCCAATGGAGTCGACGTCCAACTCCACACCCACCGTCACTGCACGCCGAAGGACGAAACAGCATTCAGGAGGGAAATTACTGAGAACCGGGAAAAAATCCAAGCCTTAACCGGACGCGACGCGAGACATTTCTGCTACCCAGGCGGAGTCTACCAGCAGGAATTCGTCGGCTGGTTAGAAAAGGAAGATGTCGTCTCCGCCACGACTTGTGACGTCGGGCTGGCCGATCGGCACGACAATCCATATCTGCTGCCGAGATTGCTCGATACTTCCGGTCGCAGCCAACTGGAGTTCGAAAGCTGGCTCGGTGGAGTGGGCTCTCTTCTCGCGGTGCATCGGGCCGCATTGCAGCGTTACGTCGTGCGCGACGAATAGACGGGTTAGACTGAAGTTCAAAGAGAAATTCTCGGCATAGCGTTCCAATGAGAGACTGGGCAAAAAGAGCGATTCTTGGCAGCGGAGCACTACGGCTGGCGGAAAGTTTTCGTGGTTCCAGCGGAGCGATTCTGATGTACCACTCGGTTCTGGAGAACCCGTCACTGCGGATCGACTCATTTGGCGGAATCGCCCACTCCGAGTCCGTCTTCCGCGGACAGATCGAGTTATTGGCACGGGATTTTCATCCCATTAGTCTGGACGAAGCGGTCAAGTATCTCCGCAGCGGCAACCTTCCCAAGCGTTCGGTCGTTGTCACGTTTGACGATGGGTACGCCGACAACTATGAAGTCGCGATGCCTATATTGAACCAGGCCGCGGTGCCAGCGACGTTTTACGTCACTGTCGACTGTGTAGAAAACAAAAGGCAGCCATGGCCGAGCCGGCTGCGGTTTGCCTTCCGAACCACAAAGCTCACTGACTGGAAAGATTCCGCCGGCACATGCTGGACGCTTGATCGTCCCGTGGAAAGGGAAGCAGCCTTCCTGAGCAGTTGTGATGTTTGCTGCCAGCTCAGCGGTACTGCTCAAGACGTTTTTGTGGGACGCGTCGAGCAAGAGCTTGAGGCAAAGATGCCGTGCGAGTCTTCTGTGATGATGAGTTACGAACAGATGCAAGCACTTCAGCGGAACGGACACACGGTTGGTTCGCATACCATGACGCATCCGAATATGGCCTACCTCAAGGAAGATGAAGCCAGTCACGAACTCAGGGAATCGAAGCGGAGACTTGAGCTCCATCTCGAAGCACCGATCAGGCATTTCTCCTATCCTTGTCCGGCACTTTCTCCGCATTGGAGCACTCAGACCCTGGAGCAGAGCCGTGTTGCGGGCTACGAGACAGCGGTGACCACGGATAACGGGTTAATGCGCAGCGGTGACAATCCACTTTGTTTGAAGCGCATTCGTCCCAGCAAGACGTTTGAAGGCCTGCGGTGGAACCTGGAAAGCGCTTTCGCCGGAAGAGCAGTTTAATTCACCACTAAGCGAGTCGCAGATTGGCGAGAATACTGGTTCTCGACGGGCACAGCGCAGCGGCGCTCGCGGTGACGCGGTCGGCCGGGCAGTGCGGGCATTGGGTGGCGGTGGGTGGAAACCGGGGCCTGTTTGCCGCGACAAAACTCTCCCGCTATTGCAACCTTGGGTTCGACTATCCGATCTCAACTGACGATCCGGGCGCTTTTGTGGACGCGCTCGTCGAGTTTGTCCGCGCGCATTCGATTGATCTCATCATTCCGATCACGGATTGGACTCTGGGGCCGATTTCCGTGCAGCGAGAACGTTTCGCGGGCCTATGCCATATCGCCATGCCCTCCCCACGCGCACTCGACACAGTCTCGGATAAATATCGGACGATACAGTTGGCCGAATCTTTTGGGATCGGCATACCCAGAACCCATCTTGTCGAATCCGTGGGCGATCTGTCGCAACGGGAGGAGATCCAATTTCCGGTGGTTGTGAAGGATCGCTTTTCGGTGCGATGGTCCAACGACGCATTTACAAAGAAGAAAGCAGTATTTGGGTCAGTAGCCTATGCTTACTCCGCTCCGGAACTGGCAAACCAAGTGGGCGAGCGCTTGCGGGTGGCCAGCGACGTATTGATTCAGGCGTTTGTTTCCGGAACTGGCATCGGATTTTCCTGTTTTGTGGCCGGCGGAAAAACGTTCTTGCCTTTTCAGTGGGAAAGAATCAGGGAAGTCGATCCGCGAGGATCGGCGAGCAGCGCCAGAAAATCCATCCCTCTGGATCAATCTCTCGTTTCGCTCAGCGTGCGGCTGATAACGGAGATCGGTTTCGAGGGCGTCGCAATGGTGGAGTACAAGAAGGCAGCTGATGGGCGCCTCATTTTAATGGAAATCAATGGGCGGCCCTGGGGATCGGTGGGACTGCCGATAGCATGCGGCATCGATTACCCGCGTCATCTCATCGAATGGTGCTTGCATGGAACGCTCCCACCTCAAAACATTTGTTACGCGGAGAACATTGTTTGTCGCCGGGTAGTTGGCGAGCTAACGCATCTGGCCAATCTCCGGGCTGGACCCCCGCCCCACTGGCCGAGCCCGTATCCAAGTTTCTGGACGAGCCTCCTCACCATGGCAGTGCCTTGGCTTCCGGGCATGTGCTATGACGATGTGTGGCTGTCGGATCTGCGGCCGGGAATTGCAGGGATTGGCAATTGGTTCAGATCGAGGCGGTTCAGATCTCGAACGGAAGGGAAGTCCCGAAGATAGGCCGCGCCGACCGAACAAGTTCGAGGCGGTCGAGAAAAAACCAATCGAAGATCAGCGCTTCTGAAGTTCCGTTTCCGCCGAGTAAGCGGAAGATGGAAAGATCGCCAGCATCAGATTGCCAATGCACACCTGCAATTGCCGGGCGCAGAACCGGGTCGTCTCGAGATCGCCCAAGTATGGATCTGGAATCTCACGGTATTGCCAGGGACCGTCCGCATAGGCGCTTAACATGCAGATCTTGCGCTGCGACTCGGGATAGAGCGCAAGCAACTCGGCTTTGTTTTGAAAATCCATGGCGAAGATGCAGTCTGCTTCGTTCACCATTTCCTGAGCCAAAGGTTTGGCGCGGTGCTCAGCCAGTGCAACGCCCAGCTCCGCGGACGCCTCCTGTGCCCAGGGATGAGCTTCGCGTCCGGCGCTGGCGTGCAGACCTGCAGACATGATCCGGACTTGCGTCTCCAGTCCCGCCTCCCTCAACGCTTGCCTCATGACGAATTCCGCCATGGCACTTCGCATGATGTTGCCGAAGCATACAAAAAGAAATGACCGTGCGGACGGGGGAGCGAGTCGTCGATTTGAGGTTCGGACTCCAAGCGCATCCAGCACACGCAATCGTGCGTAGATGCGGCCCGGCGTGGGGCCGAGACGGAGAACGATGTCGCGTTGTTTCAGCAGAAAATCAGGCGCGCACTTTCGCAGCACGTTCTTCGAAGCCAAGGTGATGGTTCGCCGGCCGAGGGAAATCACGAAGGCAGCCCTGGCTGGGAAACCGTGTCTGCTGCTGCCGTGGTCGCAGCCAGCTCGTATCCCAGGCTCTGCATAAGGTCGCCCCAGGCCGACTCGATCGCGGCAACTGATTCCCGATCCAGTTGCGATTTCCATCCTCCGGCAGTGGCTGAGCGTACAAAGGGCTTATCGCTCCGCGTTCCCTTGGTAAGAACCCAGAGTCCAGCGTCCTGTTTTTCAAGTTTGCGCATTCTTTCCGCCGAGCTAAGTTCGATGGCGCGCTGCAGCGCCGCTGCGCTCGAATCGATCTTGCGAAATGAGCACCTTTCGAGGAAATCAACCACGCTGGTGAGTGAGACGACTGGATCACGCTTCATGTCCTCATACCGAAGCAGAAGAAATCCGGGATCGTCCTTCCGCAGGACCGTCCAACTAAGCACATTGTCCCGCCAGGAGCCGAACTTGCGATCAAACTCTCCGGCGATGAAGCGAGGCACAAAACTGGCGATGGGATAATCATCGGAAATATTTCGCGCCTTAACATTGTGGTGATAAAAAGAAACCGCCACATCCCTCGGGTCGCGCACGATGTAGATTACCCGCGGGTACTCCGGCTGAAAGGACTCATGACTCTTGAGCATGCGCGGCCGCTGAAGCTGCCGCAGGAATCGGTCACGATTGAAATAGATTTCCGGAATCCTGGACTCGACGTTGGAAAACCTAACCGGATCACTCTGGTTGATCAGATTCCCCAAAAGAAAGCGGGTCCACGTGTTGCCCGACCGGGGATAAGAAACAAGAAAGATGTCATCGGGAAAAACCGTCAGGCCGCGGCCCGCGATCTGCCGTCCGGTGAGCACGCGCCCCGCTTGTGCGAGGGCGGCGAACAGTCTTTGCAAGGAACTATGGCGTGATTGCATATTGCCGAGAAATATTCGCCGTCATCGTAAGACCACTGGAAGCTCGTCCCGTTCGGGCGGCGCAGCAGAAAGCTCGTATCCCAGAGTCCGCATCAGCGGCCCCCATGCTGCTTCGATGTCGGCCACGGTCTGCGGGGGCAGTTCTGACTTCCATGTCCCCGCCCGGGCCTTGCGCACGAACGCCATATCTGGCCGGGTGTTCTTCGTGAGCGACCATTCCGCCGCTTGCGTTTTTTCCAGTTCGCGCATGTGATCGGCGGAACTCAGCCTGACGGCGCGTGCCAGTCGCTCCGGGGTCGCCTCAAGGCCGAGGAAATCAGCCACCTTTACCAGTTCGCGCTCGGGGTCGACCAGCATGTCCTCATAGCGAAGCAGCAGAAACTTGCGGTTATCCTTCATGGCGAGCCAACTGGCTACGTTGTCGTGCCATGATCCCCAGCGGGGGTTAACCAGGACTCCGGACTCAAAGCTTCCGTCAAGCAGAGCTGGAACAAACTTCTCGACTCCCCAGTCCTCCGGAACAATACCCAGCTTGACAGCATAATGGTAAGCCGACACAAGGACGTCTCGCGGATCGCGAACGATGTAGATAACCGTCCGGTATCGCGGGTCAAAACAGTCATGGCTCTTCAGAATGCGAGGAAGCTTCCGCAGTTTTCGATCGGGATGAACGTACAGCGATGGCAAGCGGCTTTCAACATTGGCGAAGGTAATTGGCTCATCCTGGTAAATAAGATTTCCCACCAGAAAGCGGGTCCAGGTGTTTCCAGATTTCGGATAAGAAACGATGAAAACATCCCCCGGAAGAACCGTCACG
>Ga0210391_10002296_pt1 | contig 16643 bp, 12 predicted proteins | sample IncBWC12OmetaG_FD_160573 | JGI IMG/M metagenome (GOLD analysis project Ga0210391, IMG submission 160573) | Forest soil microbial communities from Barre Woods Harvard Forest LTER site, Petersham, Massachusetts, United States - Inc-BW-C-12-O ... | reverse complement strand
AGACTGGGCCTCCGCCATGCCTGGTCCTCCCGGCGATGTCCAATGGGCGGCCTTCCTGTCCAACCCCAAAGTGGCCTTCACCGGGACACAGGCAGATGCGGTGAGTAAGATTTACGCCCAGGAATGGTTGAGTTTCTTCCGTCAACCCTGGCTTGCTTTTAATTTATGGAGAAGGACTTCGGCTACACCTGTCGACCCGAAGAGCAATCCTTCCTCAACCCTTTCCACGTTCTACCGATTGCCTTATGCCCAGGATGAAGCAGTGAATAATGCAGTGAATTATGAAGCCGAGATAGCCAAGCTGAATGGGAATAATTCGAATGTGAAGGTGTGGTGGATGCCATAGGCTGTTAGCTAACCTGTCAGTTGGTTTTTTAATTGGATAATGTGACCGCCCCTTAGGGGGCGGTTTTTATTTAACACGGTGCTAACGGCCGTCGCTTAAACGTGCTCTTTCGCCTGGTGTCCTATATACAGAAATCAATTTTGTTCACTACTTAAATCTTAGGTTATGAAAATCAAAATTACCCTGATGGCTGCCATCGCTACAATAATGCTCACCGTTGGTGCAGCCACCTCCGCAAGTGCCCAGTTTCGCGGGCATGGTTTTATCGCCGGTCCCCGCGTTTTTGCGCCCCACGTATTTGTTCCAGGCCCCCGGGTGTTTATTCCCCGGCCCTTTATTCCCGCTCCCCCCGTTGTTTACGGGTACGGTTATCCTCACTACTACGGACGCCCGGTTTACCATCCCGTTTATAGGGAAAGGTTCTACGGCGGCGGTTGGAGAGGCGGACGCAGGCGGTAAGATGCTTTTTTACTAATGGTTTTGTTTGGATATAGGCCCCGGATTTTTCCGGGGCTTTTTTTGCCCCGCCCCGGCTTGCGGGGCGCCTTGTCGCCGCGGCTCGCACGGTACCCTGTCGCCGCGGCTCGCGCGGCACTCCCGGCCCCGATCCGTGCGGCTTTAACACAGCTCTAACTGTCAATGAATAAACGCATTCTATGGCTCAAAGTCTTATATATAGAAAAACAATTTGCTCACTACTAAAACTTAGGTTATGAAAACGAAAATTACCCTGATGACCGTCATTGCCACCGTACTCCTGACCGCCGGTGCTGCTATTTCAGCCAAGGCTCAGTGTGGTTTTGGATATAGGCATGCTGCCGTCGTCGTTGCTCCCCGGATCATCGTACCCGGTCCCCGGGTCTTCTTTCCGGCACCTCCCGTTGTCATCGCGCCAGCGCCCTTTGCTACGGTTGCCGTTTGCCGGCCCGTGATCAGGGAAAGGATTATCGAACCCCGTTTTTATCCTGCCCGTCGCGTGATGATCTGTAGGTAGAAAGAATTGTTGGCAAGTGCAGTTTGATATGAAAAGGCCCCGGAGAAATCCGGGGCCTTGTGGTTTTTATAGTTTTAGCTCATATGCCGTACTTCGGCCTCCGGCATCGCTTTTGAGTTGGAATATTCCTTTTTCAAGCAAATCCTGCATATCTCTTGTGGCCGTTGCTTTGGAAGTTTTTGTCAGGGAAACATATTTCCGGGCGTTCATGCCACCCTCGAAACCCTGGGGATCTTCTTCCAGCATGCGCTTGATGATAATGAACTGGCGGTCGTTGAGCAGGTCTCTGTACCGATCGAAAAGCCTGGCTTTCTTAAGCGTAAATTCGATTTGCTTTTCTGTTTGCCCCTGGGCCTTCAAAATGATTTTGACGAAATAGCGAATCCAATGGGTAAGCTCATTGGACAAGGATGCCTTGTGAAGTGCTTCGTAATAACCTTTTTTATTTTCGTCAATGGCCCTGGAAAGGCTGATGAGCATAGGTTGCCCTACACTTTGGGAAAGGGCTTTTTCTGATATTGCGCGACCTATCCTTCCATTGCCGTCCTCAAATGGGTGGATCGATTCGAAATAAATATGGGCTATTGCCGATCTTATGGGCCCCTGTTTGACGTCATTTCCGTGTTGGGGGGCCGTCGCATTAAACCATTCGATAAATCTTTTCATTTCTTCAGGAACCATGTCCGAGGGTGGCGCTTCAAAGTGGACTTTTTGTTTTCCCAGGGCGCCGGATATAATCTGCATAGGATCTTCGTGTGTTCTCCATGAGCCTGTTTGAATGTCCTTTCGGCCCCTTAATAAAGTGTTTTGCCAGTGTATTAATGATTCTTTGGTCAATGGGTCCTTATATGTCTTGCGAACCTGAAGCATAAGTTCTGCGACGCCTCCGACCCTTGCATCGTTGACCGGTTCCAACTTTGAATTAAGGCCTAAGTTGTTTTTTAGGGAGGAACGTACATCCTTGCGATTCAAGTATTCTCCTTCTATTTCGGAAGTCTTAATGGCTTCCGAAACGAGAACGTCGATGATGGTCTCCATTTGGGCATCTTTGGGCAGGGTCTGGACCATCCCCCTTATGCGACCCGCCTTTTCGGCAAAGGCATACAAATCATCCTCAATATCAATGAGTTGATAGCTAAAATGGGGCCAGCCTTTTTGCTGCCAGTTGTAGACCATGAGCCGAATATACGTATTATTCAGCTCATTTTTTGACGCTTTATGAGCCGATTAGGCGAATTATTCGGCTCACGGGCGCTCCCGGCGAGTATGAAAAAGGCCCCGGAATGGTCCGGGGCCCTGTTATTTGGTGCGGTTTGCAAGCGGCCGTGAAGTGCGAATCTTAATACCTGTAATAATCCGCTTTGTAGGGTCCATCCTTGGGGATACCCAGGTAATCACTTTGGGTGGTGGTCAGCTCATCGAGCTCCACGCCGATCTTGGCGAGGTGCAGGCGGGCGACCTTTTCGTCCAGGTGCTTGGGGAGGACGTACACTTTATTTTCGTATTTGCCGTGGTTTACCCAAAGTTCGATTTGGGCGAGGGTCTGGTTGGTGAAGGAGTTGCTCATCACGAAAGAAGGGTGGCCCGTGGCGCAGCCCAGGTTGACGAGGCGGCCTTCGGCCAGGAGGATGACGTCCTTACCATCGATGGTATATTTGTCGACCTGGGGCTTGATTTCGACCTTGGTGTGGCCGTAGTTCTTGTTCAGCCACGCAACGTCGATTTCGATGTCGAAGTGGCCGATGTTGCAGACGATGGCTTTGTCCTTGAGCGAGCGGAAGTGCGGTTCGGTAATGATGTCCCGGCAGCCTGTGGTGGTGACGACGATGTCGGCTTCCTTGATGGCGTTGGCCATTTTCTTGACTTCATAACCTTCCATGGCGGCTTGCAGGGCGCAGATGGGGTCGATCTCGGTGACGATAACGCGGGCGCCGGCTCCCGAAAGAGACTCGGCAGAGCCCTTTCCTACATCCCCAAATCCTGCAACGACGGCAACCTTGCCCGCGAGCATGACGTCGGTGGCGCGGCGGATGGCGTCCACGCAGCTTTCGCGGCAGCCGTATTTGTTGTCGAATTTGGATTTGGTGACGGAGTCGTTGATGTTGATCGCGGGCATGGGGAGGGTGCCTTTTTGCATGCGCTCATAGAGGCGGTGCACCCCGGTGGTGGTTTCTTCGCTCAGGCCCCTGATGTGTTGAATCAGCTCGGGGTATACGTCGAATACCATATTGGTCAGGTCGCCCCCGTCGTCGAGGATCATGTTCAGGGGACGGTCGGTGCTGCCGAAGAACAGGGTCTGTTCGATGCACCAGTTGAATTCTTGTTCGTTCATCCCTTTCCACGCGAATACGGGAATGCCTGCGGCGGCAATGGCGGCGGCGGCGTGGTCCTGGGTGGAGAAGATGTTGCAGGAGCTCCAGCGGACCTCGGCTCCGAGGGCTGCCAGGGTTTCGATCAGCACGGCCGTCTGGATGGTCATGTGCAGGCAACCGGCGATGCGGGCGCCCTTGAGGGGTTGGGAGCTACCATATTCCTTCCTCAGGGACATGAGGCCGGGCATCTCGGCTTCGGCGAGTTCTATTTCCTTACGACCCCAGGCTGCCAGGGACATGTCTTTTACTTTATAAGGCAGACTCAGATCGATATTCGCTTTCGTGTACGTGGTGGACATAATGTTTTGTTTATGTGGTACAAAGCTAAGTTTGTAGAATAAAATAATTGTGCGATTACCTAAAATTGGGATAAAGTTATACTTTTTGCTAGATTTGTAGAACAAAATAGTATTTTATCATGGCAAAAGGTGGTTCGGTAGAACGTTTTTCGGAAGAGGCCCCCGAAAGCGCGGTGGCGCCGGTGACGCTGGATGCGAGGGACCTGCATATTCTTCGGCTGCTCCAAGGCAACGCCCGGATGACGGTCCGGGAAATTGCGGCCCAGGTGCACCTGAGCACCACGCCCGTGCACGAGCGGATTAAACGCATGGAAGATACCGGGGTCATCCGGCAGTACGTTACGCTGGTGGACCAGGCGAAGGTGAAGAAGGGTTTGATGGTGATTTGCTATGTGTCGCTTAAGCAACATAATAAAACCTCCGGGGCCAAGTTCATCGCGGCCATCGAATTGATGAACGAGGTGATCGAGTGTTATAATATTTCAGGGGAGTTCGATTTCATGCTGAAGGTGGCAGTGGAAAATATGGAAGCGTATTATCAGTTCCACGTGCATAAACTTAGCGAGATCGAGGACATTGGGCACCTCCAAAGCGTGTTTGTGATGGGGGTGATCAAGCAGACGCATCAATTGGTGTTCTAAGGGCGCGGGCAGCTGCGTCAGTCGGCGGGCGTCAGGTCGTATTGCATGATGTAGTCGTTCATAAAATATCCGGCGCCGATGTCGATATCATCTTCGCGCAAAACCCGGAATCCCATCTTCTCATAAAAAGTCTTCGCCTTATTGTATCGATTTACATTGAGCTGAAGGGCGGAAGCCTCAAGCGCAGTGGAGAGTTGGATGACCCTGTCCAGGAGCAAGCGCCCCCAGCCTCGACCCTGTGCATTGGGCAGGACATAAATCTTGTGCAATTTGATGGTACCGGGGGGATCGATTTCACCGAAATCGGCAAACCCTTTGGAGACGCCCTCTTCTTCTAGGAGGAGAAAACGGTGGCCTTCGCGCATCTGGCGTTCGAGTGCCCCGGGGCTGTAGATGAGATCCAGCATGTATTCGAGTTGGGCCGGGGAGACGATTTGACTGTAAGTGGAGGGCCAAATGTCGTGGGCAAGCCGGCGGATCAGGGGGATATCTTCAATGACTGCGTCTCGGATAGTTGTCATACGTGGTTGACCGCCTGTGCGGTCTCGCCAAAGGTATGTAAAATCCGGCCCGCGGAGTCGAGCTTGGTTTGGGCGTGAGCCAGGACTTCTTCGAGGGCGACCTTCATCCCGTCATCATCCCCGTGAAGCAGGGCTGCCTCCCGGGCCTTGACGAACTGGTGGAGTGATTGCTGGAAGTCGGTGTTGGAGGTAATGGCTACATCCAGGATACGGTTCCGCTCGGAGACCGATTTCTGAAGGATGAACATGAGGTATTCCACCTGCTGAAACAGGATACCCAACTCGTCGTTTGAGAAACGGGGCATGGAGGGAAGGGTATGAGTTACGAGGTATTGGCGCAAGGCCTTACTGCCCGTTTTGAGTGGGTGCAGGAGGTGGTTCAATATCAGGATGGTGGCAGCAGTGCCGGCCAGGGTCAGCCCTAGGACGACAAGGATGATCCTGAAGGCTGTGGGTGTACCGGAAACGGAATAAAGGTAGATAAGCATCCCGATCAGGGGGATGTGAATACCGCAGAAGGCGCAGGTCATCACTCTGAAAGCAAACCTGTGGCTTACCTTACCGATAGGGGGGGCCGTCGTTTCCATAACTAGTCGTATATTGGAATATGAAGGTGCTTATATCGTTGGTATTCTTTCTCCCCTTCCAATATAATCAAATTCTCCACGCTCAGGATGTTTTCGGTGGTAATCCTGCTTCGATCCATTGGAGGCAGTACAACACAGATACCGCCAGGGTGATTTACCCGGCGGGCCTGGATAGCCAGGCGCTCCGGGTAGCCCAGATTGTACACTATCTGAACCGTTCCACAGAACATTCCATCGGGCCTAAAGAACGAAAGATCAATATCGTCTTTCAAAAAGACGTGACCTACGAGAACGGGTTCGTGGCACTGGGGCCTTTCCGGAGTGAATTTTACCTCAACCCGCCACAGGATGTATTCAGCCTGGGGAGCCTCCCTCCATATGAAAATCTCGCCATCCACGAGTACAGACACGTGCAACAATACATGAACTTTGACCGCGGGTTCTCCAGGGTATTGTCCTTTATCCTGGGTGAACAGGGTCAGGATTTGGGAAATGCATTAACCGTGCCGAATTGGTTCTTCGAGGGAGACGCAGTATTCCAGGAGACGCTGGTGAGCCACGAGGGTCGGGGGCGGCTGCCTTCATTCCTGGATGATTTCACCGCATTATGGACGGGAGGCAGAGATTATTCCTGGCAGGAATGGAGGAATGGATCTTATCGTTCCCTCGTGCCCAATTGGTATCCCCTGGGCTTCATACTTGTTTCCTATGGCAGGGAGAATTATGGGCCGGACATTTGGAAAAACATAGCAGGAGATGCGGCTGCAGGCAAAGGTGGCTTTTATCCTTTTCAAAGGGCTGTTAAAAAGTACACAGGCATACCCTTTGCGCAATTCCGCAAGCAGGCTATGGATACCTATAAGGATAGGTTGCTGTCCGAGGATACGGTCGTGGCGGGACATTTGGAGACACCGCTGAAGCGGAATAATGTGGTCACGTACCTGCAGGACGGCGGTGACGGGATCGTCGCCATGGCCAGCTACCGGAAGCCCCCTGTATTCTTTCGCAAAGATGACCGGGGATGGCATAAGATCCGCGCCTGGGATGTCGCCCAGGACGATTATTTCTCTTACCGGAACGGGAAGATCGTCTATGCGGCGTATCAATCCGACTTGCGCTGGGGCCTCAGGGAGTTCAACGATATCCGCCTGCTGGATGCGAAGACGGGAAGCCAGCGATCTCTGACGCACCACACGCGGTACTTTTCGCCGGATATCTCCCCGGATGGGCAACACGTGGTGGCGGTCGATGTGCCATCGGGGCAAATGGCCTCCCTCCACATCCTGAGCACAAGCGATGGGCACATAGAGGACTCCATACCAAACCCGTTTCGATACTTTTATGTCATGCCCCGCTGGACCGCAGATGGAAAGCACATCCTCGCCGGAATCAGAGATTGGGAAGGGCGGATGTCCCTCGGAAGGATCGATGTGGTTGCACATACTACAGAGGCGCTGTTGCCTTTTTCCTACCACCTGATTTCCTTTCCTTACGAGTCGGGAGATACGATATTTTTCTCGGCGCAACGAGAACATGGGGACCAGTTGATGGCCTACGTAGAGGGCACTTTGTACCAACTCACGCATGGCATACGGGATTATTACATGCCGACGGTGCAAGGTGGGAACGTGCATTGGACGACGCCGGCGGCCGATGGCATGACGCTTTATTCGGCCCGGGGCACTTCGTTTGCCTGGACACCCCTGGCCCCCGATTCCTTTGCCACCAGGGTAGACCCCATGCTGGACAAGGGTTTTACCGGAGACCCGGCTCTGGGTGCCCTGTATCGTCTGGATACCTCGGAACCATACACCTCCAGTGTCTATCATAAGGCTACGCACTTTTTCAATTTCCATTCCTTTCGACCTTACTATAGTAATCCAGACTGGTCCTTTACCATATATGGCCAGAATGTCCTGAATACTTTTCAATCACAGGTGGCCTATGACTATAATCAAAACGAGGCCAGCAGCACTTTTTCGGCGGGAGGTACCTATGCAGGGTGGTATCCCTGGCTCAGCGGCTCCGTAGGTTATACGCTTCACCGCACGGGCGTGACGGGGCAAGGTCTTGTCGTCCACTGGGATGAACTGAGGACGGGACTGGGGACAAGCATTCCCTTCGATATATCGTATGGCAGGCTTTACCAGTTCATCACCCCTTCGGTGTCGTTGCAGACGGATGAGCTGAATATCCCGGCTGCCTCGCGTAAATATTTTTTCGGAGACCATATCGAGTACCTGGAATATGGCTTGACGTGGAGTTCCCAGATTCAGCAAGCCACCCAGCAAATTTTTCCCCATTGGGCCCATTCGATTTCGGCGACACTGGACAGGGCTACGTTTGGTGATCCCAGCGCCTGGCAGTACCTGGTCCAGGGAACGGTCTATCTACCCGGCTTGTGGAACAGTCACAGCCTCGTGTTGAGTGCTGCTTACCAGCGCCGGGATACCCTCGGACATTATACGTTTACGGATGATTTCCCAGGGGCCAGGGGGTATCCGGGTTACAACTTCCCTCAAATGACGAAGTGGAGTGCGAACTATCACTTCCCCCTGGTCTATCCCGATTGGGGATTCGGGAGCATCGTGTATTTCCTGAGGATCAGGGCCAATGTACTGTTTGACCAGTGGGAATTGGCGCCTATAGGACCGGGGCCGGTGTATCATTTGCGATCGACGGGGCTTGAGTTGTTCTTTGATTCGCAGTGGTGGAATCAACTGCCGGTTTCTTTTGGAATTGGATATTACCGGTTATTGGATAACAATGTTGTGGGTATTGGCCCCAACCAATGGCAACTCCTGGTGCCGATACTTTTTTAATTACTGAATATCTATCTGTAAGTCCGGTGCCAGTAATTTTTTACCATCGGCGCTTTTCACCACGATGTGGTCCATATAGAATGTCTCGCCTGACTGGAGCTCGGGCGCAATAGTATTCCTCCAAAGGGTATCGATCACGGTAGCATCGTAAAATTCCTTGGAAAAGAGCCGGAAATCGGTAATGGTCTTCCCTGCGGAATCCTGGAATTCGGATTTTTGGCGGTAGCTGAACCGGAAACGCGTGATAGTATAGCTATTTCCCTGCTCATCCCTGACCTGGAGCGGGGAATCCAGGATGGCCCTGGCCGTTAGGGAATCGATGGTGCCGCTTTTCTGGGAGCCCCACAAGGTTTGCAGGTGAACAGGCACCAGGACCCAGGCAAGGCCGGTAAGTAGCAGGAATTTGAGCATAATGGTATAACGAATCCGGGGCGCTCTTATTGGAGCGCGCCCAGATTTTCTTCGAGGGTCTTGATCTTGGCCAGGGCGTCTGTCTGCTTTTTCCGCTCCAGTTCCAGGACTTCAGGGCGGGCCCCCTGGACGAAACGTTCGTTGTTCAGCTTCTTTTCCACGGATTCCAGAAACCTCCGTTGGTAGTCCAGGTCTTTTTGGAGCTGTTGTTTTTGTAATCCTATATCCAGGGTTTGAGGCGACTTGAAATGGAACGTGGTGGTCCCGACCACGACGCCAATGGCTCCGGGCTCGGGGTCGCCATGTAACAGATCTTCGGCGTTGACCTGCTTTTGCAAAAGGTACAGCGTATCGGGAGGAACGTCGCCGGAAACCCAGAGACGGATCATATCCTTTGGCTTGATCTGTTGTTTGTTCCTGGCGTCCCTTATCGCGGAAATGGAGGCTTTCAGGAAGGCGCCCTTTTCCAACACTACGGCATCGGGATGGGACAAATGTCCCCATTGCTTAACGCACAAGTCGTCCGACCGTTCCCTCAGGAGGTGATAAATTTCTTCGGTAATAAAGGGCATGAAGGGATGCAGCAGTTCCATTAGCCTCTCGAAAAACGAAACTGTATGTTCATAAACGGCGGCATCGATGGGTTGCTCGAAGCCGGGCTTTACCCATTCCAGGTACCAACTGCAGAAGTCATCCCATATCAGGGAATACAAAGTCTTCAGGGCTTCACTGACCTGGAAGTTGCGCATCAGGTGCTCCAGTTCGGCGCGGGCCTCGCGGAGGCGGTGTTCCATCCAGGAGACCGCGAACGACGGCTCGGAGGCCGACGCAGGCGCACTGGCGGCTGGCTCGGGAGCGCCGGGTGCGACGCGCCCGGACCACATCTTGACGAGCTTCAGCGCGTTCCAGAGTTTATTGTTGAAGTTCCGCCCCTGCTCCAGGGCGCCCTCATCGAACAACAAATCATTCCCGGCGGGCGAGGAAATCATAATTCCAAAGCGTACCGCGTCGGCACCATAGCGGTCGATCAAATCGAGCAGGTCGGGGGAGTTCCCCAGACTTTTGCTCATTTTCCGGCCCAGATTGTCCCGGACCATTCCCGTAAAGTAGACGTCGCTAAAAGGTTTGCGGCCTTCATATTCGTAACCCGCCATAATCATGCGCGCCACCCAGAAAAAGATGATGTCCTGGCCGGTGACCAGCACTGAGGAGGGGTAGTAATAGTTGAAATCCGTGTTGCCCGGTTGTGTGAGGCCATGAAAAACCTCGATGGGCCAAAGCCAGCTAGAGAACCAGGTGTCCAGAACGTCGGGGTCCTGCGTCAGATCGGAAGCGTTAAAGGTGCGACCCAGGGCACGAAATTGCGACAAGGCCTCATCCAGTGACATCGCAACCTGGAAAGTTCCGTCCGGTGCATAGTAAGCGGGGATTTGCTGGCCCCACCATAGCTGGCGGCTGATGCACCAGTCTTCTACGTTTTCAAGCCAATACCGGTAAGTCGCCAGAAAGCGTTCTCCCGGATGGATGCGCACATCACCGCTGTTCACGGCTTCCAGGGCGGCTCCTGCGAGGGGCTGCATGTTCATGAACCACTGTGTGGAAATGCGGGGTTCGACAACCGTTTCGGGGTTGCGCTGGCTGTAGCCAAGACGCGTCGTGTAGGGCTCTTCACGTTCCAGAAGGCCGGCTTCGGAGAGAGCTGCGATCACGAGTTTGCGGGCCTTGAAGCGGTCTTCACCAACAAAGACGCCGGCATCCTCGCTCAACGTACCGTCGGGATTCAGTGTGTCGATGACAGGCAAATGATGTTTCAGGCCCAGATTGTAGTCATTGATATCGTGGGCGGGCGTAACCTTCAACACACCCGTTCCAAAGGCAGGATCCACGTATTCGTCGAAGATAACAGGAACCTTGCGGTTGACTAAAGGCACGATAGCATAGACGCCTGAAAGATGGCTGTAGCGGGCATCGTGTGGGTTGACGCAAACCGCTGTATCGCCCATAATAGTTTCGGGGCGTTGCGTGGCGATGGTGAGGTGTTCTCCGTTAGTAAGTGCATAACGGACGAAGTATAGTTTGCCGGTACCTTCTTTGTATTCGACCTCTTCGTTGCTGAGTGCGGTTTGGGCCTTTGGATCCCAGTTGATCATGCGTGCGCCCCGGTAGATCAGGTCTTTCTTATACAGGTCGATGAAGACCTGGATGACGGCCTTGTAAAAATGGTCGTCCATGGTGAAAGTCACCCTGTCCCAGTCTACGGAGCAGCCAAGTTTACGGATTTGGGAATAGATGATGCTGCCGTATTTGTCCCTCCACTCGTAAGCGTAACGCATGAATTCCTCACGCGAAAGGGAAGCCTTGGAGATGCCCCGCTCTTGGAGCATGTTGACCACGCGTGCCTCGGTGGCGATAGAGGCGTGGTCGCTGCCCGGCACCCAGCAGGCATTATATCCGTTCATCCGGGCCTTGCGTACGAGAATATCCTGTACCGTTTCATTCAAGGTATGACCCATGTGAAGCACGCCTGTCACGTTGGGCGGAGGGATAACCACGGTAAAGGGCTTACGCCCATCGGGTTTAGAATGAAAATATTTTTTATCTGTCCAATGCTGAGACCACTTGTCTTCTACCTGTGCCGGGATATAGTGCTGACTAAGTTCCATGGAAGGCAAAAATAAGGTACGTTTGCGGTAAAACCCAATGTATGGTGCTATTTGGACGGCCCGCCAGGGCGATATTGGGCATATTTTTCGTGTTGCAAACGCTGATGGCATTGGCGCAGCACCACGCGAGCACGTCGCTACCCCAGCGGATCCTCCAGCGAATCGATCAGAATGATTCCACGCTTAGGGTTTCAAGTGCATCGGATACCCTGGTGCCCTACCTGATCGACAAGCGCGACAAACTTTCGGTCCAGGTCAACCGGATCGGTCGCTTTTACCGGCATGGCCTGGATACGCAGGACATAGCCAATGATCTCCCCAGGATCGATACCGAGCTGAAGGTCATCAAAAATTACGTGGACAACCGCGGAGACCGCAGGATGAACCTTCGGAACCTGAACAATACGCTGGTCCTGGTGCAGGAGGCCTCCGACAACCTGAAGGATTGGCTGGAAACCTTGCAGGGATATTCCACGGAAATGAATTCGATTACCGAATCGGTGGAACACCTGGTACAGGATTCCACGGTGAAGACGCTACCCGCGGACTCGGTCCTGTTCCGCCTGGCGGTCCAGGACCTGAGGGATATAGATTCCATTTACCATTCGGTGGATACCCTGGAGCGATCGGGTTTGACGAGGATCGGCTTGCTCCAGAGCAGGGTAGAGGAGGCTTACCTGACGGCGACGAACCTGATCGACGAGATCAATTACCGGATGAAGGTGGCCAAGCGCCAACTATGGGGCAAGGAAGAGGCGCCCATTTGGAGTCTTCGGCAGGTCGAATTCAAAAGCAACCTTTGGGATGACCTGATGGAATCGTTCCAGCGGGGGCTTCGCGTGACGAGCATTTATATGACCGACACATGGGATACCCGTGCCTATGCGATCGTCATCCTGGTACTGATCACCGCATGGTGTTGGTTCAACCTCCGGCGAATCCGGCACCGCCCCGACGCCAACGCTTCCATGCAACCGGTCCACTTCCTGAATAGGAATGTTTTCGTCGCCTGTCTCGTGCTGGTTGTTACGTTCAGTGCTTTCCTGGGGGAAAACATCCCGATGTCTTATCTACACCTGACGGGACTCATTCACGTGGCGGGCATCAGCTACCTGCTGTATCCTTACCTGACGAAAAACGGGAAGGCCCTCGGCCTGTGTGTGATCATCCTGTGGCTGGGATATTCCCTGGACGACCTGTTGGGAGAAACGACATATGGGGAAAGGTGGCTCCTGTTCGCGGGGGCGCTTTTGGCCATCATCACGTGCCTGGGCCTACTGAAAAACAGGAATGGCCTGGTTCAAGGCATTCGCTTTCCTTCGGTATTAAAACCCCTCGTATCGCTAACCCTCCTGATGTCCGTTTTGTCCTTATATTTCGATATTTCGGGCAGGACGACGCTATCCAAACTCATGGGGGTTTCGGGCATCCATAGCCTGGTATACGCAGTCACGCTTTGGGTCTCTTCAAACATAGTCCTGGAGATCATCTACCTCCAATCCGAAGCCTATAAGGAGACTCGCTTTTCGGCTTTTTTAAATTTTTCGGAGTTGCAGGAGCGCTTCCAAAGTGTCCTGCGCATCCTCTGCGCGCTGTTTTGGTTCATACTCCTTATGCGCAACCTGAGCTTGTTCGAATCCTTCTACAATGTGGCCCTCGACATCATCACCAAGACCCGGACCTTGGGGAACATATCCTTCAGCCTGGGGAGTGTATTTATCTTTATATTGATCATTTGGGTTGCCTCCATTATTGCCCAATTCATCAACTTCCTGTTTGGACAAGACCCGGGTAGCATTCGGGTGGGCAGGAGGACCAACATCGGGGCGATCGCCCTGGTATGCCGTCTTGGGGTGATCACCATCGGGTTCCTGATCGCCATAGGCGCGGCGGGCATTCCCCTGGATAAGATTTCCTTCATCATCGGCGCCCTGGGCGTCGGCATAGGCTTCGGGTTGCAAAACATCGTCAACAACCTGGTGTCGGGGGTCATCCTGACCTTTGAACGCCCCATCCAGGTGGGGGATCAGATCGACGTGGGAGGGAAGTCCGGAATCGTCAAGGAGATCGGTATCCGTGCCAGCAAAATTTCGAATTTCGAGGGGGCGGACATCATCATTCCCAACGGGGACCTCCTCAGCCAAACCCTGACGAACTGGACCCTGACCAACCGGAACCGGCGGGCAGGGTTGACCATCCGTACGGGCCGGGATGCAGACCTGACCAAGGTCACGGACCTGATCAAGGGGGTCCTTGCAAGCCATAAGGACATCATGACCAATCCGGCGCCCAGCGTTCAGATCACGAATTTCGGGGGGAACTGGGTGGAATTCCAGGTCCTCTTCTGGGCGGAGGACCTGGGTAATACGGGAAACCTGACGCATGCCCTGATTACCGAATTGAACCTGGCCTTCGACAAGGAGAAGGTACACCTGGCCAACCCGGGGCAGGATATTTACATCCAGAGCATGCCGAAATAAAATTACCTTTGTACCATTACCTATATGCTTTACGCGGTCGTCGATATAGAAACTACCGGTAGCCATGCCAGCGAGCACGGCATCACGGAAATCGGGATCGTCATTACGGATGGGCAGCGGGTGTTGGAGGTCTTCGAAACATTGATCAACCCCGAGCAGTCCATCCCCCCTTTCATCCAAGTGCTCACGGGAATCAGCAACGACATGGTGACTTCGGCGCCCCTGTTCGAGGATGTGGCGTCCACGGTATTCGCCCTGCTCCAGGATAAGATATTCGTGGCGCACAACGTCAATTTCGACTATTCTTTCGTCCAGCACCACTTGCGTCACGCCGGCTTCGGTTTCGATTCCAAGAAATTATGCACGGTCCGCCTTTCAAGGAAAGTCTTTCCGGGCCTGGCAGGGTATAGCCTGGGCAAGTTGGCCGGACAGTTGGGGGTATCCATGGAAAAGCAACACCGTGCGGGAGCGGACGCTAAGGCCACAGCGGAAATCCTCCACCGGATCCTCAAGGAAGACCGGAGCGGGCACGTGACTTCCATGTTGAAGAACAAGACCCTGCAGCAACAACTGCCTCCCCACCTTTCCGAAATGCTGATCCAGCAAATGCCGACCTCCCCGGGGGTTTACTATTTCCACGATGCGCGCGGCAAGGTCGTGTACGTGGGGAAGGCAAACAATCTGAAGAAACGCGTCCTGGGTCATTTCACCGGAAATGATTCTGGGGTAAAGCGGCAACTGTTTTTGCGCGACATCCATAAAGTCACCTACCAGGTCTGCGGCTCTGAGCTGATGGCGTTCATCCTGGAACATTCGGAAATCCGGCGCCTCTGGCCCATATTCAATTATGCCCACAAGCATCCCGTGGAGGCTTTCAGCCTCTATGTCTTCGAGGACGTGAAGGGCTATCTGCGCCTGGTAGTAGAAGGGAAAAAGAAACACCTGGAGCCTGTGTATACCTTCAACCTCCTGGTCGAGGGTCAATCCATGCTGAGGAAAATGATCCAACAGTTCGGCCTTTGTCCCCGGATGTGTTTCCTGGACCGTACCCCGGGGCCATTTCTGCCTGAAGAAAAAGGAGAAACGGTCGACGAATATAACCGTCGCGTGATGGACGCGGTGAACTTCCTTCGGAGGAACCTGCCTACGTTCGCCGTGATGGAGCGGTCCGAAGCCGATTCCTCCGAGGCATGCATCCTTATGGAACAAGGACGCTTTTATGGCATGGGCTATTTGCCCAAGGGGCTTCCCATACCCCAGATCGAGGAGTTGAAAACTTTTTTAACCCCGTATCCGGATCATGACTACATTCGCGGGCTGATTTTCAGATACATTCAACGTTGGCCCTCCAAAAAAGTGGAGGTCGTGTAATCGCATGGTACCATTCGCATCAGAAATCGCCGCTCGCCTGCAATTAAAAATCCCCCAGGTTGAAGCCACGCTGACCCTTTTTGGGGAAGGCGCCACCATTCCTTTTATCGCCCGTTACCGGAAAGACCGGACAGGGGCCCTGGATGAGGTACAAATCCAACTGATTCAGGATACGGCCAATTTTCTAAAGGAGTTTTCCGAAAGGAAAGCGTTTATTGAAAAGACCATTACCGAGCAGGGGAAAATGACCGAGGAGGTCCAGGGGCAATTGGACAAAGCCACTACCCTGGCCGAGCTGGAAGATATCTACCTTCCCTACAAACCCAAGCGGAAAACGCGGGCCCAGATGGCCAGGGAAAATGGGCTGGAGGCCTTTGCCCTGCTGATCCTGGAACAGCGACCCATGGACGTGATGGGGGCGGCAAAAGCATTCGTCAGCGAGAAAGTCGCCTCGGAGGAGGACGCCTTGCAGGGTGCGCGCGACATCATTGCGGAAATGATCAACGAGGACGCCAATGTCCGCGGCCGGATGCGCCGCTTCTTCGAAGAAAAGGCCACTTTACAGAGCAAGGTAGTGCCCGAAAAGGAAGCCGAAGCCATCAAATTCAAAGACTATTTCGACTATCACGAACCCGCATCTGCGGTTCCCAGCCATCGCATACTGGCCGTGCTCAGGGGTTTCCTGGAGGGTTTCCTGAGGGTAGCGATCGGGCCCGAAGAAGAATCCGCCCTGGCCCTGATCTCGGAACAATACGTCACGGGCTCGGGGCCTGCCTCCGAACAAGTCTCGAAAGCTATTAAGGAATCCTATCGAAGGTTGCTGCAACCCAGCCTTGAAACGGAGCTGAGGACCCTCCTGAAAACCAGGGGGGATGAGGACGCGATCCAGGTATTCGCGGAAAACTTACGTCAGCTCCTGTTGAGCAGTCCCCTGGGGAGCAAACGGGTCCTCGCGCTGGACCCGGGTTACCGCACGGGGTGCAAGGTTGTCTGCCTGGATGAAAAAGGAGACCTTCTTGGCAATGACGTGATTTATGTGCACGAAGCAAACCGGGTAGAAGCATCAGCGGCCAAAGTTCGGGAGCTGGTTAGCCAGTTTGCAATTGAAGCCATTGCCGTCGGCGATGGCACCGCTG
>Ga0210391_10002295_pt1 | contig 16643 bp, 17 predicted proteins | sample IncBWC12OmetaG_FD_160573 | JGI IMG/M metagenome (GOLD analysis project Ga0210391, IMG submission 160573) | Forest soil microbial communities from Barre Woods Harvard Forest LTER site, Petersham, Massachusetts, United States - Inc-BW-C-12-O ... | reverse complement strand
CTTATAACATCACGCGGAATAACTTTACGAGTAACGATTTCACGGGAGTCTGGTCGGACATTTACCATAACCTGAACGACTACCTTGCCGTCGAACAGGGGTCTCAGGGGGAGCCCTTCCTGTATGCGGCCTCCCTGACCATGACGGCCCTGGATTACCAGATGCTCGTCGATGGGTATAATGATGTACCCTTCTCACAGGCGCTGCAGTTGCCCTCGGGTATCACCAATCCCGCCTATGATTCGGCACAGGCGATTTATACGGCCTGTATTGGAAAACTGGACAGCGCCATCTCCATTTTCGAAAGCGACAGCGTCCAGGCGAATGGTTCGTACAACCCCGGCGGCGCGGATGCGATTTTTTCCGGAAGTGCAAACTCCTGGGTACAGTTGGCCAATACCATCAAGTTGAGGATGCTCCTCCATGAGATCAATGTAACCGGACAGGCCTCTTTTATCCAGTCGGAAGCGGCCAAGATCGCGGCCGATGCCAACGGGTGCCTGGGCGCCGGCCAGACGGCCTTCGTCAACCCTGGTTATGCCACGGATGCGGCAGCTCACCTGAGTCCGCTGTGGTCCACAATGGGCTATTCCATTACGGGAGCCCTGGCCGACGCGGACCAAAGTGCCAACAGTTACATGATCGGAAAGCTGACCTCCTTCAACGATCCTAGAGCGCCCTTCTTTTATTGCTCCAACACCTCAGGCCAGGTTTCAGGGAATGCGTTTGGAATCCCCAGCAATGCGAACTCCACGTATGTGGGCAGTGGGATCGGGGCGGATCCCAGCAGCCCCTTGCCTCCTCCCTTTGGGATTGCAGGACCTTCGGCCTATGGCATATTGCAAAGCCCCATACAGCCCGCTATCCTGTTGTCAAGTTGGGAAAGCCTGTTCCTCCAGGCCGAAGCCGCGCACAGGGGCCTGTTGCCCGGTGGTGACGGAGCAGCTCAAACGTTCTACCAGCAAGCCATTGCGGACAACTTCAACTACCTGAACGTGTATACGGACGGTACCACAAGCGGCAGCCCTGCCAACTTTGCCGCGACGTATTATGCGCAGTCGATCAATAACGTCGGTTGGACCGCCAGCACGAACAAGATTCAGGCCATCATCACCCAGAAATACATTTCACTTTGCTTCACGAACGTCGAAGAAGCCTGGACCGATTTCCGGCGCACCGGTTTTCCCTCGGACCTGCCCCAATCAAATGACCCCGCTGCCTTGTACCCGTACATCACACGGTTTGTCTATCCGCAAAGCGAATACAATTCCAATACGACGAATGTAAATAAGGAGGGGACCGTCACACCCGTTTCCCCCAATATTTTCTGGATGCAATAATTAACATTATGAAGAAGATCAAATACATCATACCCGTTGGATTGACGTTCCTTGCGAGTGCTTGTCTCAAAGATGACCCTCAATCCACCAATTTCGGAACGGTCAAGCCCGTGATCGAGCAGTTGAATGCACCAAACTTCCTCAACGCCAATACGGCCGGAGGCGCCAATCAGTACGCCTATTGGATGCAGCTCAGGGTAGACAGTACCTATACCGCCACGGACTCCGTGACCGTGGACGTAGGCGGTCCCATGATCGGTTCCAATGTTACGGTAACCTTCGGGGTCGATACCGTTACCTTCAATGAATTCAATGCAGGTAATGGTGGAGGCTATCAGTTGCTGCCCGCCGCGGACTACACCTGGACCAACGGAAACTCGACCGTCATCAAGGGGGGCACTGGTATCGCCCAGTGTTACCTCACATTCAATACGAAACTGATCGACTTCACCCAAAACTATGTATTACCCATTGCTATCACCGATGCCTCCGGTCAGACGATCAGCGGCAATTACGGAACGACGATGTACACTATCGTGGCGGGCAACCAGTACATGGGCTTGTACCAATCGGTAGGGCAAAGGGTGATGGGGGAAAACACCTACACCATCAACGATCTGAAACAGGCGTATGACCTCTCGGACATTTATGCCCTTCAAGGTGGCTTCCCGACTGCCGGCCCCAACGGACCCACGGGTTTCGTCCCCAATACGGTAGTGGCCAACTGCGCCGATCAAACGGTTTACCTGTCGATCGGGGAGCAAATGGACCTCACCGTCAATCCGGATAACAGCGTGACCGTGACCAACGATAATTTATACGGCTTTGGAAAACAAACATACGCGCTGAACAGCGGGGCTTCGACGTGGGACCCCGTCAAGCACGTATTTACGTTGAGCTACGGGTTTGTGGATCCCTACTCGGGGGATTCCTCCGTGGTTACAGAAGTAATGACGCGGATCAGATAGAGACAAGGCGGTCCAATTGGGCCGCCTTTCTTATATTTGTGCCTTATGGCAGTACAACCAGAGCAAGGGCAAAGCCAGCTCAATATCGAGATCTCGGAGGAAGTGGCGGAAGGCACATATGCGAACCTGGCCATCATTACTCATTCCCATACGGAATTCGTGGTGGATTTTGTGAATGTCATGCCTGGCACGCCCAAAAGCAAGGTGAAGGCCAGGATCATCCTGACCCCCCACCACGCGAAGCGACTGATGAACGCCCTGGGCGACAATATTTCGCGCTATGAGTCCGTCCATGGAGCCATCCAGGATTTGGACACCATCGAATTGCCTTTCAATTTCGGGGGGCCTACAGCGCAGGCCTAGCCTATGGAAATTTTTACATTTGAAGCCTTGCGTGGGCTGGCATTCGACGTCTTTACCGCAATGGGATGTCCCTTGGCTGACGCGCATGTCGCTGCCGATACCCTCCTTTCGGCGGACTTGCGGGGTGTGGACTCCCACGGGGTCGCCCGTCTCAGCGGGTATGTCCGCCTTTGGGAAGTCGGCCGCATCAATGCCAAACCCGATATACGGATCGTCCATGAATCTCCCAGCACCGCGGTGGTAGATGGGGACAGTGGCTTGGGTCTGGTCGTGGGACCCTATGCAATGGGGGTCGCGATCGACAAAGCTTCCCAGGCGGGAACGGGTTGGGTGAGTGTGCGGGGCAGCAACCATTATGGAATCGCGGGATATCACGCCATGCAGGCCCTGGCCCGGGATATGATCGGGCTTTCCATGACCAACGCAAGTCCCCTCGTGGCGCCCACCTTTTCCCTGGAGCGCCTGCTGGGGACCAATCCCATTGCCGTGGCCATCCCCGCGGGGGAAGAACCCCCTTTCGTCGCCGATTTGGCGACTACCACCGCGGCCAATGGAAAACTCGAAATCCTACAACGCAAAGGGGCTTCGGCACCATTCGGATGGATACAAGATGCCTCAGGTAGTCCGACTACCGATCCTACGGCCACTTCCCGTGGCGGGGCCCTTTTGCCATTGGGCGGAGATCGGGAGCATGGAAGTCACAAGGGGTATGCCCTGGGGGCGGTCGTTGACATCTTTTCCGCTTTGCTGAGCGGGGCGAATTATGGTCCCTGGGTTCCGCCCTTCGTGTCCTTTTTGCCTTTGATGGCCGATCTTCCGGGGAAGGGAATTGGGCATTTCTTCGGGGCTATGCGGATCGATGCTTTCCGGCCTGCGGATGAGTTCAAATCGCATATGGATCGATGGATTCGGCGGTTTCGGGCGGCTTTGCCCGTACCGGGGCAGTCGCGCGTGCTCATTCCGGGGGACCCGGAGCGGGAGATTTCTGCGGTGCGGCTTGTCGAGGGGATTCCCATTCAGGACGTCGTTGCGGAGGATTTGAAAAAAATTGCTAATAAATTTTCGATCAAGTTCTAATTTCGCTCCCCGTATGAAGGTTATGAAATTCGGTGGCACCAGCGTGGGAAAGCCGGCCAGGATGCACCAGGTAAAACAACTGATCACCAGGGACACGGAGCCCAAAATCGTGGTATTATCCGCGCTAGCGGGCACTACCAATACGCTCGTGTCCATCGGAGAAATGTGCGCCCAGGGAGATAAAGTGGCTGCCAAGCGGCTAATAGATCAGTTGGAAGCGCATTACCGCAGTTTCGTGGAAGAACTGGTCCCTTCGGGTCATGCCCGCGAAAAGGCGCAGGCCATCGTTACCGAACACTTCGACTTCCTGAACATCATTTTGAAAATATCCTTCAACGAGGCCCTCAACAAGGATATACTTGCCCAGGGAGAATTGCTGAGCACCAAATTGTTCTCCTGCTACCTGGAAGAACAAAAAGTGGCGCATAAGCTGCTTCCCGCCCTGGAGTTTATGAGCATCGACAGCTACGACGAGCCCCAGATCGCGACGATAAGGATCCGCCTTGGTATGCTACTGGAAGGAAGTAAGGATACTTTGTTTATCACCCAGGGATACATTTGTAAGAACGCCAAGGGAGAGATCGATAACCTGAAGAGAGGGGGGAGCGATTATACCGCTTCCCTGATCGCCGCCGCCATCCATGCTTCGGTCTGCGAAATCTGGACGGATATAGATGGGATGCACAACAACGATCCGCGCATCGTGGATAAAACAGCGCCCATCGAAACGCTTAGCTTCGAGGAGGCCGCGGAGCTGGCTTATTTCGGGGCAAAAATCCTCCATCCCGCCTCCATCTGGCCGGCCCAGCATTTCAATGTGCCCGTGAAGTTGCTTAATACTATGGAGCCCGATGCCAAGGGTACTACCATACAGGAAAAGGCAACATCCGACGGCCCCAAGGCCGTGGCCGCCAAAGACGGCATTCTGGCCATAAAGATCAAGAGCAGCCGGATGTTACTGGCATATGGCTTCCTGAGAAAAATATTCGAGGTATTCGAAAAATACCGGACGTCAATAGACATGATCACTACCTCCGAGGTCGCGGTTTCGCTTACCATCGACAGCAAGACCCACCTGGAGTCCATCGTCAAGGAACTGGAACCCTTTGGGGCGGTGGAAGTGGAAGAGGACCTGACCATCGTTTCGGTGGTAGGGAATGACCTGGCCTCTTCTAATGAAGTCCTGAAGCGCCTCTTCGATGCGCTGGCCCCCATTCCCGTACGGATGGTATCGTACGGAGGCAGCCCGCACAACGTGTCATTGCTGGTTCCCGCGGAATCCAAGAAGAAGACTTTGCAATTGTTGAATAAGGGGTTGTTCGGGCTATAATCAAGTATGGAGATCTCGTTTGATAATACGGAAATTGCTTTTGCCTACAAATCGGATAAGGCCCTGAAGAAAGCCAGGTTCCTGTTTTCCTCCATGGGGTCGGGACTTTTGGTCAAATTGGGCACGCGCATTACGCCTTGGGCCATTCGCTCGGGTTTACCCATTAAGGGATTGATCAGGGATACCCTTTTCGAACAATTCGTGGGAGGAGAAACGCTGGAGGAGACGGATAAGGTATGCGACCTCCTGACACGTTACGGAGTGGAAGTCATCCTGGATTACGGGGTGGAAGGAAAGGACGGCGAAGCGCACTTCGATCATGCTGCCGAAGAATTTATCCGCCTCATTCGTTATGCGGGCTCCAGGGCGCACGTCCCTTTCATCAGTATTAAGGTGACCGGTATTGCGCGTTTCGGATTGCTCGAAAAAATGGACGCGCGTTTGCCGCTTTCGGGGGAAGAGCGCGCCGAATGGTCGCGCGTTCATGTCCGGATGGAAGAAATCTGCAATGCGGCGCGCGAAAACCACGTCGGGGTGCTGGTGGATGCCGAGGAAACCTGGATACAGGACACCGTGGATTCGCTGACGATCATGATGATGGAGCGGTACAACCAGCACCGTCCCGTGGTATATAATACGATACAAATGTATCGCCAGGATCGCCTGGGTTTCCTGAAGGATTGCGAGGCCCAAGCCAAGGCACGGGGATTCCTCCTGGGTGTTAAACTGGTCCGGGGAGCCTATATGGAAAAGGAAAGGAAAAGGGCAGCGGCAATGCACTATCCCTCTCCCATACAACCCAATAAGGAAGCCGCCGACAGGGACTACAACCTCGCCCTTGAATTCTGCATCGCACACCTGGACCGCATCTCCCTGATCGTCGCCAGTCACAATGAACAAAGCAACCTCCTGGCGATCCGCTATCTGGAAGCCGCCGGCCATCCATTGAACCATCCCCACATCCACTTTTCCCAGCTCTACGGAATGAGCGACAATATCACCTTTAACCTGGCGCTGGCGGGTTGTTCGGTGAGCAAATACCTGCCTTTCGGTCCCATTCAGGAGGTCGTTCCCTACCTCATGCGCCGGGCCCAGGAGAACAGTTCCGTTTCAGGCCAAACGGGCAGGGAGCTTGGATTGATTCAAAAGGAATTGCGTCGCCGCCAAAAGCCTTAAATTTGTACGATGCAGTCCTATCTCCACCTTTTGCGGCAGATCCTTGACGAAGGCGCGGTGAAGACCGACCGGACAGGTACGGGGACCCTCAGCCTTTTCGGTTCCCAGTTGCGTTTCGACCTGCAAAAGGGGTTTCCGCTGGTCACGACCAAAAAGGTACACCTCAAAAGTATCGTCTATGAATTGCTTTGGTTTCTGCAGGGAGACACGAATACTGCTTATTTAAAGGAACACGGGGTCTCCATCTGGGATGAATGGGCGGATGCTTCCGGTGACCTGGGACCCATATACGGGAAACAATGGAGGAGTTGGGAAGGGGCGGACGGTCGGACCGTGGACCAGATTACCGAGGTGGTCCGTCAGATCCGCAACAGTCCGGACAGTCGTCGGATGATCGTCAGTGCCTGGAATGTAGCAGATATCCCGAATATGGCCCTGGCCCCCTGTCATTGCTTGTTTCAATTCTATGTCGTCCCCCCCGATCCGGGTTCGCATGCAACGGGCCGGGGGCGTTTGTCCTGCCAATTATACCAACGCAGCGCCGATGTTTTCCTCGGCGTTCCCTTCAATATCGCCAGCTACGCCCTGTTGACCCTGATGATGGCCCAGGTTTGCAACCTGGAACCGGGGGAATTCGTCCATACTTTCGGAGACGTCCATCTGTACAGCAACCACGTAGAGCAGGCCCGTCTCCAATTGACCAGGGAGCCTTATCCCCCGCCGAGGATGGTCCTGAATCCCGCGGTTCGTGACATTTTTGCCTTCGGGTATGAGGATTTTTCTTTAGAGAACTACCAAAGTCACCCGGCCATTAAGGCACCCGTTGCCATATGAAGCCAAAACTCCTCATCAGCAGTATCGTGGCCGCAGGGGAAAATAACGCCATCGGTCTCCGCGGGGGCCTGCCCTGGCATCTCCCCAACGACATGAAATTCTACAAGTACACGACCTGGGGGATGCCCGTCATTATGGGCAGAGCTTCATTCGATTCGCTTGGTCGCAAGCGATTGCCCGGGCGGTTCAATATCGTCCTGACAACGCACCAGGAATTTTCCGCCGGCGACCCCGAGGTTCGCGTGGCCCACGACCGGGAATCTGCGCTGCACCTAGCGGCCGAAACGGATTGCAAGGAAGTCTTCATCATCGGGGGCGCGAAAATATATGCACTCTACATGGATATCATGGACCGCATCTACCTGACCAGGGTGCACGCGAAGCCGGAGGCGGATACCTTTTTCCCGGCTCCGGACTGGAAGGAATGGCACCTGGCGCGCAGCAAGCGTTTCGAGGCGGATGAACGCCATAAGTCCGCCTATACTTTTGAAACCTGGGATAGAAAAAGATGAGCAGCGCTTATACGCCCCTGCAACTGGGTCCCAAGTTTTTGAAGTACTGGCTAACCGCCTCCAATGGCAAGGGCCACGGGATCCATTCCCCCTTCATTTTCGAATTCGTTACGAAGGTGCTCCGGGATCATGTTTCGTATCCTTCCTCCATAGAGGAATTGCGCAGGTCACTCCTTGAGGAGCACGTATCCGTGCCCACCCTGGACTTCGGGGCCGGAAACTCGGGGGAACGACTCATTTCTGAAATTGCCCGGACTTCGCTGAAGCCGGCTAAGTTCGGACAGCTCCTCTATCGCATGGCGAGGTTTTACCAGCCATCGAATATTCTCGAGTTGGGGACCTCGCTCGGGGTCACTACGGCATATCTGGCCAGCGGGTCCCGGGGGGCCGGGGAGGCAGCTACGGTGACAACCCTGGAAGGCGCGCCCGCAGTCGCGGCCATTGCACGACGGAATTTTTCGGAATTGGGGTTGAGGAATATTCGCCTCGTGGAAGGGAACTTCGATGCGACGCTGCCGGGTGTGTTAGAGAACCTTCCTAAATTGGATATGGCCTTTATCGACGGGAACCATCGACTCGAACCCACGCTGAGGTATTATCGGGAGATGCTTCCCAAACTGTATCCTGACAGCATCGTGATTTTCGATGATATCCATTGGAGCCACGAAATGGAGGAGGCCTGGGAGGAATTGAAGCAGGACAGCTCAGTGCGGTGTTCGGTCGATTTATTTTATATTGGAATCCTTTTCTTTCGTTCGGAGTTCCATACTGTGCAGCACTTCGCGGTACGATTTTGAATAAATGCTTATCTTTGGTAATCAAATGATTGTTCAATGGCCCCAGCCAATCCATAGCGTCACAGATTAAAGAAGCAGTAAAAAGCATGGATGCTTCGGCTACTGCAATTTTATATGGTTCAAGGGCGAAAGGGAAAGCCAGGGATGATTCAGATTGGGACATCCTGATTCTTCTCAATAAGCCGAAAGTTACCTTGCAAGACGAGCAATTATTCCGCCATAAGCTTTATGATTTGGAATTAAGGATCGGTCAATCCATTTCTACTTTTGTTTATTCCTTATTAGATTGGAATACGCGAATGTCCGGTACGCCGTTATTTAAAAATGTACAGCAGGAAGGGATGGTGTTATGATTGCTTGCAGAAAATGAAAGTTGGAATGCTGCCATAAACTGACTCTATTATACAATTTATTATGCCGTTTCGGCGCTCCTTCTACAAAGTGAAATCCCTACTTATACCCATTCTGGTTTTAAGACGCAATTCAATTTACATTTTGTAAAATCTGGAATTCTCACCATGGAGCAAGGTAGATTATTTTCTGACCTTATGGATTGGCGACAGAAAGGAGACTATGGCGATATGTATGACTTTGATCACGAAAGTGTATCACCCATTATCAAACCTGTCGGCGAAGCCGGCGCCATTTAGCCGATGATTTTAATACTGTCTTCCGCAGCCTGTAGGGTGGCGTCCAGGTCTTCGGTGCTCAGGGCATCGTTTAGGAACCAGCTTTCGAAAGGGCTGGGGGGAAGATAGACACCGCGGCGGAGCATTTCGTGGAAAAAGCGCTTGAAGCGGTCCGTGTTGGAGGCCGCTGCGCCTGCAAAGTCCACGACCTCATCTTCGCTGAAGAAAATACTGATCATGGAACCTAGTTGATTGATACGATAGGGGTAACCACTGGCATCCAGGATTTTCTCGAGTCCCTGTTTGAGGTAAAAGGTCTTTTTTTCAAGGCTTTCGTAGATGCCGGGCTGATCTTTGAGGATGGAAAGCAAGGTGAAGCCGGCAATCATGGCGATGGGATTTCCGCTGAGGGTCCCGGCCTGGTATACCTGACCCAACGGGGCGATGTGTTCCATGATGGCCCGTTTGCCTCCGAAGGCGCCCACGGGCATCCCTGCACCGATCACTTTACCATAGGTCACAAGGTCGGCGGAGACGCCCAGGTATTTCTGGGCTCCCCCCGGTCCCAGGCGGAAGCCCGTCATCACTTCATCCATGATGAAAACGATTCCCTCTTCGTTGCAAATCCTGCGCAACCCTTCCAGGAAACCGGGTAGGGGCAGGACACAGCCCATGTTTCCGGCCACGGGTTCTATGATGATGGCGGCGATTTGTCCCTTGTGCGCCTGGATCAGGGATTCGACGGCGCCCAGGTCGTTGTAAGGCGCGGTCAGGGTGTCCTCGGAAACGCCTGAGGTGACCCCCGGCACTTGTTGAATATCCAGGGTGGCTACTCCGCTGCCGGCTTTGACCAGGAAGGGATCGGCGTGACCGTGATAGCAACCTTCGAACTTGATGAATTTGTTGCGATGCGTATATCCCCTGGCCAGGCGAAGGGCGCTCATGCAGGCTTCGGTTCCGCTGCTGACCATGCGCACGAGGTCCACGTGAGGTGCCATGCTTTTGATGAGCTCGGCCATGCGGATCTCCAGTTCGGTAGGCGCTCCGTAGGAAGTGGAATGGACGGCCTGCTCCTGGATCGCCCTGATCACCGGTTCGTAGGCGTGTCCCAGGATCATGGGTCCCCAGGAAGCAATGTAGTCTATGTAACGGCGGCCGTCTTCATCGTATAGATGGGCCCCACGGGCGCTTTTGATGAATATGGGCGTGCCCCCCACGCTTTTGAAAGCGCGTACGGGAGAGTTTACGCCGCCCGGGATGGATAGCTGGGCGCGTTCGAATAGGCGTTGACTGTTAGCGTACATGGTATTACAGGAGTTTTACGGCGTCTTTGGCAAAATAGGTAGCGATCAGGTCGGCCCCTGCGCGTTTGATGGAGGTGAGGACTTCCAGGATGGCTTTATTTTCGTCGATCCAGCCCATTCGGGCAGCGGCTTTGATCATGGCGTATTCCCCGCTGATATTATAGGCGCTCACCGGAACGTCCACGGCATTGCGGACTTCCCGGATAATATCCAGGTAAGGGAGGGCCGGCTTGACCATGACGATATCTGCGCCTTCTTCTACATCCATCCGGGCCTCCTTGACAGCTTCGATCCGGTTGGCATAGTCCATCTGGTAGGTTTTCTTGTCTCCGAAACCGGGTGCGGAATCCAGGGCATCCCTGAAGGGTCCGTAGAAACAAGAAGCATATTTGGCGCTATACGCCATGATCCCGGTCTTCGTGTACCCGTTTTCTTCCAGGCCTTTGCGGATGGCGCCGATGCGTCCGTCCATCATGTCGCTGGGCGCGACCCAATCGGCTCCGGCCTGCGCATGACTCAGGCTCATTTTTACCAGGGCCCCGACCGTCGGGTCGTTTACGATTTCTCCTTTTTCCACGATGCCGTCGTGACCGTAGGAGGAGTAAGGATCCAGGGCTACGTCCGTCATGACAATCATCCCGGGAACGGCGTCCTTGATGGCCCGGATGCTCCTTTGCATCAGTCCGTCCGGATTCCAGGCTTCCTTACCGGTATTGTCCTTACGCTCGTCGGTACACTTGATGAAGAGAAGTATGCAACGCAGGCCCATAGCCCACAGGTCCCTGACTTCTTTCACGGTCCCGTCCAGGCTACGGCGGTAATACCCTGGCATGGAGGGGATTTCATGGTTGGTTATACCTTCTCCTTCGTCGATGAACAGGGGGACGATGAAATCATTTGGCGTCAAGGTGGTTTCGGCCACTAATGAACGGATGGCAGGGGTCCCGCGGAGGATTCGATTGCGTCTTTGGAGGTACATGGTCAGGTCCAGTTTTTTGGATGCAGGCAGGCCTCCAGGGTAGTTGCTTCAGGGCTGCCTTCTTCCGGTGTGTAATGATATTTCCAGCGAGCCCGGGGGGGCAGGCTCATGAGGATGCTTTCGGTACGACCGTTTGTTCGGAGACCAAACAAGGTTCCCCGGTCATGGAGGAGGTTGAATTCCACATAGCGGCCCCGGCGCAATTCTTGCCAAAACACTTCCCGGTCGGAGTAGGGGGTGTCTTTGCGCCGGGCAACGATGGGGAGGTAGGCCGGGAGGAAGGCGTTGCCTTGGGCTATCTGAAAGTCCAGCAAAAGATCGGCGGGGCGCAGGTGATCATAAAACACGCCGCCGATGCCGCGCATTTCGCTTCCCCGGTGCCGGTTGACGAAATACGCATCGCATTCGGATTTGTACAGCGGATAAAGTTCCGTGCCGAAAGGGTCCATGGCGCGCCTGAGACAGGTGTGAAAGTGGCGCGCATCTTCTTCGAAAAGATAATAAGGCGTCAGGTCTGTCCCGCCGCCAAACCAGTTATCCAACAGTGCGCCATCGGAGTAGACTTCGAAATACCGCCAATTGGCGTGCACGGTGGGAACGTATGGGTTGAGGGGGTGAATGACCAGGGAAAGCCCTGCAGCGAACCATGTCGAGCCATCGATACCGAGTTGGGCACGCATCGGATCGGAGACGTCGCCCCAAACCACGGAGGTATTCACCCCGCCCTTTTCAAACACGGTGCCTTGCTCCATTGTCCGGGTCAGCCCGCCTCCGCCTCCGGGCCTTTCCCAGGCATCGGATGCGAAAACGGCACGTCCGTCCAGCGTTTCAAGTGCGCCACAGATCACCTCCTGAAGGGAGTGAATGTGGGCGGTAAACCGATCTTTTACGCTTTCCATGATTTGACAGTTTCCACAAAAGCAATGGCGTGGTCCACAGGTACGTTGGGCAGTATGCCGTGTCCCAGGTTGGCGATATGACCCTGCCCTCCAAAGGCATCCAGCATAGCCTTGACCTCTTTTTTGATTACCGGGATGGGATTCAGCAGGTGGGCGGGATCGTAGTTTCCTTGCAGCGCGACCTTTGGTCCCGCAAAAGACCGGGCCAATGAAGGGGAAATACACCAATCTATTCCGAGTCCATGCGCCCCCGTTGTTGCCATAGCGCCCAGGGAATGCCAGGCGCCCTTGGCAAAGATAATCACCGGGCAGGCGTCCCTGACGGCGTGCACGATTTGCCGGATATAGGGAAGGGACCAGGTCGCAAAATCTTCCGGACCCAGGAGGCCACCCCAGGAATCGAAAATCTGCACGAGGTCCGCCCCGGCTTCTGCCTGCGCCCGCAGGTAAAGGATGGTCGCGTCCGTGATCATTTGAAGGAGCTGGTGCGCCACCTGGGGTTGGGTATAGCAAAAGACCTTGGCCTCATCGAAAGTTTTGGAGCCCTTTCCCTGAACCATATAGCACAGGAGGGTCCATGGGGCCCCGGCAAAACCGATGAGGGGAACGCGCCCGTTCAATTCCCCTTTAATCATTTTAATGGCCTCCATTACGTAGGACAATTCTTCCCCGGGCTCGGGGATATGGAGGCGGCGAAGATCCGCCGGGTGATGCACAGGCTCGGGCAGGTAAGGACCTTTATTTTCGACCAGCTCGACCTCCAAACCCATGGCCTGGGGGATCACGAGTATATCCGAAAAAAGGATGGCGGCATCCACACCTATCTGGTCCACGGGATGGAGGGTGATGGCCGTGGCCAGTTCCGGGGTCTGCACGCGCTCGAAGAAAGAATATTTTTCCCTCAGCGCGCGGTAGTCGGGTAAGTACCGGCCCGCCTGGCGCATCATCCAAACTGGAGGACGTTCCGTTGGTTTTCCTGCCAGGACGCGCAGGATCAAATCATTTTTCAGTGGACTCATAATATGTTTGAATGCAATGCAACAGGGCCTCCTGGGTGGGGGAGGGGCTGCTGATAACTTGTGTGTCCTTGTGTTCGCGGGCCCGGGCGGCAGTTGTCTCTCCGATGGCAAAGGCAATGGCGCCGGGCGGGACCCGATTGTGTGTGAAAAAACTGTCTACCCCGCTGGGACTGAAAAACAGGACGGCATCGAAGGGGGTGTCGATGGTGTGTGGCGTTGCGATCGTTTCGTAAACGGGAATTTCGTGCACCGTCAGCCCGGCCTGTCGTAAGATGTCGGGTAACTCGGGCCGGTGCTCTTTTGCGCAAAAGAATAAGGCTTTGGTGAAGCGGCCGTCTTTTAGGATCGCGTGCGCCAGGTCTGTTGCATTTGCGGCGGTACATGCGATCTCCGCATCGGCCGGGAGGTGACCGCGGGTGTTACCGGAAAGGCAGGCGATGTTGCCGGCTAACGGCTGGATGGCATGGGCACTCGTATAAACAATCACCGTTTGATCGTTCGGTTTTTCGTGAGGTGGCAGCGCCAGACCCTTTTCTAAAATAAATTCTTCTTCCCGCAATGTCCAGCCCGCTTGACGCATTTTCTGGCTGATGCCTTCCCCGAGGATTTTGGTGCTCAATATGGAAAGGGGCTCAGTCATGCGGAAGCTTTTGAATGAGGGCGCCCGCTCCCTGGGCCAGGAGCGCTTCACCGGATTCGCGGCCAAGGTCCGCGGATGCGGGGCCGGTGCGCTCTACGCTTAGGCAGGTTACGCCGTCCAGGCTGCAAACATTCCCGCGAAAATGGACCTGCCCGTCGCGCAGCGTCGCCAGTGCGCCCACGGGGGTCGAACAACCGCCCATCATGATGGAGAGAAAAGCGCGCTCGATGTTTACGCAAGCGGCGGTGGAGGGATCGTTCAAGGGGCTACAGGCCTGGCGCATGGCCTCGTCCTCTTCCCGACAGGTGACCAGGATGGCGCCCTGGGCCGGAGCAGGGAGCATCCAATCCAGGGATAAACTATTCGCGGGCATTTCGCCGAGGCGTTCCAGTCCGGCCCTTGCAAAAATGGCGCCCTGCCAGTCGCTGTCCGCTAATTTTTTCAGGCGGGTTCCCACGTTACCCCGCAGATTTTCGATCCGGTGCCGGGGGAAGCGATGCAGCCACTGTGCTTTGCGGCGCAGGCTGCTGGTAGCGATGGTGGCGTTGCTTTCGCGGTCGTCGACCCAGGAGGAATCTCCGCGGAGCACGAGCAGGTCTCCCGGGTCGGCCCTGGAGAGCACGGCCGCAGCGGATAAGCCTTCGGCGAGCTGGACCGGGACATCCTTCATCGAATGGACCGCCAGGTCGATGCGGCCTGCGAGCAGGGCGGCATCCAGGGTCCTGGTAAAGATGCCCTGCACGCCTATCGCATATAAAGGGGTAACGAGGTCTATATCTCCCTCGCTTTTGATCAAGACCAATTCGAGAGAGTGGCCAGCGTCTTGGAGTTGCCGAAGGACAAGCGAGGCTTGCCACACGGCCAAACGGCTATCGCGTGTTCCTATGCGAATCTTCTTGCTCATCTATGATCAGGAACCGGCTGTTAAATAATCGTTGAGCGCCTCCAGGTAACAGCAGCCTTTGGGGTTGTTGCGGCGGATTTTGGCGGCGAGGTTGTTCATCACCTTTTGCATATGTTCCTCGGCGTTCAGATGGTCGGATGGTATCCGGCTCAGGGTATGACGCACTTCCTTCAGCACACCCATTTGTTGACGCATGAGGTACCAATCTTTGAATTCTTTCACGAATTCCGAAACGATGTCCAGGGCTTTGGGTATTTCCAGCTTCCTGCGGTTGATGGTGGCGTCGGTATCCCTGGACAGTTGATCTACGTTGATAAGGGTGACGCCAGGCATGTTCCCGATGGCCGGTTCCGCATTGAAGGGGATGGATAAGTCCAGGACCATGCGTACCGACGTATGTTCCAGGTCCGTTTTACGTAAGGTAGGCGCATCGGAATTGGTTGCTACGATGACGGCGTCGGCGTCAGCCAGCTCCGTATGGAGCTGATCCATGGCTGCATAACGGATGCCTTGTTCTTTGGCAAATTCCCTGGCGACTTCTTCGGTGCGATTGAGGACGACGATATTACGGGTACCCAGGTGGGCGAGTACGTTCTTGCAGGTGCTGCGCCCGATCTTTCCCAAACCTACCAGGGCGATCTTCAGGGATGGTCCGGATTGCAGGTGCGTTTTCAGGTATTGTATGGCGGCAAACGCGACCGAAACGGTACCGCTGCTGAGCTCGGTATTATTCTTAATGCTTTTGGAGAGTTGAAGGGTCGTATTGATGAGCCTTTCGGTAAAGGGTCCCAGGGCATCCCTTTCCTTGGCGAACCTGGCCGCGACCTTGATCTGGCCGTTGATCTCGTAGTCGCCCAGGATCTGGGAATCCAGGCCCGCGCTCACTTCGCAAAGGTGCTGAACGGCTTCCCATCCCTGGTATATGAAAGCGCTTTCTCCGAAGGTGCCCTCGTCTCCCCTGGTAAATGCGCACAATAATGAAATGAGTTGGCTTGCGTCAGAAGCGAAACCGCAGATTTCGGTGCGGTTGCACGTGGAAAGTACGAAAAGTTCCCCGAGACCCAGGGCACGACCCGAAGAAATGAGCTGACCGTATTGATCTTCCTTGATAGCAAAAAGGCTGCGAATCTCGGCGTCTGTTTTCTTGTAGCTGATCCCTACTATGAAAAATTGGTCTACGGTATGGTCGCTCATGGCTGCAAAGCTACTTTTGGATGCTTGTTTCATAAAAAATAACGGGTCATTACACTGTCATAAAATATTGCTTTGGCGGCCACGCAACGTATATACGAAGAAATAGACCGACGCAATTGTTTTAACTTCGTAAAATATTTATGGCATCTACTGCTGTTATCCTCATGAATCTGGGCTCCCCGGATTCCACAGAAGTAAAAGACGTACGAAAGTACCTTCACGAATTCCTGATGGACAAACGTGTCATCGACTATCCTTACGTATACCGGAAGTTGTTGGTGGATGGCCTTATCGCCCCCTTCAGGGCCCCAAAATCGGCGGAAGCGTATAAGAAGGTCTGGGAGCCAGGAGGCTCTCCGCTGATTGTTTTGACAAAAAAATTACAAAGCGCACTCGCGGATATTCTCCCTTTTCCCGTGGAAATTGCCATGCGCTACGGGAAACCTTCCATGCAATCGGCCTACAAAAGTTTGGCGACCCGGTATCCGGATTTGAAACAGGTCCTTTTGGTGCCCCTTTACCCACATTATGCCATGTCTTCGTATGAGACAGCAGTGGAACACGCCATTTCGGTACATCGCGCGGGTAAATATCCTTTTTCCATCAGCGTACTCCAACCTTTTTACAATGACCCTCTATATATAGGGGCGCTTGCCGATTCCATGCGGCCATTTATGG
>Ga0210391_10002294_pt1 | contig 16656 bp, 17 predicted proteins | sample IncBWC12OmetaG_FD_160573 | JGI IMG/M metagenome (GOLD analysis project Ga0210391, IMG submission 160573) | Forest soil microbial communities from Barre Woods Harvard Forest LTER site, Petersham, Massachusetts, United States - Inc-BW-C-12-O ... | reverse complement strand
TTTTATTTCTTCATTTATCGTTTCTGCAATCCAACGTATTTCTCACCCACTCACTTCTTCCCACGCATCGATCGCGCTTCGACCCGCCGCGTCGGAAATGCGCTTGCCGGCGCGCGCCGCCATCTCCATCACTCGCATACTCCGCTCAAAGTAATCTGGCAACGACTGCCGCACTTTCTCAAATTTGTCTGGAAATTCCGAGGCCAGCACCGCCAGCCCCACGCCTGTCGCCAGCACCCCTGCTGGATACTTCTTTTTCAGAAATAAAACCGTCGCCGCCCCAATCGCTCCCGCCACCGCGGCCTTCTTCCAGTTTTCCATGTTCCCCCACGAAAATTCTCTAACTGGGATTGTACATCCAGGGCATTCAATTATTCGCGATTGCTGCTGGACCTTGTCATTCCCTCACCGCAAAAATACGTGCCCCGCATTCTCCACATGAATGCTCGATTTCCGCCGCGCGCTGCTTACAACGTCATAAGCGACCAGTAGGTTTCCTTCGACAACTAGAATTTCTTTGTCGCTGATCCAGCCCACCAGCGTGGCATGCGGCAGGAACGCGATGCGCCGCGGCGAGCCGTCACCGCTCTTGGCTTCGATACTTTTCACCACGACCGCCGGCAGATCGAGCAACGCCTTGCGAATGCGCTGTGACTCTTCCGGGCTCGCCTGTCCATCCTGAGCGAGTTGAATCGGAGCATTTGCTTTAGCGGTGGCAACGATGGTTAGCGCGACAATCGTACGGTCGGGCGAAAGCTTGCCGTTCTGCGTATAAAAACTAACATCGTAATCAGGATTCTTGTACTCACTGCGCTCGTCGAACACAGTTAGGGTTTGGCCGTCGAGGCGCAGCAAAGTCTGGTCGTCACTCTGGTTCGCCCAGCCGCAACATCCTGTGTCTGGAATCGCTTCCAGAATCGCTCCCGTGCTCGCTGCATCCAACACCTGCCGCAGCGGCGGATCGAGTGACCGCGCACTCCATTTGCCCGCGCTCTCCTCATACGCCGAGGAAGCCTTATAGATCGACTGATCCTGCACGGCGACAACCTGATTCAGCAGAAAAAACTTGCCAACTCCATCGTCCGGAACCCACGGTACGCCGTAAGGGCAACTTTCCTCGCAACCCCCCGTGGGGCACGAACAATCGGGCAACGTAACTGAGGCCACATCTTGGCGCGCGCCGCCGGCGAGGTCCGTCTGCCCGATCGACCATGTCGTCTTGGTGGAAAGATCGACGCCGTCGCGTTGCAGCCGTCGCGCTTGGTTTGCCAACCAATACAGATGCTTCCCGTCTTCTGCGAGGACAGGCGCGGGCGCCGACTCTGTGATCGCCAGGTTGGACCCAGTGGTTGCCGTGCTTCGCGTCCCACCGAGCGCAAGCGTGATCGCTGCGTGGCCGTCCCAGAACCAAGCCTTCCCCTCAGCGGCGAGATCCCCTTCCGCGAGCGGCAGCGAGGCCGGTGAGGCGAATAGCATTTGTCCAAGATGATTTACGGAAAACCTCTGCGGCGAAGCAATCGCATCCACCGAGACCTTTACCGGCTGCATCGCAGCAAACGTTGCCGGGTTGTATTCCACCGCCTCGCCCGGCGCGCGCAGAACCCAGAGGCGCTTATGTTCTCCTGAATTCTTATTCTGATTTTGATTCTTACCTTGCTCCTGCGCGGCGAGCGAAGCGGCCAGCAAAAGGAAAACAAGAAATGAACGAGGCATCTTGCTGAACATAGCCATGAATGACGTGCGCCAACCTGATCGCGAGAAATACCACCACGATTGTAAACGCTGAACTCGCCGCTCTCGCGCCGCTTGCGTACAATGGTTGCTGAAACCAGATGAGCACACGTCCCGAGAATCCGATGACTGCAACCACCTCTACTCCCGTCCGGCCGCATTCAGCCTCCGCAGAAATTCCCGAGGTTCCACTCACCACCGAGGGCTACAGCGTTTTACATCAGATGATGCGTTTTCGCCGGACCGCATGGCGAGCGCTGCCTGAAGCGACCAGATCGGCCATCGCTAGGGAAGCCGAGGCGGCCCTCGGTGAAATGGAAGAGAAGCCCGCAGGAGCCGGTCCCGCCGGGCAATCCGCACTCTTTTCTATGATCGGCCACAAGGGCGACCTGATGTTCGTCCACTTCCGCAACTCATTCGCCGATCTCAATCAGGCCGAACTCAGGCTGGCCAATCTGCAATTGAGCGACTATCTCGAACCTACAACGTCGTATCTCTCTATCATCGAACTCGGGCTTTATGACTCGACCCTGAAGATTTACAAAGAGCTGACGGATCAAGGCATCCAGCCGCACTCCGACCAGTGGAAGGCCGAGATCGAATGCAAGCTCAACCGGCATCGCGAAGCGATGCATCCGCGGCTATTTCCAGAGATCCCTCCGAACCGTTACATCTGCTTTTATCCCATGGACCGGAAGCGCGGCGAAGATAAGAACTGGTACACGCTCCCCATCGAAGAGCGCGCGCGACAGATGAATGACCATGGCATGGTAGGCCGCCGTTACGCCGGGGAGGTGAAGCAGATCATCACCGGCTCGATTGGCTTCGACGACTGGGAGTGGGGCGTTGATCTGTTCGCCGACGATCCGCTGGTCTTTAAGAAGCTAATTTACGAAATGCGCTTCGACCACGTTAGCGCCGTCTACGCCTTGTTCGGCCAGTTCTACGTAGGAGTGCGCTGTCCCGCGGCGGCGTTGGGAAAATTGCTGAGTGGGGAATTGCCGAAGTAGCCGACCAGCATTGTCAGAAACTTTTCACCACAGAGACATAGAGTCACAGAGAAAAACAAAATCTAAGAAAATCCCAAGAAGGTTCTCTCTGTGACTCTGTGGTGAACCGACTTCTTAGGAGTTACCCATGTCAACCCTTGGACTCATCGAATACAAAGACGCCAACCCGGAAGTGCGCGCCGTCTACGACGACATCATGGCGACGCGCAAAACCGATTGGATCAATAATTTCTGGAAGGCTATTGCGCGCGATCCTGCAACGCTCAAGCGCACTTGGGAAGATATCAAACAGATCATGGCTCCCGGCGCCCTCGATCCGCTTACCAAAGAAATGATTTATATCGCAGTGAGCGTGACCAATCAGTGCGCTTACTGCATCGCTTCACACACCGTTGGGGCGCAGAAGAAAGGCATGACCGATGCCATGTTCAAGGAACTAATAGCCGTCATCGGCATGGCAAACGAAACCAACAAGATGGTCACGGGATATCAAGTGGAGATCGACGAACAGTTCAAGAGCCGTCGTTAGCGGTTAGTTGTTGGTCGTTGGCTACAAGCGAGGCCGTGCTCGAGGTGAGGATGACGAACATCGACAACCGAGATCCTAACGATCCGGTAGCAGTTTACATCCTCGAAGCCAGCAAGCTTGAGCCTCTGAGTAAAGCAGAAGAGACGCGACTATTTCGAACACTTGGTCATTCGGGCGATTGGGACGAACAAGGGGAGAATGTCGCGAGAAGATTGATCGAGAGTCAGCTGATGTTGGTCGTGAGGATCGCAGAAAAACACTCGGCTTCTGGTGTACCACTGCTGGACTTAATTCAAGAAGGTAATATCGGTCTGATGAACGCCGTCAAGAGCTTCGCTGAGAGTCCGATTGGAGACTTTGCCACCCACGCCGCCGATTACATCGAGGGCAGCATCACGAAGGCAGTTGGCAAATCAACATAGCCCGATTTAGTTACGGATAGATCGCCATTGCAGCAGCAATTCGGGGATTTTAGTTCCGTCGACCCGTGCGCGCAAACTTGAACTCGTGTGCTTTCATATCCACCTTGCGCCCGCGGAAGCGCACGCCCTCAGCTCCCAGCCGAAAACGCTGCTCCATCGCCGAATCCCCGCGAAGCTTGATTTCGCCACTGGCTCCTAACACGCGCTGCCAGGGCAGATTGAACCCGCGATGTAACACTTGCGCCACTTGCCGCGCCGCCCCGGGAAATCCCGACACTCGAGCGATCGCTCCGTAAGTCGAAACCTTGCCTTTTGGAATGCGCCGGATCGTGGCCTCAATGCGCAGCCGCATCTTCGACGCCTGGTCCGCTGATGATTTTCGTTTTTTCACAATCCAATCCATCCAATGCGAATCAGCCACAACGATCCCACAGAAACGATCAGCCACAGGATCACTCCCTGCAGCAGCGGACGATGTCCTACCTGTTTAATCGTCGCCATCGAGATGCCGCTGCCAATCAGAAACAAAGTTGCAGTCAAGCCGATCTTCGCAACTTTCACCGCAATCGCGTAGACGTGCGCCCCAGCCGGCAGATAGGTGTTGCACACTGCGGCAAGACAGAAAAGTCCGATGAACCACGGCCACTGAATCTTAGCCTTTGCGCCGCGCACGACTGCGGTGGCCACTGAGAGCGGAACAATCCATAAAGCGCGCGCCAATTTCACCGTGGTTGCAATCGCCAGCGCCTGGGCTCCATATTTCGCGGCCGCACCGACCACTGAACTTGTGTCATGAATGGCTAGAGCCGCCCACAGGCCAAACTGCGATTGCGTCAGTTTAAGCGCCGCTCCAATCGCAGGAAAGATCAGCAACGCCACAGAATTCAACACAAAGACCGTTCCCAGCGAGATCGCCATCTCTTCGTCGCTGGCCTGCGTAATCGGCCCAACCGCGGCAATCGCGCTTCCCCCACAGATCGCAGTCCCCGTAGAGATTAGAAACGCAGGCACGCGCTGAACTCCGAGCAGCGCTCCAAGGCCCATGCCCGTGATCAGCGCAAAACCGATGCCCAGCACTGTGTAAAGGAAGCCGCTTCGTCCCGCCCGCACCACCTCGTGCAGATTCATCCCGAAGCCAAGTCCCACCACGGATGCCTGCAGCAGAAACTTGGAAAATTTCTTCGCTTCTCCCCCGTAAGGATGCGGAAAAATCAAACCGAACACCAGTCCCATCGCCAGCGCGACCGGCGGAGAGACGAAACCACTGGCACTCACCAGCAGGCAGAGAAGAAAAACGATGCGAGGAAGCATTCGAGAAAGTCCAGCAACGCAGGAGGGCCATGCACTGCGGCTGTCGACTCCAGCAGCGCACCCCCGAGTCGCGTGCGGAGCTATGCCACCTTACGGAAGGATTCGAGGGCTTCCGCCTCGGAATTATAGACGTCAAAAACAGTGAGCAGTTTGGTGACCTGCAGCAAATCGCCTACGCGCTTGGTCAAGTTCGCCAGCTTGATCGTGCCTCCTGCGTTAAGCGCGCTGGTGCGCAGGGCAACGAGCGTACCGAGTCCACCAGAATCGATGTAGTTGACCTCGCCAAGATCAAGCAGGATGCGGTTGTTCTCCGATAGGGCCGTCTTGAGTTTCTCCCGCAACAAAGTAGACTCCTCGCCAAACACGATTCGGCCACTGCAACCCACCACGAGGACTCCATCCTTGGTAGTTGTTGCCAGCTTCAATTGCATAAGCACGCTCCTTAATCCGGTAGAACCCCTCATTCCTGCCGCTGGAACCAAATCTCAAGACGAAATCCCTTGGCACAAGTCTGTACAGGACGCACTAGCCTATCGCTTGTGCGCGCTCCTTAGCAAGCCCATGCTCGGGGGTAGGCATTTTTGGTTGCGATGACGCTATACCCAGAACACCCTACATTACAACTCTCTTGGCTGTATGAATGCCGCCCCACTTCGAAACTGGATGCAACCGCTGTCTCCTCACTCTTCATCCAACCTACGCTTCAGGAGCTTTCGCGCCATGGATTCTCGATACAAGTTCTGGTCGACATTGTTGTTGGCCGTTACGACTCTAAGTCTGACGGGTTGCGGGAGTTCGGGGACAAGCACGACCACAACTCCGCCGCCGCCGACCCCTAGCTACCAATTGTCTGTCGCGTCGCCGCCTGCAAATGCGGGAACCATCACCAGCAACCCAACCGGAATTAACTGCCCCACGACGACGTGCTCCGCCAGTTTCGCGCAGAATACCAAGGTCACGTTGACGGCAGCGCCGGCGGCTAATTACACCTTCGGCGGATGGGGCGGCGCTTGCTCCGGCATGACTCTTATCTGCCAGGTCACGGTCAGCGCAGCCACTAGTGTCTCCGCAACATTCACCGCCGTTATCGGCCCAACGTTCAGTATTACCGTGACCACTGCTGGAACGGGCACCGGCACAGTGACCAGCAACCCCGGCGGAATCTCCTGCACCTCCGGCTCGAACACGGGTTGTTCTGCGAGCTTCGCGCAGAATACGCAAGTCGTGCTCACCGCCACTCCGGCGACGAACAACATCTTCAACGGATGGTCCGGCGGAACCTGCACCGGCACCGCAACCACCTGCACGATTACGGTGACCGCCGCTACCTCTGTGACGGCAGCCTTCGCGCCTAACGGTCCATTCGGCGCACTGAACCACATCATTCTCTTCGCGGATGAAAACCGCTCGCTCGATCACTACTTCGGCTACATGCGCCAGTACTGGGCGAACCAGGGCATTGCAGACAAGTCCTTCGACGGACTGCCGCAGTTCAACCCAACCAGCGGACCCAATACTCCGCTGTACGGTCCTCCGCCCTCCATTCCCGGCTGCAATCTCGCGAACGACGTCGCTAGTTGCTCTCCGGACACATCCAATCAAATTACATCGTTTTCCTTCCATACACTCGTGTTGCCCAAGGGTATTGGCACTGTCTGTGAAGAAAATCAAAGCCCCTTCTGGAACGAAGCTCATAACGATTGGGATTACACCAATCCCGCCGATCAGCCCGCGGAGGTGGATGCGAACGGAAATCCGAATCCTCCACTGAACGGCTTCGCCTTTACCGCTGCCTACGACGCGCGATCGAACGCTTTTATGGATGTGAATGGCGTCCGAGCCATGGGCTATTTCGAAGATTCAGACCTGAATTTCTACTACGCCCTGGCCACGGACTTCGGCATCTCCGACCGATGGTTCTCTCCTGTCATGGACCGCACGCAGATTAATCGCGCTTACATTTACGCTGCGACATCGCAGGGATACGCGTATCCACCCGGCGGGGGCAATAAAACCTATGACAATCACTCGTTCACAGCCAAAACGATTTTCGAGGCTCTTGAGGACGCCGGCATTACTTGGAAGATTTACGTAGACCCTACGAACGTTACCTACACAAATCCCACAACACTCGTCACCGAAAACTGCGATACCGAACCGGCGGGAGAGGCGCAGGATCTGTGTCTTGCCGGGTCTTCGTACATGAACCAGTTCGACTACGAGACTCAGATACAGAACACCACCGCGAACCCCACCCTGTGGCAGCACTTCGCGCCAATCTCACAGTTTTCAATCGACCTGCAGGATGATTTAACCTTCCCGCAATTCGCCTATATCGAGCCCGCTTCCAGTGCGGGCCTGGATGAGCATCCTTCCGATGCCGACATTTCCCCGGTGAATGTCCAACTCGGCGCCCAATACGTGCAACAAAAGATCATCCAGCCCTTCTTGCAAAGCCCCACTTGGACCGATTCGGCCATGATTTTTACCTACGATGAGGCCGGCGGTCTTTATGATCACGTCTCGCCGCAGCCAGTACCGCCTCCCGGCGACGACAATAACCCAATTGACCTGGTCGCCGGCCAAAACGGCGGCTCCGGCGACATATGCACGAACCCCGGTCAGGTTCTCGGGCAGGGCACTTGCACCTTTGGATGGACCGGCTATCGCGTTCCCTTAGTCGTAATTTCTCCCTACTCCAAGCAAAACTTCGTCTCTCACATGGTGCGCGATACTACCGCAGTGCTGGCGATGGTAGAAGCCCGCTTTGGCCTCTCTCCACTCACCAAACGTGATGCCTATTACATGCCAGGCACCACGACTGACTACTCCATGGACGAGTTCTTCGACTTCACAGGCAAGCCCTGGGCCACGGCGCCCACGTTCCTCGCACAGAACACGACCGAACGTTGTGATCAAACACCGGCCACCACTTGGAACGAGCCGCCAGAGGTCACGGTTACGATAACCGGCGGCGGACAAGTATCGAGTTCACCCTCTTCTGGCGTGTTTCAGTGCACAACCGAATGCACGGGTGTATTTGCCACCACAACCGCCGTCACGCTTACCGAGACGCCGAATACCGGTTCGACTTTCACCGGCTGGACTGGAGCATGCACTGTCACCACTCCGACCAGCTGTTCCGTAACTGTCGGCACTGGGCAACAATTTGTCACTGCGACGTTTAACCCCTAACGGGAAACAGGGCGGAGCGATAAGAGTGCTCCGCCTCTCATCCAAATTACGGACTGAATGGTTATGTGGGGACAGCTGCCCTCGGCTGTCCGGTCGAGCGAAGCTCGACAGTTCTTTGTTCGCGGCGCCAAGCTGACACCTGACCCCGATCCCAGTTATCTATCCTGCGGCGCAGCCCTGCCCTATCACGTATAATCGAGTGTTCCATCCATGAGTTACACCGTCCTGGCGCGTAAATATCGTCCCCAGAAATTCTCCGAGGTTATCGGCCAGGGGCACGTCACCCGTACTCTGCAGAACGCCCTCGAACAAGGGCGTACGGCGCACGGTTACATTTTCAGCGGCCATCGCGGCATTGGAAAAACTACCGTGGCGCGCATTCTGGCCGCAGCTTTGAACTGCCGCTCGTCCGACAAGCCCGTGGCTGAACCGTGCGGCGTCTGCGAATCCTGCACCGAGATTCGCGCCGGGAACGCTGTCGATGTCATTGAGATCGACGCTGCCACCAATCGCGGCATCGACGAAATCCGTGAACTGCGCGAGGCCGCCCGCTATCGTCCCGCTCGCGACCGGTTCAAGATTTACATTCTCGACGAAGCTCACCAGATTACTGACGCCGCTTTCAACGCGTTATTAAAGACGCTGGAAGAGCCGCCCGATCATATTGTCTTCATGCTGGCGACCACGCAGCCCGAAGATATTCCGCAGACGATCCGCTCGCGCTGCCAGCACTTCAGTTTTCGGGCCGTGAAGTTTGACGACATTGTCGGGCAGTTGCGCGATCTGGTGGGCCGCGAAAACATCGAAGCCGATGACGACGCTCTCGCACTGCTGGCCGAGGCTGGCGACGGATCCATGCGCGATGCGCTGTCGATTTTGGATCAGGCAATCGCGTCTTCCAGTGGGAGACTCACGGCTGATTCGGTGCGAAATCTAGTCGGCGCCGCCCCAGCGCACATTCTCGAAGATGTGATGCTGGCGATCGCTCGCGGGGCGAGCGACGAAGTGTTGCGCCAGGTCGACCACCTCATCAGTGAAGGTCACAGCCCGACACACTTCGCGCGTCAGATGGTTCGCTTCCTGCGGAATGCCACGGTCGCAAAGATTGCCGGCAAAGACTCTTCTCTGCTGCAGGTTTCGAGCGAAGAGCGGGAGCGCGTGGAACGCGTGGCTGCTCTGTTCGGGGAGGAAGATCTCACGCGACACTTGCAGATCATGCTGCGGACGCACGGCGAACTCGGCTACAAACAAGAACAGCGATTCCATCTGGAACTTGGCCTGCTTAAGATGGCGCATGCGCAGCGCCTTCTGCCAATCGAGCAATTGCTGAGCGACGTGGCCGTTTCTTCGCAAGTTTCAGGGGCTGGGGCAGCGGCCCCACGGACTCCCTCGCGCCCTTCAATCGTCCCTTCCATTTCGAGCGTTGCGCCCGCACGTTCGAATCAGGTTTCACCATTCGCGGCTGATTCAGCTCGCAAGGGCACTCCCAGGCAGGATTCTTCCGCCGATCCGATTCTCGGCGGCGGCCCACGGTCCGTCTCCACTGGAAACCCGCCTGCGCAAGTAGTGATGGGAGCCGCAGCGCCCGCAAATCTCAGCGAGAGCGTTGCCGAACTTCACATCAGTTCGCAGCCCGAGTCGCCGTTCGAACTGCAGGCCGAGCCTGCTCCACAAATTGTGCCGTCCCAATCAGCGCCGTTCGTTTCGGTCGCTCCTATCGAGAAGCTGCAGAGCGCTGTGCTGCAGGCGCTATCAGACGGCAATCAAAGAATTCTGGTCTCAATGCTTGAGGCAGGCGAGTGGTCGGTTGAGGGCAACGAAGTGGTGATCAAAGTTGCGGAGTCGCAGACCGTCGTCGATATGTCTCTAGGCCCCGATGCCCGGCGGCTCGCGATTGCTTCCGCCAGCGGCATTCTCGGGCGCGCGGTGAAGCTGAAGATTGTTCCCAGCGCAACCGTAGCGCCGACCGAAGGGAAGCGCAACGGCACAGCTTACGGAGCGAATGGGACAAAGATTGGTGGCAGAGGCCGTGCCGAGCAGGATGCGGTTGTCCGACGGCTGCAAGAAAAGTTTGGCGCAGAGATTCGAACGGTGATTGACTACAAGGAGAAGCGGTAGGAAAACCGCAACGAGGTCTTATGGGCGGCGGATTTAATTTGCAAGAGCTGATGTCGAAAGCCAAGTCGCAGTACGAGGTCCTGCAGAAAAAAATGCAGGAGACGGTGGTTGAGGCTTCTGCGGGCGGAGGCACGGTCACCGCGAAAATGGACGGCCGGAAACAGTTGTTAAGCCTGCGCATCGATCCCGAGGCCGTGAAGTCGGGTGACGTAGAGATGCTGCAGGACCTGGTTCTCGCCGCCGTGAACGAAGCCGCGCGCAAGGTGGATGGTGCCATGCAGTCTTCACTTGGCGGCATGATGAGCGGGATGGGACTGTAGCATTGAGCGATTGAGTCATCGGGTGATTGAGCGATTTAATGTCGCGAAGTGTGGCGCGTATGCGTTTAACCTTGACTTGATTTTCAATCGTTAAATGACCCGATCACTCAATCACTCAATTTCCTATGTCTAAATTTGCAGAACCAATGTCGCGGCTGATTGACGAGTTGAAGAAACTGCCCGGCGTGGGCACGAAGAGCGCACAGCGGCTGGCTTTCCATATTCTGCGCGCGAGCGATGAAGATGCCGAAGCGCTGGCCGCCGCGGTGCGCGACGTGAAGGCCAGCCTCCGGTTGTGCTCGGTGTGCAACAACATCACGGACGTCGACCCTTGCGTCTATTGCACCAGCGCAACCCGCAACCAGCGACTGGTGTGCGTGGTCGAGGAGCCAACCAACATCTCCTCCATCGAAAAGACCAAGCACTTCAACGGCGTCTACCATGTCCTGCATGGATCGATCTCTCCCCTGCATGGCATAGGGCCGGATCAACTCCGCATCGCCAACCTGGTCACGCGAGTGGATGCGGGCAATGTGGATGAAGTGATTGTGGCAACGAATCCCACGGTTGAGGGCGAAGCCACGGCCACTTACCTTTCGCATCAACTCAAACGCGCTGGCGTGAAAGTGACGCGCATTGCCATGGGTATTCCCGTCGGCAGCGACATTGAATATACCGACGAAATCACTATGCTCAAAGCTATGGAGGGCCGGAGGGAGTTGTGAGGCTGCCTTTCTCGCACGCTCTATTTGGTACAAAGTCACGAAGGAGTACCATCCCTGCGACTCTTTTGTCGCTTCTGCTTTACTTGCCCCCCACACTTTACTGACGGAGTCGAAACCAAGCCAGTGTAAGGATGGCGGCAATCCGCAGCCCACAGAACCAAAATTTAGAGCCCTGTCTCGGTCCGTCGTCCGCCCGGCTTTGGGCGCCCATTCGTTCTCTCTTTCTCTCTTCCTCTCTTCCTAGAATTCTCCCGCCGTCGGTCTACCCTTCGGCTCGTGGCTGAGTCTAGCCTAGGGTTTGATTCTAAAGATTGTGCCGCCGGCGTTAGCACCGCCGGGTTGAGTGGTGCTGTAGAGGTTGCCTGCGGGATCGAGCGTCAGCGGGACAACCGGATCATAGCCGTCCGCACCGTTGTTGTTAAAACTATGCAACACGTTCTCTTTCCAGCCGCCGCCAGCTTTTAGGGATAACTCGAAGGCGGTTCCGTAGCCGTAAGCGCCGCCAGCACTCGTAGTACCGTAGAGATTGCCGGCGGAATCGAAGATCAGACTGGCGGTAGGATTTCGGCCGTCGGTGGAATTTTGCCTAAAGTTATAGAGGACTTTGTAGGACCAAACGCCGTCGCTTCCGGATGAAAGCTCATAGACAACTCCGCCTCCATAGCCGCCGCCCATTTGGGCCGCTCCATAGAGGTTCCCGGTGGAGTCGAAGATCAGACCGGAACCGGGAAAATAACCTTCCCGGCTATCGGCATTAAAGCTAAAAATGACCTTCTCGGTCCAGGTTCCGCCAGAGGCCGGCGAGATTTCAAAAACGGAACCGTTGTTATAGGAGCCCCCAAACCCCGTAGTACCGAAGAGGTTTCCGGCACCGTCGATGATCAGGCCGCCGATCTCGGGTGTGCTCCCATCTTCACCGCTGCCGAAACTGTGCAGAAGGGTCTCATCCCATGTTTCTCCGGAGCCGGACGAGAGCTTGAACACCGCGCCGTTATTGTGGGCGCCCCCGCCACTGGTATTCCCGTAAAGATTGCCGGCGGCATCGAGCGTTAAACCGCCAACCGGACTGTATCCATCTGTGCCATTAAAGTTGAAATTATGAAGGATAGTCTCGCGCCACGGGCCCATGGTCTGCGGCGATAATTCGAACGCGATTCCGGCATTGTAAGCGCCGCCCTCGATTGTCGCGCCGTAGAGGTTGCCGGAGGCGTCGAAAATCAGGGAGCCTTGGGGAATATTCCCATCGCTGCCATTGCCAAAGTTGTGCAAAACCTTCAAGGTCCAGTGGCCACCGGAGATCGGGCTTAACTCGAAGACAACCCCGCCGTTATCGGTACCGCCGCTATAGATCCCGCCGAATTCTGTGGTGCCGTAGAAATTTCCGGCAGAGTCGGCAATCAACGGAGCGAGTGGAGAGAAGCCCGCCTTGTCGGTGATGCTGAAACTATGCAGAACTTCTTCCTTTTGGGCAAATGCCTGAATCGGCGCGACGCACAGGATAAGAGCGCTGAGCAAAAACGCTGCGCTCATGGCGACGAAGTGTTTTTGGTTTCGCATGAATGATCTCCTTAATCAAAGCGCGACGAGTGGGAAAAATTCGTGGGCCTACTGCATGACCCGGGTTCCGCAACTGCAGCCAGGAGAGGACAATCGTGGCAGAAATATTTCATAAGGTGTTGCCAGCAGATGATTGACATGGCGGAATATTTTTTGGAAAGTGCAGTTTCTTGCACTCCCGATCGACGGGTCAAAAATCTTTAGCGCAGCTTAATAGAAGCAGATCAATACTCTACTCTTTACGACAGGGTTCACCTAGGGGTTACGGAGTAGTTCTTCCGAAAAAATCGTTAGTTGGATTCTGGTTCCAAGAAGATGTTGAGTTCTTCTTGCACGGAGGCCAGCCCTTCGGGTAGGGTGCCGCGGTTGTATTCGGCCATGCGATTTTTCCACTTGAGGAAGTCGGTGATGCTTTGCGGTTCGACGCGGACTTCAACGCGGCGGAGGCTGGCTAGAAGCAGATTCATTTCGTACCGGAAACCTGTGGCCGTGCGGAGATTCTTGGCTGAAGATTGGATAATTTCGATTTTATTGTGGCGGAGTTCGAGCAGACCCCAGCCTGCCGGTAGTTCTTCGCGGCAGAGGAGCCCGGCGGGGACCAGGTAGAAGCGCTCGCATCCGACCCCATGCTCGGGCTTCAGACGGAACGGCTTGGCGCGGTCAGCTAGAAAATCCGACCGTGTGACCTTGCACTCGACCAGCACGGAATGGCAGGCGCTCTTCCAGCCTATAGCATCAGGCATCTCGCCGCTGGCGCAGGCCTGCTCGGAGAGGACTACTCCGCATCGATACCGCCGCAGCCAGTAAACAGCTTTTTCAACGAGCTGGGCATGGGTCATAAATATCCGACTTATGGCTCTACCTTCCGGTCTTCCGCTCGGTGGAGCGCGGAAGGCTTGACGATTGTTCGGCGAAGCAATCACGTTTATATGCGGAAGAATTGACGAGCGGAAGTGACTGCAAGGCTACCTCATCCAGCCAGGCGTCCGGCTTGAACTCCTATTGATCTCAGCGCCATTTGTCGCTATAATAGGCGACAGAATGGTAAACGAGCTTCGAGCTGTAGTCGCGGAATTAGGAGGCCGGAGAGCTTTTGGCCGTGCGCTTTCCAGCGATCGCGATATGCGAGAAGCGATTCGCGATGGCTTTCCTCCGGGCGTGGTGGAGGAACTCATGCAAGCATCCGGATTAACTTTGAAGGAACTTGCCGCATCGCTCGACCTTTCTGCTCGCAGCCTGCAGCGCCGCCGCCGCAGCGGAAAGCTGGCGCGTTACGAATCAGACCGGCTTTACCGGCTGGCTCGTCTGGTGGCCATCGCCAACGAATATCTTGGCGATCAGGAGCGCACGAGACGCTGGCTTAAGCAACCGAACCGTGCTCTCGGTGGAGTCGCACCTGTGGCCGCGATCGATACGGAACTGGGCGCACGCCAGGTCGAAAATATTTTGGGCCGCATCGCCTACGGCGGAGTTAGTTGAGTCGAATTTATCGAGTGCTGCGCAGGGCCTACGCTCAAGCTCCATTCGACGGTGAGGGAGCCTACCTCTTCGGCGGCCGATGGTCGAGTCCAGGGATCCGTCTCAGTTATGCGTCGGAACACCAATCTCTGGCGATGCTCGAATATTTTGTCCACCTCGATCAAGGCGACCCTCCGGATGACCTGGTCTTAGCCGTTGCTGAATTCCCCGATGACATAAAAAGTGAGACGGTCGATGCGGCCAAGCTCCCGGCGAACTGGCGCGACGCGGCAGCGCCTCCTGAGCTTGCCCGGTTCGGGGATGAATTCGCCCAAAGACAAGAGCATTGTTTGCTTCGGGTACCTTCAGTTCTCGCTCCCAGCGAGAACAATTGTTTGATTAATATTGCGCATCCGGACTACAAGAAGATGATCGTGCGCGGGGGTGAACCACTCCAATATGATTCGCGCATGTTCCGGAAAAAACCAGGCCGCCGGCATTGATCGACGCTCTCGCGGAGCGATGTGGCCGGCGATGATTCGCGTCGGGGCACTATGCGCGCGGCGCTTGCTTTAAGGGCTTAATCAGAACCGGCCTATGGAGCACGGTCTCCAGTAAGTGGCGTTCGGCGGCGATGGTTTGCGCGGCAGGAATCAGGGCCGAATAACCCTCGGCGGCAATGACCAACGCTTGGTTATGAGCGACGCTGAGCGGCGTGCGGACAAATCCGTTGCTGTGTTGCTTAGGCTTCGAATTGGCAGTCGGCTCGCTTTTTTCAATTTGAATGCGGCGAATGTGGCCGTCGTGCGTGGCATCAAGAGCGTTGGCCAAGCGTAGGATCGCGGCTAGCTGGATCGTCCCTTTCTGCTCATCCGGGAGAAGATCACGCAAGGCTTTGTGGGTGCGCGTTGGCAGCACTCCGCGATGAAAACGGGCGACGATGGCGGCACGTTGCAAATCTGCGGGCTTCCAACCGAGGGGCTTGCCGTGCGCTTTTATGAGATCGAATGAAGTCTTGTGATGGCCCTTCTGGCCTTTTGACTTGCCAACGTCGTGAAGAAGAGCCGCAGCAAGCAAGCTAGACCGGGCCGAGACGCCGTCGACTGAAGGCTGCCATCCAGAAGAAAGCAGACCGTCGTAGAGCTGCAGAGCCAAGCCGGCAACCCGCTCGGAGTGAGCAAAGTCAGGATCAAGGCCGGTCGCCCACAGCTTCAGGCGGCGAGTGGCGAGCGCTTGAATCTGTTTGCCTCGCGGAAGAGCTGCGCGCCAGACGTTCCAGAGAGCTTCAGGGCCAACCATTCGGGCGCGGTAGCCGTCGATGCGCGCGGTACGCTCGGCCAGAATTCGTTTGCGCCAGGCGTTGCGCGAGATGGGATCAGGAAAAACGCGGCAGGAGACCGCAGTCGACCAAAGAACATCGAGGTCATGGACTTCGCCTAAAAGGTCCTGCAGTTTCTTGAGGTCGTTGCTCCAGGTTTTGTGCTCGACGGGTAGAAAATTTTCCACGATATAGCGGAAGCGCTTGATCCCGATGCGCAAGCTGTGAAACGCAGTTTGCGAGCGATTGCGAAGGGCGCGATTGTGAAGCTCGCGAGCTTCCGTCCAGCGCTCGAGAGCCAGATGCTTGAAGAGTGCGCTGCCCGGCCGAAAGCGCGCGGCCCGCGCGGGAAGCGATTTACTCCAGGAACGCCACTGTTTGCGGTCGAACTCTTCTAGTGCGGCTTGGGCTTCGTGCTGCTCCTCTTGTTCGCGGCGACGTAGGATCTCGAGTAGCGTATGGGCGGCAGGATCGCCGGAGTCTTCATGCGCAGCGAGCTGCGAAGCCGATTCTTCGCTCTGTTGAGACTGCGGCAGCGGCAACGCAACCGAGCTGTCCCGTTCCACACGGGTTTCTTCGGGGTTCAGCCTCTCGACCCATTCCATCATGACGTGGACGTCGCGCAACGCGCCGAGCCTCTGAAACAGGAGTTTGCCGGCCTTCTTCATCGCCTTCCAGTCAGAAGCGGCATCGAGGGCCATCAGACCGTCGGCGAGGGAGCGGCAGCGTCGCAGGGAGACACGCAGATCGTGAACCGGATCGGGCCCGAAATCGGCAGAGACGTGGTCGCACTCCTCCAAAACCTGCAACATCCAGTAGCGGAGGCCGGTGGTTTTCGGGGCACGAGTTGGAGGGCTGGTTGCGGAAGGCACGAGAATCCCGGATAGCTGAATTGTTCTCCGTTGCTATTCTCGTCGCTATTGGCGAGAAATGCCAAGTCCCAGGAAGCATGCCGGGCAAAA